>Ga0302280_1003569_pt1 | contig 11155 bp, 8 predicted proteins | sample III_Fen_E1_1_FD_198771 | JGI IMG/M metagenome (GOLD analysis project Ga0302280, IMG submission 198771) | Peat permafrost microbial communities from Stordalen Mire near Abisko, Sweden - III_Fen_E1_1 | ecosystem: Environmental > Terrestrial > Soil > Wetlands > Permafrost | place: Sweden: Abisko...
TTTCTCTTTCTGCGCAAATGGGCGGAAAGATTGATATTCTTCATGCCAATAACCTCCATGCCGAGCACAAAAATGGGGAAGACATTCAAAACCTGAAAGGTAGTGTTGTCTTCAGGCAAAATGATGTTACGATGCACTGTGACAGTGCGATTTTATACTCAGCACGCAACGTGGTAAATGCTTTTGGGCATATAGATATCAATCAGAATGATACCCTCCATATTTTCGGGGAAAAACTTGACTATGATGGCAATACCAAGTACGCCATTATGCGTGAGCATGTGAGAATGACGGATAGGGACATGACACTGGTTACCGAAAGACTGGATTATGATTTTTCTAAAAAGGAAGCTTTGTATAACAGCGGGGGAAATATCACAGATGCTCAAAACAAACTCACGAGCGTGATCGGATATTATTTTTCGCAAAACAGGAATATGTTTTTTAAGAAAAACGTGGTGCTTGTAAACCCGAAGTTTGTGATGAAATGTGATACATTGCAATATAATATCATTACGCACAAATCATTTTTCCATGGGCCGACAACTATAACAAGTGATAAGGACTTCATCTACTGCGAAAACGGGTGGTACAATACCGTTACCAATAAGGCCAAGTTTGGCAAAAACGCATACATGAAAAGTGATAACGAGCTTTTATATGGTGACAGCCTCTTTTATGACCGTAAAACTTCCTTTGGTCGGGCTTTGTATAATGTGAAGATCGTTGATACCGCAGAAAAACTAGTAATAGAAGGGCAATATGCTGAGCATTATGGCGATAAAAAGAAAACATTTATTACCAACCAGACCTTTGTAACCAAGGGCCTGAAAGAAGACTCCATGTACATGAGCGCCGATTCCATATGGGCGATGTATGATAGTTCCGGCAAATACAGGATCATCAAAGGATATTATCATGCAAAAGTGTATAACAAAGGATTTCAGGCTGTTGCAGATTCCATGGTTTATTCTGCCGTAGATTCTACCCTGGATATGCGCACCAAACCGGTGATGTGGTTTGACACCTACCAGGCCACAGGTAAGCGAATCCTGATGCATACCAAAAATAATAAAATTACCAAAGCCGATATATACCAGGATGCTTTTCTCGCGAGTGAAGAAGACAGTGTTCGTTTCAGCCAGATAAAGGGGCGGAACATGTTTGGATTTTTTGCAGATAATGAGCTGTACCGCATTGATGTAGACGGCAATTCCGAGAGCATGTATTATGTGCGCGATGAAAAGAAAGCATATATCGGGATGAACAAAATTGTTTCGAGTGATATCGTTATTTATGTGAAGCACAGAAAGATCAGCAAGATCAATTTTAAAAAAGATCCCGATGCAAACATGATCCCGATGAAAGATGTAAACCCTTATGAAGCAAGGCTTCCGGGTTTTTCATGGCATGGTACAGAGCGTCCCAAAAATAAGGATGACATCAGGCAGGCTCCGGGTAAAAGCATTACCATCAAGAAAGGCGGCGAGGAGTTTGGGGAGTAATTTTTTCAGTCAACAGTCAACGGTCATCAGTCAACAGTAAAGAGAGTTAAATGGCATTATAACTGTCTCGCAAACAAATAAATAACCCTAAGAGCGTCATTGCGGGCGAAGTTTTTGAGGTACGAAAAAACGTAGACCCGCAATCCCGTCGAAACGTGCCGTTGCAACGACAAAGCTCCTTTTGCTTCCGTTTGCGGCAATGTGCAGGGCGAAATAAAAGCTTATTTACATTCACTATAAAACTCCTCAACAACAAGATGTTTTGTTTTTCTATGATAATCCTGGCAGCTTCTGAAAAAGCTGCAATAGTTATCAATCTTTTCCATAAAGCAATGATTGTCACCGAATATTTTATGTAAATTACTTTTATTAAGAGCATATAAATTGTCATCCGGACCCGCACTAAAATAAAAGGCTGAGGATCTCCCGCTTGACACTAAATAGGTTGAAAAATTGCCAGTATTTCTCACAAGGGCAAAATTATCTTTACATCTTCTGAATCTTTGTCCGGCTTTGTTCTCAAATCCCCACACGCTGCTTTGAAGTACCTTTTTGCGCGTTTTATTTTTATAGATTATAAAGAATTTGTTACTAAAAGGGCGCGTACGCACGTCATATACTGAGCTGTCTAATACTTTTTTATCAAGATCTTTGCTTGAATAGAAAATACCCTGCGCTTTACCGGATCTTGTCAAAACAGAAAACAAAACAAGTAGTAACAGGAGTTTGAGGTTCTTATTCATGTCTTTGATAATTTATTTTTTGCAGACTATATCAGCAGCAATGATGTTACCCCGATCAGGGTTAAAGGTTCAGAACTTTTAAGAAGCATCTCGTAAATTGAATTTCAATTGCTTTTCTTATCTTTCGACAATAATCTCCAGATGAAGCTGCCCAAATTCATATTATGGTTGATATTATTTCTTGCATCCTGCGATCTTTATGCAGGTAGCCCTAATACCGTTAGGCAATTCATCAACCACAAAGACTGGAACTTTGTCGAAAATAAAGGCCAGCTACCCGCCCCCAACCCCCGCCAGCGGGGGACAGCTCCTAACAACATTGTCAAATATTATGGACATCAGGGAGGGGTTTATTTGTATTGCAAACCTGGTGAAATCAGTTTTGTGTTTACCTGGGTTGAAAAAGAAAATGGTGAAAATATCTCTGAAGCGACTGGAACGCTGTCCCCCGCTGGCGGGGGTAGGGGGTGGGGAAATGGTGGAATACCTAAGCCTTCAAAAATCTCATCCAATCGTGTTGATCTTGTCTTAATAGGTTCAAATCCTAATTCAGAAATAATTGCCTCTGACCAACAGGAATATTACGAAAACTTCTATCTCGCAAACACACCAGAGGAAGGCATCACTAATGTCCATACTTTTAAAACCATAACCTACAAAAACATCTATCCGAATATAGACCTTATTCTTCACTCCCGTGAAGAAGGAATGAAATACGAATTTGTAGTATACCCTGGCGGTAAAGTAAGCGATATACAAATGGATTGGAAGGGAATTGAAAGCATGAAAAAATTAAAAGATTTTGGAATTGAATATTCTTGCGATTTAGGATCTATGACAGAATCAGCGCCATTTACCTATCAATGCGCCAGCAATGTAGGGGCGGGGCTTGCCCCCGCCCAATCAGCGAATATCAGCGGCGAAACAGGCGGACAATTGAGCACCCGCAAGGGGTGCCCGTACAGCGAAAATGCCGAAACAAAAATCGAAAGCCATTTTGTTCTAAAAAACAACATCATCGGATTTAAAATCGCTGCATACGATAAAACCAAACCTTTGGTCATAGACCCAACATTGGTTTGGGGGACTTATTTTGGGGGAAACCAAGGCGCTATGGGTAAAGGGGTAACCACCGATGCAACTGGTAATGTTTATATAACAGGCAATACTCAAAGTAGCAATGGTATAGCAACCTCTGGGGCATACCAGACTTCTTATGGAGGCGGCAGCTATGATGCTTATCTGGCAAAATTCAGCAGTTCCGGAAGTCTTGATTGGGCTACCTATTATGGTGGGAACGCCGATGAATATGCTAATAGCGTAAGCACAGATGGTTCGGGCAATGTATATATAACAGGACTAACCGCCAGTACTAGCGGTATTGCAACTTCTGGCACATATCAAACATCCTTTGCAGGAGGAGGAGGAGGAGGAAATGCTGACGTTTTCCTCGCAAAATTTAGCAGTTCCGGTACAAGACTATGGGCTACTTATTATGGGGCGTCCATTTTTAGTGGTCTCATTGCTGGAGGTGTTAGCACAGATGGTTCAGGAAACGTATATATTATAGGAAATACAATCAGCGTTTCCGGCATTGCCACGCCCGGCGCTTTTCAGACTTCATACGGAGGGTGTTTTCTGGCAAAATTCACGAGTTCAGGGACGCTATCATGGGGGACCTATTTTGGAGGAGGAAAGACTAATGGAGATGGAGGCCATGCGGTAAGTACAGATGGTTCTGGAAATGTTTATATTACAGGGTTTACAAACAGCAGTATTGGCATTGCATCGTCTGGGGCGTATCAGACCTTTTATGGTGGAGGCAATTATGATGCTTTTCTGGCAAAATTCAGCAGTGATGGGAAAAGATTATGGGCGACTTATTATGGTGGCGGTGATGAAGATGTGTCGTATTGTGTAAGTACAGATGGTTCCGGTAATGTATATATTGCGGGGGAAACATATAGCAGCAATGGCATAGCAACCCCCGGGGCGTTTCAAACCTCATATAAAGGCGGTGGTGCTGATGCTTTTCTGGCAAAATTCAATTCCTCAGGTGCTCTAACATGGGCGACATATTATGGCGATAGCGTTAATAGTCAAGTATTTGGAGTAAGCACTAATGGTTCAGGAAACGTATACATTGCAGGATTAACACAAAGTACCAGCGGCATAGCAACTTCTGGAGCGTATCAGACATCACGTGGAGGAAATCCTGATTGTTTTCTGGCAATGTTCAGCGGTTCAGGGAAACTACCATGGGCCACTTATTATGGAGGGAACTTTGAAGACGTTGCATATGCAGTAAGTACGGATATTTTCGGAAATGCCTACATAACGGGTGTGACAACAAGTAGCAGTAGAATAGCTACTGCAGGAGCTTATCAAACAGTATTATCGGGACCAGAAGATGCCTTTTTAGCCAAATTTAATATAAAGGCCCCGATTGCAGACCTAAGCATTTCAGGCTTCAGTAGCCCAAACGACTCAATATGTCCTGAGCAAAATGATTCTATAATCGTCAAGCTAAATAACTACGGACCCGACACCGTTAATTCCGCGTATATTTTCTGGAGCATAAATGGTATTACGCAGGATACGGTTTTATGGACAGGTTCGCTTCCGCCGGGTAATATTGCCTTAGTAAAACTCAGCAGTTATCATTTCACCAGTGATAATCTTACTATTATTGCCTGGGCTCATCCTAACAATGCTGTTGATACAATATCAGCCAATGATACAGCTAAAATGGTCGTCCATTTTTATAAAAGCCATTTTGCAGGCTCTGGCCTAAACAGTTATACCATCTGCACGGGTACGCATGTCAGGATTGGGACTAATGGCTTTAATGGCAATACGTATAGCTGGACATCAGCCCCACCTGGCTTCACATCAACTCTTCCAAATCCTATTGTTAACCCGGATTCGTTTACCACTTATTATTTAACAGAAACAAATACCAGGACAGGCTGCACCAATTCCGATACTTCGAAAGTGAATGTAAAAGTTGTAAAAGCGCCTGTCGCAAATGCAGGTAAAAGCCATGCGATATGTTTTGGGGATAGTACGTTAATTGGTTCAAGTCCGGTTTCAGGGCTTAGTTATTTATGGTCTTCATATCCTGTCGGGTTTACATCCGTTTTGTCAGAAGTATATGTAAAACCAATTATAACAACTATTTATACGGTTCAGGTTACCAATACAACAGGTTGTACTGATATAAATAATGATACCATTACTGTAAATCATCCCCTGGCAATTACAGGTCCTGCACAATCCGTTTGCTCAGGTACTGTTATCAAATTAGGTACTTCACCTATTACAGGTCATACTTATTCCTGGACTTCAAAACCTTTGGGCTTTACATCTACTTTAAGTGACCCTATGGATTCGCCAAATGTCACTAAAATGTATTACCTGACAGAAAAAATCACTGCATCAGGTTGCTCCAATACGGATAGTGTTTTGATAACGGTAATGCCAAAGCCACAGGCAAAAATCCTGACTGATTCTATTGATGTTTTTACGAGAAAGTTCGTTGCCATAAATCCGAATTATCCTGCAAACAGGTACCAGTGGAGCATCAGCGATTCTAATACTGCCACCGGGTATTCCGTAATTCATACTTTCAGGAATGGGGGCAGTTATACAGCTACCCTTGTCGTCTCTGTTCCTGGCTTTTGTACGGAAGCCGATACGGTTTCTATAAATATTCATCCCCAGTTTTCATTGAATATTTTCCCCAACCCATTTTTTACACAGACGGATATCAGGTATATTCTTGTTAACCCTGCTCACATAAAAATCTCAGTAGTGGATGTGATTGGAAGGAACATAGCAACATTGGTGAATGGAGAACTTAATCCGGGTGAATATAATACTACCTTAAATGCAACTACCCGTCCCGGCGTTTATGTTGTTATTTTTATAATGGACAATAATATCATCACCAGGAAGATTGTACAGGTTGGTTCGATATTTTATTAGCAGTCTATAGACGTTCCACTTTTAAAAAAAGTGGAACGTCTTGTAAAGTGACGACAAAACTCAAAAAAAATTTCTTTATAATTCATTGAATGAATGATAGTTAAAAAGTATTTTTTGAAACCACCCACCCATTTGAGCAGTTCACTATATATGTATATTAAAAAGACGTTAGGAACCCTAAGGCTCGCGATAGCAATTAGTCCTGGAATACCTGAGGATATTTACGCATAAATAACCTGGGATGTTAAATGAGAATGGTAAGAGATAAAAAAGATAAAAATTAAGAGAAATTGTCACCCCTTCGGGGTTTTAGATTTGGATATTGCTGTTTTGTTATAATCATATCACCCCTTCGGGGTTAAGCAGCGAATAACCCCGAAGGGGTGATATGATTATAGTATGAGGAGACACCGGTTTCAAAAACCCCGAAGGGGTGACACAACCAATAGGCATTTGAAAAGGAAATGCAGTGTTAAAGGAGAGGCGTTAGTCGCTTTTGGGTCAAATTCCTGTAAAATGTATATCCTATGAATCATAGTTCAGACAATATTTTCCAGCAGATGGCGCAGATAAACGCGAAACTTAAAGGACGAGGTCAAAAATCTGCGGAAATCTGCGAAATCTGCGGGAGTAATTCCAGTAAGGTTTTATCGATTTTCTATTGCAAACACATTGCTTCGGCATTGCTTTTTCATTGTAAAATCATTGCTGTTTTTATTGCTTAAAAATGACTAAAGTATTGATAATAAATAGTATAATTGGGACATGGAAGATTTTATTATTTTTTCCTCTACATCCAGCCGAGAATTTCAAATTTTCAAACGGATAACCCCCTCTTTGTTAAAGATTGTTAAGTTCTCATTCAAACAGCTTTTTGAACTAATTTTGTTTACATGAAGATTTCGAGGGTAAAATTCATCATAGGACTTTCAACCTTTTCTATGGTTGGACTGGTTATCATCCAGGTGTATTGGGTGGCCAGGGCCATACAGGTAAACAGGGAAACTTTTTCAAGGGGTGTCAACGAGGCGCTGATGAACGTGACGCATAACCTGGAACGCAAAGACGCATTCACATTTGTTTCTAATAAGAGCTTTAAGGATACTGTGATCCTTCCTAATATCAGCGTTAAATCACTGTCACCCGGTGCATTAAGACCATATCTTCTCAGCGACCTCCATAAAAGGGGCTACCAGAATTTTTTCTTTGATGGCGGCGAACCATCCAATTATATCAAACCTGACAACGAAGAAATGTTCTCCTATTATCATAGTATCAGTTCAAATGATACGGGGAATTCTGAGTCGGTGCCGGAAACAATGAACCGGATCTTGAAAAAGAAATACCTGCTGCAAAAACTTGCGGCTGATCTTGCCCGGCGAAACAATCCCATAGAGCAGCGCTGCGATTATGCCCAGTTGAACCAGATGCTGAAATCAGAACTTTCAAATGAGGGGATTGACATTCCTTTTAAGTTTGGTGTCTATGAACAGAACCAGAACAAGTATGTATTTTCAGGCCATAATCCTGATTCAATTGAGCTTAAAAAGGCGGTTTTCAAAGCACAACTGTTTCCGGACGATTTCTTCATGGAACCGAATTTTCTCAGGATCTACTTTCCCGGTCAACAAGCTTATTTGTTAAAACAGATCGTGCCCGTACTTTCAAGCAGCCTGATCTTTATCGTGATCATAGGTCTGTCATTTCTATGGATGATGCAGCGTTTCCTGGAACAGAAAAACCTGTCGGATATGAAAACGGATTTTATCAATAATATGACCCATGAGTTTAAGACGCCTATAACTACCATAGGCCTTGCTTCTGAGGCGCTTAAAGATCCTGAAGTCAAAAAGGACAGCAGCAGGATGGACAGGTACGCAGGTTTGATTTTTGAAGAAAACAGGAAACTGGAAGGTCAGGTGGAAAGAGTACTTCAGATAGCCCAGATGGATAAGGGGAAAATCAAATTAAAACTTGAGGAACTTGATATTCATGAGCTCATTAAAGAGGTCGTGAGAAGACAGGCTATATTGGTAGAAGAAAGAGGAGGCGTTATTAAACTTGATATTGAGGCTTTGCATCCATTTATTTTCGGTGATGCCTATCACATTATCAATATATTGGATAACCTGATAGATAATGCCAATAAATACTCATTGGAAAAACCGGGAATTGGTATCAGAACCTATAATATTGATGATAAAATTTATGTAGAAATAAGCGATCATGGGATCGGTATGTTAGCGGAAGATCAAAAAAAGATATTTGACAAATTTTACAGGGTGCCTACAGGTAATATTCACAATGTGAAAGGTTTTGGCCTGGGTTTGAATTATGTTAAAACCATGATTGAATCGCATGGAGGAAGCATTAGCGTGAAAAGCGCGCCTGGGAATGGGAGCGTTTTTACGATGGCGTTGCCAGGAATTAGGCATTAGGGGTTAGGCGTTAGTAAGGGAATAAAAACAAATAATATGAACAAAGTTCTTTTGGCAGAAGATGATGTGAACCTGGGTAATCTTCTAAAAGAGTACCTGGAAATCAAAGGATATGCTGTAACCCTGGCGCGGGATGGAACTGATGCGCAAAAAAGAATTGATGCCGGAGGATGGGATTTGCTGATATTAGATGTAATGATGCCATACAAAGATGGGTTTACGATTGCCAGAGATATCCGCAGCAAAAACAATAAGATCCCGATCATATTTCTGACTGCTAAAACACTAAAGGAAGATAAGATAGAGGGCTTTGAATCAGGTGCTGATGACTATCTCACCAAACCATTCAGTATGGAAGAACTGCAGGCCAGGATAAAGGCTGTACTTCGCAGGTCTAGTTTGAATCCTGATTCAACTGAACAAAATAAAACCGAAATTAATCTTGGGGCATTCCGGTTTAACTATACCCTGCAGAACCTGAAACATAAAAATGAAGAAGTCAAACTTTCAACGAAAGAGGCTGAACTGCTTCGGATGCTTTGTTTGTATAAAAACAATGTCATGTTAAGAGAACTGGCACTCAAGGAAATATGGGGTACTGACGACTATTTCAGTGCCCGCAGCATGGATGTATATATTACGAGATTAAGAAAGTACCTGAAGGCGGATCCTTCTGTCCAATTAATGAACGTTCATGGAAAAGGGTACAAACTGATTGTATCATAGACACCTGTTTATTCCCTGACAACAATGAGTTCAACCCTGCGGTTCAGGCTTTTGTCCTGTTCAGATATTTCGGGTAAAACCAGTCTGTTCCTACCTCCGATTCCTGTGTAGGATAGGCGCCTTTTTTTAATATGATGCGTAACTAAATACGTGTAAATAGCTTTTGCCCTGGTGTATGAAAGGTTTTTGATATTGGTTTCCAGATCAAGGCCATCTTCATCAAAGGCTGTACAACAAACATGACCGATGATCTCAATTTGCATGGTGGGATTTTTTTTAAGAATTGTGACCAATGTGTCTAGTACCGGAAGGAATTCCGGGAGCAACTCGTGCCTTCCTCCTTCAAAATCAAGATCCTGTAAAATGATATCAGTGCCCACTTCTCTGTTGATGTTCAGATCAGAAACGGCAAGCTTCATTTTTTTGTCCTTTTTTGATGGAACCGCTTCAAGATCAACCCTGTCTCCGTTTTTTTTCGTTTCCTCTTTATCCGAATCTTTTGCAAATATTTCTTCAATAAAAGTAGAATCAAAACCTTCCTTAACCAGTTGTTTCGCAATAGCATGAGCCCTTAATACGCATAGTTGATTGCTGGAATGTTCATTGTCAATAGAATCGCAATTGGCATAAATAAGTACCTGGGATTTTTTTCGGGATGATTTCAGGACCTTGCAAAACAGGTTAATTTTATAGAGCCCTTCTTTCTTTAATATTGAAGAATTGGAATTGAAATAAATATGTAGAACATTTCGCCCGGTATCTGATTGAGAAGCCGGCCTTGCTCCGAAAGGAATGAACGCAATCATCAGAAATAACAAACCAATCCGCTTACAAGACATTAGCTATGAACTATTAGTATTTAAAAGAAGGAGTGGGGAATTTATGGCAATTTTACGAAGTATGGTTTCGCAAAGGCTAAATAATTCTGGCTCTTATGTCTGAATCAATAATTAATGATTTGTCTCAGGTGATGTTCCATGTGTGCCAGGTAATCATTGATGAAAAAATACAAAGGTTTTTCTTCGCTGGCAGTCCTCACGATCCCTGTTTTGGTAAGATTATCTGAAGGGATATTTTTAATAATATGAAGAAGATGGCTGTTATAATGAGCCCAGAAATTTATGATTTGGTTCTTTTCTAAGGAATTATAATGAGACAATGAAACCCATTCATTTTGATCATAATAAATAGATGGTTTGTCCTGGTATTGTATTCTGATGAAGCGCTGATGGTTGTTTGTTGCGCTATCTATCAGGTGGCCTAATATTTCCTTTTTGCTCCATTTATCTGGTGCGGGCTTTTGGCTGAATTCAGGTTCAGGTATTTGACTGAGCAATGTTGGGACGGTATCTACAAGGTATTGCATTCGCAGAATAGTCCCTTCGATACTTTGTTCATCGGGGTGGCTTGTATAAATATTCATTTTTAATAAATATTAAATGAAACAAATTAATAAGGATTATTCATTGCGCACCCATCCTAATGGACCTCTGCGCCTTATAATGGGTTTTAGCATTTCGTATGGAATAATAAACTTAGTAACGCCCATATTATATGAAGCTATTTCATAGGTGTTGTACACAAAGCAAATTCCTGAAATGGTAAAGAAAAAATTGCTATTGACATGGAACATAGAGTCGTTCCAAAAATATCCGGCGGTCGCCAGGTCAGTTGTTGGGCCTAACCCCGTTTGTTTCCTGAAGCATATTTCGCCCACACTATCTAAGAAATATTTGCCACCACGTAGAAAAAGGCT
>Ga0302280_1003574_pt1 | contig 11145 bp, 9 predicted proteins | sample III_Fen_E1_1_FD_198771 | JGI IMG/M metagenome (GOLD analysis project Ga0302280, IMG submission 198771) | Peat permafrost microbial communities from Stordalen Mire near Abisko, Sweden - III_Fen_E1_1 | ecosystem: Environmental > Terrestrial > Soil > Wetlands > Permafrost | place: Sweden: Abisko...
GCGGTCAACTTCGTAAGAAGCTGAACCCATCGGAATTCGCTGACATCTGTAGATAGTAGTAAAAAATACCCAACTTTTTTGAGTCTGAGTTTATTGCTGGATACACTGCTTAAGGTGTATCCAAAATGAACTAATTAAGCCGAACGATCATTAGTATTGCTAAGCTGAACACATTACTGTGCTTGTACCTGCAACCTATCAACGTGGTGGTCTTCCACGGATCTTCAGGGAGAACTCATCTTGGGAGAGGCTTGGCGCTTAGATGCTTTCAGCGCTTATCCTTTCCGAACATAGCTGCCCGGCAATGCCGTTGACACGACAACCGGAACACCAGAGGTTCGTCACTCTCGGTCCTCTCGTACTAGAAAGTGAACCCCTCAATTCTCCTGCGCCCACAGTGGATAAGGACCGAACTGTCTCGCGACGTTCTGAACCCAGCTCGCGTACCACTTTAACCGGCGAACAGCCGGACCCTTGGGACCTTCTCCAGCCCCAGGATGTGATGAGCCGACATCGAGGTGCCAAACCATGCCGTCGATATGAGCTCTTGGGCATGATCAGCCTGTTATCCCTAGCGTACCTTTTGTCCGTTGAGCGATGGCAATTCCACATTCAACCACCGGATCACTTGGGCCGACTTTCGTCCCTGCTCGACATGTGTGTCTCGCAGTTAAGCTGGCTTATATCCATATACTCGTCACCCGATTATCAACCGGGCTGAGCCAACCTTCGCACTCCTCCGTTACTCTTTGGGAGGAGACCGCCCCAGTCAAACTGACCGGCTGCCAGGGTCCTTCGCCCAGATAATGGGCCGAAGTTAGATTTTCCAATTTGCAAGGGTGGTGTTTCATTGACGACTCATTACTCCCCGAAAGAAGTAAATCAAAGTCTCCCACTTACGCTAAGCATGAAAACCGAAAAACCAGTGACAGCGTACAGTAAAGGTGCATAGGGTCTTTCCGTCCTACTGCGGGCAGGCGGCATCTTCACCGCCATTACAACTTCGCTGAGCTCCTCGTTGAGACAGCGGTCAACTCGTTACACGATTCGTGCAGGTCGGAACTTACCCGACAAGGAATTTCGCTACCTTAGGACCGTTATAGTTACGGCCGACATTCACGGGGACTTGGGCTCCGAGCTTCGCCTTGCGGCTAACAAGTTACCGTAATCTTTCCGCATTGGTCACGTGTCACACCCTATACGTCGACTTGCGTCTTAGCAGAGTGCTGTGTTTTTGTTAAACAGTCGGTTGACCCTACTCACTGCGCCCTACATCGCTGTAGGGACCCCTTCTTCCGAAGTTACGGGGCTAGATTGCCGAGTTCCTTAACGAGGTTTCACTCACGCGCCTTGGCACATTTGTGCCCAACCACCTGTGTCGGTTTCCGGTACGGACTGCCATGGGAACACTTACAGGCTTTTCTCGATACAGTATTTAAAGAATCCGGTTCAGCCGAAGCCTCTCCGTCCCCTTGCGGGACCGCCACTTTCAATCGGCGGCTCTTTTCCTACCATATGTCCCCTGTAAGCTTAACCATTGCAGGTGCAGGAATATTAAACCTGCTATCCATCGACTACGCCTCTCGGCCTCGCCTTAGGTTCCGACTAACCCTGGGAGGACGAACCTTCCCCAGGAAACCTTGGTTTTACGGCGGCCGGGAATTCAACCCGGCTTATCGCTACTCATGTCTGCATCCTCACTTGTTGGCACTCCACCTAGCGTTTCCACATGGCTTCAATGCGCCAACAATGCTCTCCTACCACGCATATCCGGCGAACCGGTTATGCATCCAGAGCTTCGGTATATTGCTTATCGCCAATCATTTTCGGCGCAAGATCGCTCGATGAGTCAGCTATTACGCACTGTTTAAATGATGGCTGCCTCTAAGCCAACATCCTCACTGTCTAAGCAATCTCACATCCTTTCCACTAAGCAATATTTAGGCACCTTAGCTGCTGATCTGGGTTGTTTCCCTCTCGAATACGAAGCTTATCCCTCGCATTCTGCCTCCTGGACTTCACCCTATGGCATTCGGAGTTTGATTGAATTCGGTACCCGGGTATGGGCCCTAGTTCATCCAGTGCTCTACCTCCATAGGTCAGCGTCCAAGGCTCTACCTCAATAGATTTCGGAGAGAACCAGCTATGACGGGGTTTGATTAGTCTTTCGCTCCTACCCACAGTTCATCCGAGAACTTTTCAACGTTCACCGGTTCGGTCCTTCATCCCGTGTTACCGGGACTTCAACCTGACCATGGGTAGATCACCTCCGCTTCGGGTCTAGCACCAGCAGCTGGGCGTCCATTTCGGACTCGCTTTCGCTTCGCCTCCGTCCCAGAAGGACTTAGACTTGCCACTGATGCTAACTCGCAGACTCATTAAGCAAAAGGCACGCCATCACCCCTTGCGGGGCTCTGACACCTTGTAAGCACATGATTTCAGGTACTATTTCACTCCGCTCGCAGCGGTTCTTTTCACCTTTCCCTCGCGGTACTTGTTCACTATCGGTCGCCTGTTAGTATTTAGCCTTACGGAGTGGTCTCCGTGGATTCATGCCAAGTTTCACGTGTATGGCATTACTCAGGGACACCCTAGGCGTCATCGGATTTTCGGTTACAGGTCTGTCACCTTCTATGGAGCGGCTTTCCATCCGCTTCACCTAATCGTTTGACTACCACATTGGGGCCCTACAACCCCGGAGGACAAGTCCTCCGGTTTGGGCTTTTCCGCTTTCGCTCGCCACTACTTACGGAATCGTTTCACTTTCTTTTCCTCTGGTTACTGAGATGTTTCACTTCACCAGGTCTCGCTCCCTCTGCCCTATGTATTCAGGCAGCGGTATACAGATATAACTCTGTATGGGTTACCCCATTCGGAAATCTCCGGATCGTAGCGTACTTGCCGCTCCCCGAAGCTTATCGCAGCTTATCGCGTCCTTCATCGCCTACAGGCACCAAGGCATTCATCATGTGCTCTTTGTAGCTTTTGATATCGTTCATTCTGAAATCTTCTATAAACAATCGGTCGTCTCTAGACGTTTCCAACTGTTTACGGTCTCAGCTCTATTCAAAGTTGTAATTTTTTTACCCTATCTACAGATGTCAAAGAACCTCCGACGGGACGATGCCCGCGGGGAGCGCTGGATCCTGGGATCCCGCACAGCCAAAATTGTTTCGGATGGATCAACCTGTGTTTCCACAGGCTTATAAAATTGTTGTGATGCTTTTAAGAGTTAGGTCATGAAAATGGTGGGCCTGACTGGATTCGAACCAGTGACCCTGCGCTTATCAAGCGCATGCTCTAACCAGCTGAGCTACAGGCCCCATTAGAGAGTAATTCCTGAAATCGCCAAGTGTTGTGTTCAGCTGGCAGAAAATTGGTGGAGGCATGGGGATTAAAAGTAACGAAATGTTCTCATCCCAGCCTACCAATAAATTGGTGGAGGCATGGGGATTCGAACCCCAGACATCCAGCTTGCAAAGCTGGCGCTCTACCAACTGAGCTATACCCCCGCGTTGCGGCGGCAGAGCCGCTAAAAAGACTACTTAAAGCTTATTTAGTACTCAGAGAACCGTACCGGTCTCTTTCTCACAGCAAAAACTGAATTGTGCGTTCCTCATCGAACCCTCGAACCTTTCGGTTTTTGGGATTTAATCACATACCGATCTAATTCATCCCTGAGGACAAACCGTGATAATCGGGTTAGCGATCGACCTTCCAGAGTATTCTAAAATTCTCTGGATATCTCCTTAGAAAGGAGGTGATCCAGCCGCAGGTTCCCCTACGGCTACCTTGTTACGACTTCATCCCAGTTACCATCCATACCTTAGGCACCTGCCTCCCTTGCGGGTTAGCGCAGCGACTTCGGGTACAAACGACTTCCATGATGTGACGGGCGGTGTGTACAAGGCCCGGGAACGTATTCACGCCGTCGTAGCTGATACGGCATTACTAGCGATTCCAACTTCATGAAGGCGAGTTGCAGCCTTCAATCCGAACTGGGCCCAGGTTTAATGATTTCCTCCACCTCGCGGTTTCGGTTCTTTCTGTCCTGGGCATTGTAGTACGTGTGCAGCCCTGGCCGTAAGGGCCATACTGACTTGACGTCGTCCCCACCTTCCTCCCCGTTTCACAGGGCAGTCTGATCAGAGTGCTCGGCTTGCGCCGGTGGCAACAGATCACAGGGGTTGCGCTCGTTGCGGGACTTAACCCAACATCTCACGACACGAGCTGACGACAGCCATGCAGCACCTGTGCAAATTGTGTATTGCTACACTCGCTGGCTTTCACCAACTTAGAGATGCATGTCAAGGCCAGGTAAGGTTCTTCGCGTTGCATCGAATTAAGCCACATACTCCACCGCTTGTGCGGGCCCCCGTCAATTTCTTTGAGTTTTAATCTTGCGACCGTACTTCCCAGGCGGCACGTTTAACGCGTTAGCTCCGGCACGGAAGGGGTCGAATCCTCCCACACCAAACGTGCACCGTTTACTGCCAGGACTACCGGGGTATCTAATCCCGTTTGCTCCCCTGGCCTTCGTGCATGAGCGTCAGGTAATGCCCAGAGATTCGCCTTCGCCACTGGTCTTCCTCACGATATCTACGCATTTCACTGCTACACCGTGAATTCCAATCTCCTCTACATACCTCTAGCGGAGCAGTATCGAATGCAGTTTAGGGGTTGAGCCCCTAAATTTCACATCCGACTTACCCCACAGCCTGCGCACCCTTTACGCCCAATGAATCCGAACAACGCTTGAGACCTCTGTATTACCGCGGCTGCTGGCACAGAGTTAGCCGTCTCTTCCTCTAACGGTACTATCACTTTCTTGTTCCCGTTTGACAGGAGTTTACGACCCGAGGGCCTTCATCCTCCACGCGGCGTCGCTCCATCAGGGTTGCCCCCATTGTGAAAAATTCTCGACTGCTGCCACCCGTAGGTGTCTGGACCGTGTCTCAGTTCCAGTGTGGCTGGTCGTCCTCTCAGACCAGCTACCCGTCATAGCCTTGGTGAGCCATTACCTCACCAACTAGCTGATAGGCCGCGAGTTCATCAGGAAGCGCCTTGCGGCTTTGGCTTCAGAAGGATGTCCTTCTTGGCCATATGCGGTATTAATTCGCCTTTCGACGAGTTATCCCCCACTTCCCGGCAGATTACTCACGTGTTACGCACCCGTTCGCCACTAAATCTAATATGTATTGCTACAGATTAAATTCCGTTCGACTTGCATGTCTTATCCACGCCGCCAGCGTTCGTTCTGAGCCAGAATCAAACTCTCCGTAGAAAGTTTGCGTCATCTACTGCTAGAGTGATGACAAATTCCAGCACCTGCACATTTGATAACCGTAGTAGTCAAATGCCGGTCTGTTAAAACTTCATTTTAAAAATCGACTCGAAACGCACAATTCAGTTTTTGCTGTTTTGTTTATTGCTTTGTATTTGATCCATCCGATTTCCATTGCTGTTGCGAAACCGGACCTGCGCTTTCAAAGATCGTTGCCAGTGGCTGCTCAAGCTTCCCTCGGTTTCCACCTTGGATCGACTTGTTTTGTAGCAGACTGGGTGATGAACATTCCCGTTTTTCAGTAACCGTGGTCGCTGTCGGGATGGAAAACTCTATAGAAGAATCATCGGGAGTCAACGACTTCTTTTATTTTTTTAAAAATATTTTCCGTTGGTGGATTCCAATGATTTCACCCACTCCTTAAATTAAAAATGCCCATGCCTACCAGAGGTAGTATTTATAAGGCTCTAGAGACGCATGCGCATGTCCTACGTGCGATCAATGGTTCGCCAAGCCTGATAATTCCTAAGCCAACACAGCTTCATTCCGCTTAAGTATCACTTGTAAGACAATGGGCGCTTTACGCCGCAGGCAATGATCACTTCATAAAAAAAGGGAGGGAACTTTCGCCCCCTCCCTTTTTGAAGACTCACTCAGCCTGAATCGTTGCTGCAACCCTACTTCTTCCGCGCAGCCAGATAGTGGGAGAGTCCTTCGAAAGCAACGGGGATCATCGAGACGAAGATGATGCCGATCACCACCATTTCGAAGTGTTTTTGCACCCAGGGCATTCCGCCAAAAACAAGTCCGGAGGTCATCATCAGGAAGACCCAGAGGAAACTACCGATCACGGTGTAGAGTGTGAATTTTTTCCGATCCATCGAGGCCATCCCTGCCACAAAAGGGGCGACTGTCCTGAATATCGGGAGGAATCGGGCAATAATGACCCCCATGATTCCGTGTTTTTCAAAGAAGAGGTGGGTGCGATCTAGATACTCCTTTTTTAGAATCAGGGCACCCGGCTTGAAGATTTTCCCGCCAATCAGCGAACCGAGCGTGAAATTGACGAGATTGCCGAGGATGGCGGCGATAATAAGTAGACCGAAGATGATAGGAAAGCTGAGTCCCGCCCCAGGATGAGCGGCGGCGTAAGCCCCGACAGCAAAGAGAAGGGCATCTCCTGGCAGGAAAGGGGTAACGACAAGGCCCGTTTCGCAAAAGACGATGGTGAAGAGGATCGCATAAACCCAGACACCATACGCGGAGACGATGTGTTCGAGGCTCTTGTCGAGGTGGAGGAAGTTTTGTTGAAACCAGTGAATATATTCCATCGGGCCTATGAAGCAGGATTATGTCCGCTCGGCAACCCCAGAGATGGAAGGGTTCTGATCAGGAGGGTATAGACTTCCCATCGAGACAGTTTCACTCTGTGGGATTCGGGTGACCTGCCAAATCGCTCCAAAGTTCCCAAAGCAAGCCTGAGCGGCAGTTCCGATGCGTAACGGATGCGTCCCGGGCACAGATGGGAGCAGTATTTCTTCCCCTGCTGGAGCCAGTTGGAAGTCTGCTCGAGCAGTTGAGGAACTTCCTCCTCCCTGATGTAAAACCTTCCAAGACGCCGATCTTCCGCACGATCCCGGACAATATTGAGCAACTGAAGTCCCTTACCGTAGGCAATTCCAAGTTTCACCAACTCCTCTTGAGAACCGAGTAGCACCTCGGGTGAGTGCAGCGCAATCAGGTTCGTCCATGTTTCACCAACACTCCCCGCCACCAGATGGCAATATTCTTCCAGTTCTTCTGAACTCAGTGGTTCTGTTCCTGGGGCAAATCGCGTCAGATCCATGATCTGACCATTTAAAATCGTCCGCCAAAGCCGTAGCAACTCTTCCCGATCCTGATGTGCCGCCAAGGTGCCCATCAGCATCGGCACAGCGGCCAACAGTTCAGCTTCCGATGCAGAAAGTAGTTCCTGGATCGAATCAGTCTCCCAATGGAAGGACTCCGAATTCAAGGACTCCTGTAACTCCTCCAACAACGAAAGCTTCTGTTCACAACCTACCCTGGGCGCATCAGCAACAGTGTCCGATGCCCGCGCCAGCAGGTAGGTGAGTCCCAACGGCTCCCTCAATACCTGGGGAAGTACCCTCAGCGTCAGGGCAAAGGTGCGGGCATGAGCCTTGAGCAACTGTCGCACCTGTTCTGCTTGGAGAGCAGACGCTTTCATGTTCAGGGATTCAACGAAGGCTCAAGGGCGCCGATCCGTTTCAGAACGATCATCTTCTCATCGGCGTTGCCGAGTCCCTGTTCCTCCGCCTCAGTGACATGACCTCCATCATCCGAAGCCTTTGGCATTTTGGAGAGCAAGCGCTGCTCGTCGATCAGTCGAAGCGCCGTGGCATCGATGGCGACAGGATCTTTGGAAGCAAAGAGTGTGGAATAGACGACGCAGTTGCCGGGACTCGGATAGGGACCACCTGCATACTGCAACACCATTCCATCCATCAGGGTAAGAACGACCTTCTTCCCGATCTGGTCATCGGCATAAACCTCGGCCAGAGCGGAACCGCCATACCCTCCAGATTTGGCAAAGCGCCGCCAGTTATCCAGAATGCCGAGCGTCATCCCGGCCATAGCACCGTTCACCCCGGTGTAGTAACTGTCACAAAGTGAAGGAATGTTGATGACCTTGTCGATTTGCCGTGAGAGGACAACAGGGAGATGACTTTCATCGCTCAACTGGGATTTCGGCCCGATGATATCCTCGATGGTATTGCGCGATGATTTGAAGGAAAGGTCGCCATAAACCAACTCTCCGATCGCCGCGGTCGTGACCACCGCCTTGGGATCGAATCCTCCGCCGTTTTCCACCCATCGAAGATTCAGCCCCGGAATCTTGTCATACCCGGCGGCCACGAGATCCTCGCGACGACGATCCCAGACCACGATCTTCTCTGGTGAAATTCCGGCAGCCACCAATCCCTCGACCACGGCCTTCGCCACGGCTGCATGTGTCCCCCCGATGGGACCTGCTTCCGTGGCCACCCGGATACCGATCCGTTCACCCGGCTTCACTAGGGATCGCCAGGCTGCGGAAGGAGTTGCCTTGCCAGTCACAGCACAAACAAGGCCTGCCACCATCCGGGCAACCATGGAATCCCGCGGGGTCATTTTCGGACCCATCGCATTCTGATCGAGGGCGAAATAGACTGTTGAGGTCTGCGGCGTGGAGTCCGGCCGAGGAGGGGGTAATTCTCCGCGCGCCGAAAATAACGGCAACAAAAGTAAGGCGAGAAGCCTTCTCACTCAACCGCCTCCCGACTCTCTTCTTCACCCCTGCCGTAGTAGTCCTGACCGATCACGACCTTCGGACGACCATTGGCTAGACGCCATTTATTCGTATCGCGCAGGGAGTAAATGCAGCCGCAGTATTGCTGGGCATAAAATTCCTCGCGCTTCGAAATCTCGATCATCCGTGCTGCGCCGCCTCCCTTTCGCCAATTGTATGTCCAGTAGCTCATTCCGGGCCAACGGGCGGCTGCGCGTTCTCCGGCCCCGTTGATCTGGGTCATGTTTTTCCAGCGGGAGATTCCAAGACAGCTGGTGATGACGTTGAATCCCTTCTCATGGGCATGGAGTGCCGTTCTCTCAAAACGCATGTCGAAGCATTGCGTGCAGCGTTCTCCCCGCTCAGGAGCCCACTCCAACCCCTTGACCCTGGCAAACCAGTTGTCGGTGTCGTAATCGGCATCGGTGAAGGGGATGCCATGGTCCTCGGCAAATCGGATATTCTCCACCTTGCGCAATTCGTATTCTTCGCGGGGATGGATGTTGGGATTGTAGAAAAAAATCTCCAATTCCAGTCCCGAAGCGACCATCGCCTCGATCACCTCGCCGGAACAGGGAGCGCAGCAGGAATGAAGCATCACCCTCTTTTCCCCACCGGGTGGTAGAAGCACGGGGCGCTGCAATGGCTCGGATGATTCTCCACTCATCGTTTGAACACCAGCATGCGAGCATCAATGCCCATGAAACTCTGATAGGAAACGCCTGTGTAACCCGGATAGGTGATCGGCACCACCGCACCGCCATACCAGCCTCCGCACCCGCCGCCATACCATCCGCCGACCGGAACCCAACTGACCGTAGTCGGTACCGTATAGGCATAGGGAACCGTCCAGTTTTTGGACTCCTTGATGTAGACCGCATCAGCCCCGGCTAGCCGGGCATTATACTCGATTGCCTTCATCATGAAGGGATAGCCCATGTCGGACTGGAAGGCGAAACGCCCTATTTCCCGGTAGGGCTGCGACGGTGGCTCCCCCATGATCGGAATGACAACATGCTTATCCTTGGGAGGATAAAAAGTCGTTGTGGTCGGCGTATAAAAGGCCGTCGTCGATTTCACGCTGACACACGCGGGGAGTAGCAGAGCAAGCACAACGGCGAATATCCATGACTGTTTTTTTATCATCTTAAACGTTCATCTTCACACAGGTTTGGGACAAGGACAACCCGTGACGCTTAAGGAAGCGCTGATTTCAGTTGGTATTCAATTTTATAAAAAATCATTGAACGTCAGCCTAACTCAGCGGTCAGACATCCTGTAAACCAGCATTGAGACAGACCAGTTCACCCCATGAAACTCACTTCGCTCCTTCGAATCGCCTTTGCCGTCACCCTTTTCGCCGGTCTCTCCCTGAGCATCCCTACGGTGCGAGCCGATGATGGAGACGGATGTTCCAGTTGCTGCGGCAAGAAAAAGGATGCCACACCCTCTTCGACACCAACCGGTGGTGGCACTTCCACCAATGCCCCGGTAAAAAGCTGATCAAATTTTAACTTTTGTCGCATCGGGTCGGGGGGCCTAGATGCAATCACCCATCCGCTGAGAATATCCGGGGATGACGTGAGACAACAACTGCGCGGGAGAGTCGCTAGTCGACCTTCCGCGCAGTTTTTATTTCAACTGAATATTTTCGCGCAGAGGCGCTGAGAACGCAGAGAAAGAATCAGGTAATGATTCGAGAATTCAAGGAACCAAGAGATCGGTTCCCCTTGCCAGACTTATCCTTCAGGTATTTTTCCCTCATCTCTCTGCGTCTCTGCGCGAGAATTAACCACCCCTTTTTTATAAAATAGCTTCCGCAAGACAGGCATCCAGTCGTGCCCCTGCTCTTTGAATAATCGGATTTCCGTGGGCAAAGACGAGTATCTCAGGTTTCAGGGATTTCAGCACTTCCAACGACCGGAGTGATTGCTTCTTATCCTCACGGTACTTTTCAGGAAGCAATCTTAATCCCTCCGGTTCCAAATTAATCACGGCATCGCCAAAAATCAGGATTCCCTCGTGGAGGAAGGCCGTTTCACCTGGGCCGAAGCCCGGCAAGGGGATGGATTTCATCCCGGCCACGACTTCACCGGAGACAAAACGCTGATCTGCTTCAATATCATCACCTGCACCCTCAGGAGCAAACACTGGGATTCCGAATCGCTTGGCAAGTGTGAGACTCTCCCGCTGATGATTCCCGCTCGTGAGCAGTACGGCTGCCGGAGCGGAAAATGACTCGGCGATAAGCTCCTGTAGAGCATCCTTTGCCAGGGGAATCGGATCAATGAAGATCAGTCCTGCCGAAGTCACAAGCGCCGTGGAAGAACAGTCGCATTTCACCTCAGCCTCATATCCCTGCCAGTGAAAAATCCCTGCCCGGAGCGTGGCATATTCGGAAACGGTTTTCATGGGCTAATGAATAGAGAATCTCGCGCAGAGACGCAAAGACGCAGAGAACGAAAATCATCAAGGGTGACGGAGTCCTAATGACATGACCCCCTTCATTTCTGAAAAATCTTTTTTATCCCCT
>Ga0302280_1003583_pt1 | contig 11133 bp, 13 predicted proteins | sample III_Fen_E1_1_FD_198771 | JGI IMG/M metagenome (GOLD analysis project Ga0302280, IMG submission 198771) | Peat permafrost microbial communities from Stordalen Mire near Abisko, Sweden - III_Fen_E1_1 | ecosystem: Environmental > Terrestrial > Soil > Wetlands > Permafrost | place: Sweden: Abisko...
CGAACCAAGAATGTATGGAGCATTTTTGTAAACTCATCTCTAGGCTCAATTGGTAAATTTACAAGAGGCGCTTCCTTGTATTCTGGATCGTCCAGCCAAGATCTTTCTATTTCATATTCTTCTGCAACCATGTCTTTCAATGGGTCTGCAAAGCTAATCCTGGTAAAACCATGTTTTTCGATCAAAAATTCAGCAGCCGTATCTTTTCCTGAACGTTTCCAACCACTTATAGCGATAATTCTATTGTATTTCATATATTTATTTTCCTAAGTATAACATGATTCCGATTAAAGCAAAAACTACAATTGTAGCCATTATATTATTTCTAGTCATATCGTTTTGAACTTTTTCAGATTCAACTTCATCGTAAGTAGGATTATTAATAATATGACTATCCTCATCACCTGAAGAAGAGGTGATGTCGCCTACTAAAGAGGTGGGAGAATTGTTAACTGTACCTGTATCAGGAGGAGCAGCTTCGACTTGAACTTTTAAAGTAGAACCAACAGAGGGTATAAACTGCAGATCGAGTTGTTTTTTTAAAATATCAACAGTTTCTTGATCAAAAACCACAGAATTAAGATTAGACAGACTGATTTTTTCAAGAACCACAGAATCTGCATTTTGTGTAATAAGATTAGATAGATTGATTTTTTCAAGAACCTTTTTATTTCTCTTGTAATGTTTTTTTCGAAGTTTAGACACTGCACCCTTTTTGGGCAACTTTACTTTTTTAGCTTTCTTTTTAGTTTTCATCTACTTCTACCTCTATTTCTTCGTATTCTTCTCTAAGCTTACCGGTACCCTTGATTCTAATGAATGAAGGAATTCTTTTTGTCCAATTATCGCTTTCCTTCCAAGAAGTGTGCCAATCTAAGTTTCCTCCACCATCTCCTCCGCCATCCAACCACCAACTTGTAAATTCTCCAGCAGCTTTCTTATTATCAAAGATAAGTCTTATCTCAAATTTGTTGACAATTTTTGATTTTGAGGGTTGCTTTTTAGTTTTCTTCTTAGATTTCATATACATACCTATCTCGTTGGTTTTACAACCATTTTAAGACCAATCTTTACTATAAATCCTACTCGAAAGAGGGATTTTCGTCAAGTTAAATTTAGAGGTACAAAATGGCAAGACTATCAGCTAAACCCATTGTAAACTATGCTAGTATAAATTCATTTAGCTACGCTAATCAATGGATCATAAGTGCTTCTAATACTAATACTTTGTATTTCCAGCTTATCAATCTAGATAGCGGTTGCGCCAATGGCGAATGTCCTCTACGTTACTTGCCAGGCGTTGGGGTTTCGAACCAGCCGGTAGGTCTTAAGGTCACATTCCCTTCCATCGATTGTACTCAAGTTATCACTATGTTTGCGACTCAAGCCTCTACATGCGGTGATGCTTCAATTTGGAGCGTGTCGATTCCTTCAACAATTACACCACAAACTGGCGCTGTACAGTTCCAGTTATTTGAAGGAAACAATATTAGCTCATTCCGTGTAGAACAAATGATAGCTGTAAACTATAATGGCTCGGGCTCAGATGGAACTTTGCCTGATAATACGTTTTTCTTTTAAATAAGTTGACTTTTCAATAAGTTATAGGTTATAATAAGATTATGAGTAGAACGAAATATACTTTTGAAATTATCCAAGAAGAAGCTCTTAAATATAAGAGCCGTGGAGAATTTCAACGTTTGAATATTAAACTCTATAGAGCTGCCTACGATAGAGGCATACTAGATCAGATTTGTTCTCACATGCCCAAACACGTGAATATGTCCGGAGAAAACAACCCAACTTTCAAATGGTCAGATCAAAAATTACAAGCTGAAGCTTTGAAATATCAAACAAAAAAAGATTTTTTGAAAAATAATAGAAGTGCTTATTTTACTGCACAAAAAAAGAAAATTTTAAACGAAATTTGTTCCCATATGACCGCACTGATTAGGGCAGATTGGACACATGAAGAATTACAAAAAGAAGCATTAAATTATAACACTAGAGGCGATTTCTATAAAAACCACAGCGCTGCTTATGGAGCCGCAAAGAGACGTAGAATTTTAGATGAAATATGTAAACACATGAAACTTTCTTGTGGTATTTCTCTTCCAGAAAAAAATCTTTTTGATTCAATAAAAGCTATTTATCCTAAAACACAGAAATTAAGAGATAGTAAAGTTAAAATCGAAGGAAAGCCATATATAAAAGGTTTCGATCTTGATATCTACATTCCAGAACTAAGATTAGGAATCGAATTTGACGGAACATATCATCACTCTATTCTTGGCATGAAAAGATCGAGACCATGGTGGCCAGAAGAAGATTTAAAGATCTATCATGAGCTAAAAGATAGTTGGTTCAAAAGTAAAAATATTAAGGTAATTCACATCAAAGAGGAAGACTGGATTAAAAATAAACAGGCTTGCATCGATAAATGTTTAGAATTTTTAAATTACAGTAAAGAAATGGCAGCGTAATATGGCAATTTATACTAACAGCAGGACGTTTCAAACAGCAATGTATCCGGTTCATGCCACACAGACCTCGGGTCTTCTTAGACGTATTGAGCCGTTTCTTACTCCAGAACTTTTTAAAAGCAGATTTTTGTTGGGCATTCCTCTAACTTTCCCAAATGGTGAAAAGCTTACCGATGCCATTTTAAAAGATCGCATCATGATGGCAATGAATGAGACGGAAGCTCAGCTTGGAACAACCGTAACTCGTGAAGAGTTTAAAGATAAGCTCCCGTTCGATTGGAGTTTATACAAAAGCTTCATCCATTTAAAACCAAGACATTCTCCCATCATAAGCTTAGAAGATCTTTCTATTGTGGCTTCTAACGACGAAGTAATTTTTCAAGTCCCCTCGATGTGGGTAGACATGGCAAATGCTTCAATTGGACAATTAAATGTAATTCCATTACTTGCAGCTTTCGGTGCCTCCAATGCGAGCGGTACGCCTATAACCGCAACCAATCAGGGCGCAGGCGTCGCGTTTCTAGCAATTTGGGGTGCTTCCGGAGCGACAACTCAGGTTCCTTCTTATTGGCAGGTAACTTATTCATCTGGCTTGTCAAATATAGAAGGACAGGTTCCAATTATAGTAAACCAGCTGATTGGAACAAATGCTGCTATTTCAATTCTTTCGGAAATTGCAGTTTTATTTTTCGCAACTTCTCAATCGCAAAGTCAAGATGGAATTTCTCAATCTTCCTCAACCCTAGGACCTAGAAGATTTCAGCTTCGTATTGAAGAACTTGTAAGAAATCGTGACGAACTTATTTCGAAGATTAAAATGATTTTTGCTAAATCTTATGTAATTGGTGAGTATTAATACATGAGTATGTATAAAAGTCTCCTCAAAGCTTTGAAAGAACCGTCTCTCGTAAAAGCTGAGAACCCGGAAGCTTATAAAAAATTGGCTTCTACAGGATTTCTACTAGCTCATCCTGTAAAGATAAAGGGGCAAGATAAAAGACACGATAACGGGATTGGTTATCATGCTAGTATCAAGTTTTTTGACAAAGATACCGATAAAGAACATGACGCACACAAGGCAGCTTCCAAACTTGAAATGCATCCTCCAAATCCAAAAGAAGTTGGAATTGAACCTAAGGTTTTAAAAGATCGTAACGGAAACGATGTCTACGCATTGGGCTTAACTGGTAAGCATGCAGATAAGATGAAAGAGCATCACGAAAAACTTGGACACATGGGCCACAAAGAAAATTACAAATGGGGCGCACATATTTCAGTTCCTAAATCCGTTCACGACGAAGTTAAAGAAAAAGGTCACAAGACAGCCCATGACGCAGGGATCGAATTTGGACACGCAGAGTTAAAAAGAGGCCCTAAAATACTTCAAACTTATAAGCCTAAAGAAGTTAAAAAATCAGAAGATTTAGAACCATTGATGAAGCCCTTTGTATCTGAAGCCCAAAGAAAATGGGGACACACAGAAGCTGGCAAAAAAGCCCTAGGTGGTAACGCTGGAGTTCACGAATGGGACGAAGCGACCAAGGGTAAAAAACTTCCAGAGAAGATTACAAAATCAGAAGAGCTAAGGCCTTCAAAGTTAAACATAGAAAAAGGCTCAAAAGATATCGAATTAAAAAGTTTGGCTCAAATTCAAGAAGAGACAGCCTGGACCTGGGCTTCTCGCGCAGCTGCTGCTTATAAGAAATTAGAAGAAACTGGCGACTGGAAATGGAAGACTGATGCCGAAGAATATCGTCATGAAGCGGTAGAACATGCGGCCCTTATTGGGGATACTCATCCTACAGTTTTGACAGAAATTCATGATGCTTTGGAAGAATATAGAAAAGAAGCTCAAGAATCAGCTGAAGAAATTAAAAAAGCTGAAAAATTAAGTAGACTTTCTGGAGATGACTTAAGACGTTATCTAGAAGACAACAAGGGAGAAAAATAATATGGATATACAACCAAATGATATAGATACTGTAGAAACTGGCGGCATGCTAGATGGTCAAGAAGTGAAATTAATTCGCCTAAAAGGCGGATTTTGGATGGGCATTCATAGAGGAAAAGCTATATCTGGTGGGAGTCATCCTGCTATAGTAAAACATACTATTTCCAAAATGTTTCCCAATTTCCAAGCCGCTATGTGCAAATCGGAATCGATGGCTGATGCCTTAGTTGAAAAACATTCACACTTTTTGTCTGACGATCTCCGTAAATCTGGACATGACATTTACAGTATTCAAAATGGTTCAGATGTAGAATTTCAAATTACAAAACAAAACATGAAAGTTGCTTCACTTCAAACAGTTCTAAGAGAAGATGCTTTGTTTGTTCCTGAAGTTAAATTTCCAAAAGAATTCACAAGAGCAATGGCCGGCGCGACCACCGAAAAGGCCCTTTCTTGCAGTTCTAAAACCATAAAGATTAGGTAATATTTATGGAAAACCAGGATCAAAAATTCAAAAGCAACGTCGTAGACGCCTTTTTATTTAAGAAAAACAAAAAGTTAAAGAAAGATAAATTGGTTGATGATATAATATCCGGTATCGTACTTCTTCATAAGAAAGCAGACGACAGTTTAAAAGAATTATCAGAAATGTGTTATAAGGAAGCAGATGGCAAACGAGAAACCTAACGGCGAACAAATTGAAGTAATACCTTCATTTATTCCCTATATAGAAGAATCTTTCGATCTAAATCGACTTGATTTATTCGTCGAAAGCCTTGGCACGACCTTCATTCATTGGGCAGCTACACCTTCTCCTATTGGATTGAACGACAAGGGTGATTACAGACGAAATGATCAGGTTGACGTTCTGACTTCTAATGGTTACGTATATAATCTTGCTGGTAAATTTACCGCCGTCCTAACTTCTAACAATAAAGACCAAAAAAGACCTAACCAGGGCGGTCTTTTAGACTCAGCACAAGGAAATCTAGTACTTCCTAGATTTTACGATGCTCAGATCCCTGGCGACGAATGTGTTGAGCCCCTAGCTGGCCAAAGAATTTATCTTACTCCTGGAGACAGACTTTACCATTCAGACACACAAGCCGACGATTTGGTTATTAATAAAGAACTAATGAGCTATTCTTATAATGCACAAAACGTGCCAATGTATCCTATTAAGAGGATGCTAGCCCCTATTATTGACTCTAGAGGTGCTACTTACCAAGAAGGCATTGATTTCGCTATAACAAAACAAGGTAATATCGAATGGTTAGATGGCGGAGCTAATCCTGGCATCGACCCTGATACTGGATCTGGCAGAACCTATGGAATTCGTTATCTTTATCGTGCATTTTACTATGTCACTTCAATTTTAAGAGAAGTTCGCATAACTAATGTTACTGAAGGTGGCGTTCGTAGATCTGAAAGAATGCCCATGTTTGTGCAGTTGACCAGAGAGTATTTGTATCATAACGTAAACAACGGAAGTGTTTTAAATAAACCTATTAGTGAGCAGATTGAAATCAGACAAACTGTTGGAATACCTGAAACTATTAACATAAATAGCCCTCCTGTAAAAGTTGAAACTACTGATAGGAATGCTAAGAACTAATCTTTAATAAATATAAGGAATTACGGTGACTTATGGCAAATAATTCGATAATGAAAAGAAATTTTCCAGGCAATAAGAGCTTAGATCCAGCTTCTATTGATAATATGATTTATAACAACGCTTCTGGCGCACGTAAATCGGTTCAAATGGGCCCACATCTTTTGCCTCTTCCGAAGCCAGGTGTTGGAACCGGCTACACTACCAATGTTTCATCTGCTGCTTATGCTCTGCCAGCCGCCGGTGTTAGCTTGGCTGTATATAACAATTCAGGAACCGTAGCTTCCATCACTTTCGGAACCGACAATACTGTAACAGCTTTAGCCGCTGGTACTACCGACTCCTCAGGAAGAGTTGGTTTGGCTTGTCTTCCAAACGCATATACCTATCTTGCAAGCGGCTACTCAAATTGGGTGATCTCAAGCGCTTCTACACTTTTAGTATATCTTATAAACGACGACACAAGTATTACACCAGTAGCTCCAGTATTAGTCAGTCAACCAAATATACCAAATCTATAATATATGAACAAGAATGCCGAAATCTTTCTTAAAAAGACTCTTGGAGATGATTTTTTAGAATCATTTGGCGATTCTTTGTCTAAAAGCGAAATATACAAACAAGGGACCAGAACAATCACGGACACAAATGACTTGTTCCAGGGTCTTCAAATTGTTCCAAAAGCTCTTCTGAGTCTTTTAATTCAAGAACTATCACCAATGCAAATTGGCGACAACAAAGAAATAAAGATTCCCGGTAAAGAAGACACCATTTTAGTTGTTACTAAACATGAAAGAGACAGTTTTTCAGGTCAGATAATTCAGAACAACGTTAAGATATCAGATTTTCTACATCGCTCTATTCCTGGACTTGGTTTAGTTCTCCTCTCAATTCTAGAACTCTACAACGTAGATGATCTAAATATGGAACCTTCCTCTGTTGATCACGAAAAAGAATCTGAAATAAATCGCATTATAGACGAAAGAATGAACTTACATAGCTTAGTTAATAAGGTTGTCGATGGCAAACTAATGCATAGAGACGCGGTTCAACAACTTCTTATGTCTAAGCTAAATCAGTTATCTGACGAACATAAGAAGATTGAAGAAGAACATCAAGATATAATGGCCCCAAAAGAAGAGCCAAAGTCTGTGGTTATAGTATTAGCTCCTAAAAAAAGACCCCTTCAAGAATTCGTTGAAAATAGAAAAAAGAAATTAGATAAAAAAGAACACTTTATTCAGATGGAAAAATCTGAAACCGTTTCTTGCACTGATTGCGGTCAAAGCATTTTTTCAAACGGAACCTATTCTGGCTGCATCTGTTACGGTGAAAGTAATAAAAAGCTTCATATTAAAAAATCTGAAAATGGCTACAAGATCTCTTTTGGTAGAGGTTGGGACGCTGAAAATATCGAAATGCTGCTTGAAGTACTGAGGAGTCGAAATGGATAATCAAAATCTTTTTTATGCATTCGATGGAGACGATATTGGAATTCGTCATGCTCAAGCTATTCTTTCCGATAATGTAGGAGAGATTCAGCATATATCTTCAGAAATCACAGACGCGAACGCCATGGTTAAACAGTTTGTTGAATCCAATGGCGGACAAATGATTAGCTTTGGTGGCGATGAAGGCGTTTTTACGGCCCCAGCCGATTTTGTAAACTTGCTAGAAGATCTTCGTAAAAAATATGAACAAACCGTAGGCGCCACACTCTCCATTGGCTATGGATCTAAGCCCAGCGAAGCAGGTAAAGCTCTTTTAGCTGCAAAACAGACCGGTAAAAATAAAATAGTCCAATATGATGAGAATGCTGAAAAATACGCACAAGAAGCTCAACAAGATAGAGATTCTGAAAACGCTCCAAAGCTAGAAGAGAGTGAAGAGCAAAAAAAGATTAAAGATGTTTTAGCTTCTGAAGAAAAACCAGAAGAAGATGGTATTAATGAATTTGATGAAGCATTTCGTTCTTTAAATGAAGCCCATCAAAACGAAGATGTTGCTTCTGACAAGGTTCTCCCTGCCGGGGCCGATTCAGCACAAAATGAGCCAACACTTTGCGAACCTGACCAAGAAGATAATAACCTAGGTTACGACTCTGGTTATAAAAACTCGGACCAGATGGTTAGAGAAGAATCGTATCAAAGAAATGATTTGACACCTCCAGTTAACAAAAAACCAAATTTAGTGCCTCAAGAAAGAACTAAAGAAGCGGTTTCTACAGATATACAGGAAAGCACTCGTCCAATGAACGAAGTGCTTCCAGACCCGAAGGATGAGGAAGCTATGGACAAGAAACCAGCGCCGAAACAGTATCATGGTCAGGCCGAAGGTGAAGGATCTGAAGTTTCAGAATTACCAGCAGATAACAAACCTAGCGACTTGAAATATAACTATCATGAAGTTACGGAACCACAAGCTGACGTTCCAATTGAAAACGCAACTTCTGATATTGCAGAAGAAACAGAACAACAAGATATGCTTGGCGACAAACATTGCGCCAGCTGTACTTGTGGTAATCACGATGATTCGATTGAAAACGTTTTAGATCAACATCTAGAGAATTCTAAAGATTTTAATGAACATATAGATAACGATGAGCAAGATGACAATAAAGAGCCATCTGATACAGAAGATCTTTTAGACGCACATTTGGAAAATGCAGCTGACTTAGAACATAGAATGGAAAATGGAACCAGCCGTCCAGAAGACTACGATCAAGAAAGCGGCGATATGGGCTTAAGCGAAGAGGATGCTGGAGAGCCAGATCTTTCCCAGGTTCTTCAGGGTGGGCTAGACCAACACGCTGATAGCATTCAAAAAGAAAAAGTTATACAGTTGGTTGGGCAAGCCTTAGAAGGCTTCAAATCTCAGAAAGCCATCTTAGATAAAGCGAAAGAACAAGCACCTGAACTACATGACGCTTGTATCAACATGTTAAAAGCAATGATAGAATTATGTTCTTTGGCAGGGATAGACGAAAGTCGAGCAGAACAAGAAGTCTCTGAGATTGAAGGGCAATCAGGAGAAGAGGCTCAGAAACCAACTGAAGCTTGCCCCACCTGCGGTAAAGAAGACGCTCATAAAGAAGCAGCGTCTCCAGCTATAGATAGTCTAGATTCAGCACCAAAATCAGATTCATCAGAACAAAATGCTGTAGGGCAATCTGTTAAAAAACTTCCTACTAAGCACGGCACTCCTCATATTGCAAAAGAGCCCATTCCAGAAGGCGGAATTAATGCTAAAGGACAGAAGAAAGTCACAGATAAAGACGGATCGGTACGTTTTATTGACATGAAACAAGGCAGAGTAAAAGGTCCATCTGGCGTACCTGTAAAAGGGTAAAAACGGTGACTTTAACCTATGATCAAACTTACAATAGATTCGAAAGAAATTTTAGCGGCTTGTCAAGAGTCTGTAAAAGAAGTTAAAAAACAACTTTCGAAGTCTGTTGGAGACCTAGCTAAGGCTACCCAGAGACATGTTTTAGAACTTGCAGATTCAGAACTTAGCTCTAACCTTAAACAAGTTTTTCGTGGTAAAGAAGGCCAGCAAAATATACATCTTGATACTATTTCACCAGATGTACACGTGATAACCCTGACCGGCTCAGCCTATTGGATTGAAGAGGGTATCCCGAATAATACAGACATGAAAACCGATCGTTGGTTGTTCAAATCCAAGAACACCAAGACTTCGAAAAGTGGCAGCAGGTACTTAGTAATTCCTTTTGAGCACTCTAAGGCATCTTCAACCCAAACCGGTTACCAAAAGAATTTGACAGACCGTGTTAAGTTTGAATTAAATGCACAAAATAAGGTACGAAAAACAAACGGACTAGGCCCAATCCCATGGGCTGGGATTGAAAAAGACAGTAGCGGAAAACCTAAAGAAGGATTGCTTCACGAGTTCGATTTTAAAGGCGGTAAGGCTAGTTCGAAATGGTCTAACGATCCTTTAGAAAAATTAAGAGTATATCAGGCTGTAGAAAAAGATTCTGAAGGAAAAACAAAATTGACCAAGGGCGGTAAGGCTAAGGTAAGCCGTTCTTGGATGACTTTTAGAACTGCTTCTGATAGCACTAAAGTAAATCCGGAAACTGGTAGCTCTCCAAAAGAAAAATTTATTCATCCCGGATATACTGGCAAAAAGTTTATGGACAAATCGGCAGACTGGGCCGAGCAACAATTCTACAATAATATACTTCCTGATATTTTCTCGAAATGGAAGGATTAATCAAATGATTTTTCAAACAGATGCCCTCCTCAAAACTCTTTTAGAACAAACAATTGACGATATTCGTCAAAATCTATGGTTATTGGACTATATTCTAGACGATTTCACAGAAAATCCATTTCTAAGAACCAAGTATGGAACAAAACAGATCCAAGCTGCTAAAGAATACTTTGCAAATAATAATATTAATGTCCAGCTCCAATTTTCCAAAGATAAAGAGAAGTTCCCAGCCATATTTTTAACTCTTGGTAGCAGTAACGAGGTTCAAGAAATGCGCACCATGAGTGACATTAGTCAAGACGATCTTACACTAATGCCAAACAGAGTGGGTCAGCCAATACCCTATGTTATAAAGCCTTTTGTACCAGTTGAATATGAGCAATCCACAGGACTGATCACGGCTCCAATTGGAACGGATGTTCCGTTAGTAGCACAAGGTATGGTTTTAGTTAATCCAGCAAACGGCAATGGATTTGTTATAGAAGGTATAACTGACGGTAAAATTCAAATTGCACCCGGAACAGTTGTGGACGCTTCTCAATTAGGTGTTATACCAAAATATCGTTTCTTTACTTCCAGGCTTGGAAGAAGTTTTTTCGAAGAAAATTGGAATATAACAATTGCTACTAATGATCCTCAAACCCTACTTTGGCTTCATTCGATAGTTGTATTTGGATTGTTAAGATACAGAGAATTTCTGGAACACAATGGATTTTTGGAAACTCACTTTAATAGCACTGATATATTTAATCCTGAATTTTCAAATCCAGCTGGAGAAGAAATATACGCTAGACAGGTAACTATGTTTGGTAAGGTACAACAACGCTTCATTCGTGGTCTTCATAGAC
>Ga0302280_1003587_pt1 | contig 11128 bp, 15 predicted proteins | sample III_Fen_E1_1_FD_198771 | JGI IMG/M metagenome (GOLD analysis project Ga0302280, IMG submission 198771) | Peat permafrost microbial communities from Stordalen Mire near Abisko, Sweden - III_Fen_E1_1 | ecosystem: Environmental > Terrestrial > Soil > Wetlands > Permafrost | place: Sweden: Abisko...
TGTTCACCACCGCTAGCGTGAATATCCGTATAGATAAAGCCAGGTCTTACACAATTTACTCGAATATTTTCATTTGCAACTTCACGCGAAAGCCCGATAGTTAAGGTGTCTATTGCTCCTTTGGAAGCGGCATAGTCTATATACTCGCCCGCAGAACCAAGGCGTGAGGCAGCAGAAGAAACGTTAACAATCGCCCCGCCCTTCCCACCATATAATGTTGACATGCGCTTAATAGCTTCACGTGCACATAAAAAGTGGCTTGTAATATTTGTGCAAAAAACTTTATTTAATCTTGCCATATCCATTTGATCAAGGCGCATTTTGTGCTCTAGTATACCAACGTTATTTACTAAAGCTGTTACTACGCCAAGCTTTTGATCTACTGTTTTGAATAATTTTATAACCTCATGCTCTTGGCTAACATCAGCTGCTATAGCTATGGCAGAACCACTATTTCGTTCAATTTGTGTAACAATGCTTTTGGCAGCAAGATCATTGTGCAGATAATTTATACATACGGCATAGCCTTGGGATGCAGCTTTAATGGCGGTAGCGGCACCTATTCCCCTGCTTGCACCGGTAATGATAATGACAGGTTTCATTTGTTTTCCAAATTGAGAAAAGTATTTGTGAATTCACTTGCAGTAACACATTTTATTCCTAAACTGACCAGGTCAATTATGTTTGCATCATGAACGTCTTGGGTGCGTGCCGCAACTGCATCATTGATTACGGTTACATTGTATTCAAGAGCTATTGCATCATACACAGTACAACGCACACAATTTGGCAATTGAGTGCCACAAATTACAAGACGATCTATTTTCAAACGTCGTAATATGAAATCTAGTTCAGTACCCATGAATGCACTGAAGCGCCATTTAATTACTTTAAATTCACCTTCAATTGGTACTAGTTGATCTATTATTTCACAACCGCTTGTGCCTGCAACTGCACGAGGGCGCTGCCTAAAATCATCTACGCGCATATGCTCTACATTACTTGTATCCGCTCGATATTCTCGAACAATATGAAAAACAGGCATTTTTTGTAAGCGGAAGAGTGAAAGTAGTGATTCGATGGTAGGCACTATATTAAAAGCGCGCGAGTTCATCGGTAAAATCTCTGGCAATACAAAATCGTTTTGCATATCGATAATTACTAAAGCGGTACGAACCATAAAGCACCTCTTGATTAGCCGCGCAGCTTAATATGAGGTATATCCTACACAGGGATTTGCTTGATCGCAACAGTTAAAAATCTTCTAGTAGTGGACCAGTTATGCGATACTCAGCTTTAAAATTGCCTTAGTATTATATGGGGAGCTCCAATGCATTTAGTCATTATGCTTTATGTGCTGTTTGCCAGCATATTTTCATTACAGAAAGTCACCTTGAGCTATTGCGAACCGTTTTTTTCGGTAGGCTCAAGAATGCTGTTTGCGGGAATAATCCTAATTGGTTACGTATTAATTCGTCACAAGCCTAAATCTATACAAATTAAAGCTTCGCACCTTAAAGGTATACTACTGTTGGCAATCAGCATGGTTTACTTAACTAACACGTTTGAAATATGGGCGATTAAACATATGCCTTCCTCTAAAGTGTGTTTACTGTATAGTTTATCGCCATTTATGTCTGCCTTAGTAGCATTTTTTGTGCTGAATGAAAGGCTCTCAAGGAAAAAATTAGTCGGTATGGCTATTGGCTTTTTGGGCTTGCTACCGCTTATATTTATGCAAAGCCAGCAAGAACTAGGTACTGGAACCTTTTTAGTCTTTACTTTAGCGGAGCTGTCAGGTTTGGGGATGGTGTTCAGTAGTGTATTGGGCTGGATTATGCTGAAAAAAGTTACTCAGGATTATCAATATACTCCTTTGATTGCTAATGGTTTAGGGATGATTGTAGGCGGCTTGTTAGCTCTGCTGCACTCGTATTTTGCGGGAGAACATTGGACTCCACTACCGATAACAGATATGCAGCCATTTCTTATGATTACATTAATTATATGTATAATTTCTAATCTAATTTGTTACAACTTGTACAGATATTTACTAAAGCGTTTCACGGCTACATTTATGTCATTTGCTGGTTTAGTAACGCCAATATTTGCTTCCTTGATTGGCTTTTTATGGCTGAAGGAAGTGGTCACCTGGCATTATTATTTATCAATAATGCTATTTTCGTTGGGAATGATAATATTTTATCGTGAAGAAATAGGGAAAGAAAAAGTATTACAGGTAAAAGGCAAAGCATTGGCTAATCCTGCTTGATACAAGTACTAATATTTGTGACATAATTTTGCTTTGGAGATTTTGATGAAAATTTATATATATTTAAAATTTATTATTCTTGTGTTATTTTGTTGTTCTGTCAGTGCGGCTGCTGATAACACACAATCTAGTCATTATTTGTTAAAACCTACAGGAGCCTATGCGGTTGGCTATCAAGATATTTTTTTAATTAACACCGATGTCTGTCCTGATGCATTTTACAAGAAAGGCATTAATGAAAGTGATTTCAGCCCTACCAATAAACAACATTGCCATGAAATTGCATTAAGAATTTATTACCCAACAAAAGATAACACAGGCTTAGGCGCCAAATACTATGAACCGTATATAAACGATACAAATAAGTGGTTGGCTAACACTTACAACTTGGACCAAAAACATATTGACGTCTTGCAATCAGCAACACAAATAAACACCTATACGCATCCAAATGCCAAACCTGTTAACAATAAAAAATTTCCAATAATAATATTTATGCCCGGTGACCCGTCCCCAAAAACTGGCCCTCTCAGAGTTAGAAAATCTGGCGGTTAATGTGATCGTTTAGATCACTTACATGATAAGCAGCAAACTTATTCGGTGTCAAATTATCTAGTGAGCTGTGCGGCCTAAAATCATTGTAGTCGCATCGCCACGCTTCAATTTTCTCCTTTGCATCTTCCATTGATAAGAACCAATTTGCATTTAAGCACTCGTCACGCAAACTGCCATTAAATGACTCAATTAGCGCGTTATCTGTAGGTTTCCCTGGCCTTGAGAAGTCCAGTGTTACACCGTTCTCATATGCCCATTTGTCCAATGCTTTGGAAATAAACTCACTTCCATTATCAACCTGAATACGCTTTGGTATCCTACTAGCCAAACAATTAATTTTATCTAGCGCCAACACAACATCTTCTCCTTTTAATGAAAAGGCAACTTCAATGCCAACGCATTCACGACTAAAATTATCGACTATAGTTAAAGCCCGTATTCGCCGCCCATTAAACAGCTGATCCGCAACAAAGTCCATTGACCAGCACTGATCAATTTTAGAAATTTGCGGACGCTCCATGCGTTGTGCAGCACTGACGCGACGTCTCGGCCGCTTAATTCTTAAGCTAAGATGCTCCTCTTTGTAGATCCGATGCACACGCTTATGATTTACAAACCAACCTTCTCGGCGTAATAAAACATAAATGCGTTTATATCCATAACGAACACGTGTCTTGGCTATATCCTTAATTCGATTTCGCAGGGCAGTATCACCTTTTACTTTAGGCTTGCGTCTATAAGTGCTACGGTGGAGCATAACTACCGTACATGCACGACGCTCACTAATTTGATACGCTTGTCGCAAATATTCCGCACGCTTCTTTTTGGCTGCTGGCTTTAATCCTTTTTTGATAAAACGTCCTGTAACATTTGCTTATCCAGGCTTAAGTCAGCAACTAGTTTCTTAAGTTGTCGATTTTCGTCTTCTAGTTGCCTTAATTTACGCAATTCCATGCCGGTTAAACCGCCAAAGCGCTTCTTCCAATTGTAAGATGTAGCCTGAGATATGCCCATATGGCGGGTCACTTCTTCAATGCTTGTGCCTGTGTCAGCTTGCTTCAGTGCATAGGCTATCTGCTGTTCTGTATATCGTTTCTTCACGGCAAAACTCCTCTTTCGGTTAGGGTATTTTGCCAGAATTTTCTAATTTTGGGTGGTACAGTTTATTGGGGGTAGATCAACCGCTAAAAATTACATATATGGAGCCATTCGTGTAGGCTCTGGCTTTACCATATATTTAGTTTTGTGCAACATAACGTTATGATTTCCTTTAGCTAGGGCTAAGGCCACAGCTTTAGCTTCTCTAAGGGCTTCGCCTGCATCATATTCAGCATCAGTGGCTTTTAGCATATCGTCTAGTGATTCATTAGCCATAGCTTCTGCCTCAACTGGATCCTTGACGTGGCATGATTCTTCGAGTTTACCCCAGCTATCAGCAACAGCTTGTGTTGCCTCATCGTACATGGCATCTGCTTTGTCTATATCTCCTCTTACCTTTTGCCAGGCCGTATTTTCGGCTACTCTCTCAGCTTTTTTATTATCTATATAATTATTCGCAGCTGAAATAATGGATTTCATTTTTTACACCTATTGTGATTGAACCTCATAACATTATGGATCAACACTAGAACATAACAATCACTATTTTATTGATATAACTCTGTTATTTTAACGATTTGGATTCAAACCACAGCCTCTGCCACTGGTTTAAATAGGCATTAACAATTTCTGAGTCATTATTAATCACAAGAACATTTTCCGCATTACTCTCCTCAGCGTTAATTGTATAGTTGAAGCTACCAAGTTGTAACGTTACTCCATCTATAATCATATATTTATGGTGCATTGATTTATATTTGCTATTTATACGCGCAGGTATACCGTTAAGTTTAAAAAAGCTCAGCAAATTACCACGCCCGTTCTTTTGACGGTTATCAAGCACAATTTGTACATCAACGCCTCTCTTATGAGCTTCAATCAGTGCTTCGGCAATGGGCTTAGATGTAAAACTATATGCTGCGACATAGATATATTTGTTAGCACTTTTTATAGTTGTAACCACAAGGTTAGTTGCGCCTTGCTTAGGGGAGAAAGCTACGCTGGTCTTAACCCTTGCGTGGTTATACAGTATGTGTATTGATTGTTGATCATGCCACCAAAATATACCTACACTTGATGCTGATAACACAAAGCATGTAACAAATATTAAGTTTGGTTTTAATTTTCTCTTGTACAGCAATATAGACCAAGCAGCTACAAAAGCTAATAATAGAAGTGGCGTTATTTGCCAATTATATTCAATAAACATATGAAAGCCTTATTCTGGCACTTTGACAAATAATATGGATTCAACTCTTTACGTAGATCCTTATACAGCAGCGGTCAGCTTGAAAACTACTTGTAATTTTGTCATTAACTTGCTATCATTACACTTAACGATAGCAAACAACAAAACTCTTATTCAAATCTATATGCTCACCAACAATATACGTCCGATTCTCAATGTAATATTAGATATAACCTATTTTCAATAAACATGCGATAAAATCATACAAGCACAACACTAAAGCTCCAACGTAGTATTTATTAGCTTATGTTTGGCACAAACTTTATAAATTAATTATCGCCCTGTAACAGTTGATATGACGGTATCATTAACCAGCGCTTTTGGTATCGTCTGTCTGTGCATTTTTTGGACGACGAGGCGGGCAGTTTTTAAGTGCGTTTGTTACCTTGAGCATTGCTTCAGCAGAAACATTTGTATTATTTTCTAATTGGCTAATATAGCCCTGAGTATCGCCCATTATTTTGGCTAGCTCTTTTTGGGTTACACCAGCTTTTATTCTGGCTAATGCCACTGGGTTTTTAACAAACTCTTCCAAAACAAAAGGCACGTATTCATCATCGTCTTCCTCTTCTTTCGCTTCTTTCGCTAAAAATTCGTCTATTTGGCTTTTTAAACCGATATAACAACTTTCTGGCAATAAAACGAATTTTTGCCCGTCTACACTTTTAATAGTTTGTATGTTCATTTGTACACATCCCCCCTAGGCCCTATTTTATCTATACTTATAATCCTTAAACAATCGTCACGCTCATACATTATGCGCCAGTTGCCAACACGCACTCGATACCCAGAACGCCCGCTAAGCTTTGTAATATGAAGTCTATCGTCATCCGGATCCAAGGCTAAAAACTCAATAGCCTGGGATATAAACACTTGCTGCTTCTCTGGCAGTGTGCGAAGCTTCTTCAAAGCTTGTTTACGCATAATAATTTCATACATAGCCAAGTATAGCTAATATTTACTAATGTTGCAAATATATTAGTTTGTTTTAACTCGTAGTTGTAACAGGGTGTAGGTGCTCCTATATGCCTTGGGGGCCACGTATGTACTGAATATTTGGCTTACTTTTGCAGAATAATTTCCAAACATACTAATGGGTTTTGGAGTAGGCTATAATAGCTAGATAGTTAGCATGGCAACATAAGTTGAATTTTTGCCCCTATATGCAGCGGGACCCAAAATTGTATAAAATTTAGGCCAGTAAAACCGGCATCACCTCATTTAAATGGGAAAGTAGAACGATCGCAGCGTACTGATTTAGAAGAATTTTATGCCACTACAGATCTATCTGATTTTAATACTCTTCGAAACGAGTTAGATTGTTGGCAATTTTATTATAATTGGCAACGTCCACATAGCTCCCTGCATGGTAAAACCCCATCGCAAGCAGATAGCGCCCTTCAATTAAAAACGCCATTACAGGATGACATATGTGATCTTTATGATGTCAGTAAAGAGCATGTTCAAAACCCGGTATATTACATTGAGTTAGCTATCCGACGGTTGAAACGATGTCCCTAGATCACACATATAATTTGCCTAATATCTCCTCGACCAGCTGTACTCCATATAACGGATCCGCCTTGTTTTAAAAGATTTTTGAAAACAGAAAAAAATGATTCAGAAAGTATGTTTCCTGGTTTTAAATCATTATGTGCATAACCTTTAGCTTCGAGGATTGCTACTGCTTCAAGGAAAATCTGACTTACTATAATTATTATTTAGCACTCCAGATTGCAAGGCTTGCGCTAAATCGCAAGTTGCAAGCTTGGTGTAGATTGTGGTGTACGATTAGCGCCTTTTTTTTCCTCTTTTTCTGGTTTTTCCACCAAAGCTGCAACCAGTACATGCGTTCAAAAAACACAGCATAGCTGCGACTTTCATCGTAGGGACGGTTCACTGCATTTTCGTGAACCTCTCGTATAATTTTAGCATTTGACTGTTCAGTAGAAATATTTCTATGCATTAAAAAATGGAAGTTGTTAATTGCTAGGTCGATATCCCTGCGGTTGGCAAACTTAGGTTTATACAATGCTTCACCATAGATGTTATAATTTAAGTTCTTGCCTCTACAGGTTATTACGACATTACCGTCCGGTTTTTCACACACAGTAACATTTTGGTTTATATATCTGTGGCCTTTACCAACATTACATATTTGGTAGCTTACGTTGTGGTGTTTAATGATTAGATTCTTGTTTGTTGTGCGTTTTGTTTGTATAGATAGTATTCTATCTAACATGAACCGCTCTCTATGTGTCAGCACTTGATGCAGGTCAACCTGGCTCTTTCAGCTATTGTCGAGATACAGAAATATCTAAGCTCTTTAACAAGACGGTCCTGGAGCGTGCTGTTGGCACGCTCCACTCTGCCTTTAGCCTCTGGGCTATGCGCAAAAATAGCCTCTATATTAAGCTGCTTTACTGCTCTACCAAACTGCGTTAATCCACTAGTATTCCAACCGCCTGGGGTATTTACTTTGAATACTAATAAGGTGCAAACCTCACCGCGTCCCTCAAACCAATCATGAATGGAGCCGTCTATTTGGACAAGTTCCCCAAAGCAATCTCGCCTGGCTCTTAATTGCCTTATTTTAACAGGCCTAATTCGCTTTGAATCTCGACGACCACTTTGGATAAGCCACTGGCGCATAGTCTCTTTGCTTAACTTAATATTATGACGCTCGCATAATTTCTCGCTTATTAATGTTGCTCCATAATCACCATAATTTTTATCTACTAGCTCTAATGCCTGCTCTTTAATATGAGTCATAATCGCTCTGTTACTTGTTTTGCCGCGTTTAGGGGATATAAGTCCCTGGGGGCCGTGGGACTTTAGCTTAACTAGCAATCTGCGTATTTGTCTCTCTGACAGCCCAAGCGTGGTTGCAGCTTTGACCTTGGTCAGCGATCCATCCAGTACACTCCTAAGTACTATGACTCTATCCAGCTCTTTTTCACTCATATTAAGCTCCATAACAAATATCCTCCGTGAATGCGTGTATCTACCATTCATTGTCGGACATCTCTATCTTGCCGCTACAACAGCAATTCTCTAATAAAGCAACAACAAAAATACACAGCGCTATTTGAGGGTATATATATGAAAAGTTTTAAGGAATGTGAGTTTAGTGAAAATTTCCCTGTAACTGAAATTTCTGCTGGCATTGAGCTATATTTTAAGTACTCATCTAATTTTAAGATTAATAGTGGCTATAACGGCGATGAGTTGGTGCGTATGATAGCTGATATGATTATAAGTTTAGCTATGGCGAATCTAAGAGAAGACAGGGTAAAATTTAAAGATGAAAGGATAACTAAGGTTAACGAGATAATGGGGGAGCACATAACTGATCTCATGAACTCTAACGAATCTTTTGCTATAAGAGCAAGAGATAATGGTTATGAACAGTGGTTCATGGCTTTACCAAACTACATGAATGATATAATGAAGTGCGATGCATTAACCGACCTACAAAAATTAGATCTTCAAACGTTACAGTTGTATTTTGAACAATATAAATACAAAGATAAAGGCGCGTACCCCTTATACGAAGAACTTAAGAAACGTGCTTTGGCGGATATAGGGCCAAGTGATGTTTATATCCCTACAGCTAGACCAGCATCAAAAGCAGCAGTAGAAGAGGAGGAGCTTAATCCTAAGGCGATGAAGGCTACAAAACTAAAACCAAAAAATCTTTAGCAGACTGATGACGCTCTGATAAATATTCGCTTGCAAGCGTTGGACCAAAGTCTGTATATTTATCTTGTATTATTTGTGTGATCTAGGGACATCGTTTCAACCGTCGCATAGCTAACTCAATGTAATATACCGGGTTTTGAATATGCTCTTTACTGACATCATAGAGATCGCATATTTCATCCTGTAATGGCGTCTTTAATTGAAGAGCGCTATCTGCTTGCGATGGAGTTTTACCATGCAGAGAGCTATGCGGACGTTGCCAATTATAATAAAATTGCCAACAATCTAACTCGTTTCTAAGGGTATTAAAATCAGATAGATCCGTAGTTGCATAAAACTCTTCTAAATCTGTACGCTGCGAACGCTCTACTTTCCCATTTAAATGAGGCGATGCTGGCTTTACGGGCCTAAATTTTATGCAATTTTCCATCATTTTTAATTGCACTGTCTCAGCAAAAAATTCTCTGCCACGATCTGTATACGTTGTATTGGAAATGGAAATTCTTCAATCATTTTATCTAAAAATAATAAAGTATTAGCCGCAGTTCGCCTTTTAAAAATATCTAAGACCCTGAATCTAGTGCAATCATCAACGGCTGTATATTGGTAAATTCCAGGCGCAATTTTGCAGGTATCAATTTGCACTCGGTCTCCAGGGATCGGTCGCTGGTAGCGTTTATATTTCTTTTTACGCTTAAGTTTGACTATGTTTTTAACGGCATTTGTAGTTAGCACTTTATGGATAGTGGTTATTGATAGCCTAATTTCATGTAGCCTGAATAATTCAGACTATAAACGGCGTGCACCTAGATTACGCTCTTTACGTATGGATAATATTAATTGCTCAAAATTCTTAATAATTTTAATGTTTGGAGAAGAATGCGGCCTCTTGCTTTGATCTTGTAGTCCTTCAATACCACACTGAATGCTCGATTGCTTTTTTGCCTAGTCTGGGGTCATCTTTAGCTAAAATTGCTTGAATATTTGGCTTGGTGCAGATTGTCTCGTATAATTTTAGCATTTATGAAAAGTTCCGATTGTGGATCAAGTGTATGTAGCTGTGCTAGTGATTGCGCAATGGATGCACAGTGTAAACACCTAGCTATATGTACAGCATTGTGCCTAAACCATTCTTCAGGTTACAATTGCCGATGATTCAATTTCTAATCAAAATCTGCAGGTTCAATTTCGGCACCTTCGAAGAGGATGAGTTTAAAAAATTTCTACGAATGGGCCTAATTTTTGCTATTCTTATTGGTTCTTACTGGACATTAAGGACCCTGAAAGACTCTTTATTTATTCAGCTTGTCGACAAAATGTCATTGCCATACGCCAAGACTATTTCGGTGATTGCCTTATTACCTTTAGTAATCATTTATACCAAATTATTAGAACATACCTCACGCGAAAAAATGTTGATGATTTTGCCAACATTTTATGGTCTGATGACCTTTTTATTTAGCATCCTAATGTTGTTGGCGCATAACACTACCGGCCTAGGAGCAATTATCTTAGGTTATGCTTGGTATTTATTTGTTGAAAGTTTTGGCTCTCTTACTGTCGCCCTTTTTTGGGCATTTGCAGCTGATACCACCGAGCCAACTTCAGCCAAACGTGGCTTTCCTTTAGTCTACGCTCTTGGTCAAGTCGGTGGAGTGATTTTTCCGTATAGCGTGGGTGGTTTGCCTTACCGCTTAGGCATGGAAACTGACACTGTGACTATGGTAATTTTAGGTGTTTTAATTTTGTTACTAGTGCCTTTAATACGAAACCTTTTAAAATCTACGCCAGCAGAGTTGCTTGTTTCCTTTAAAGATAAGAAAATAAAAAACGAAATAAAGAAGGAGCCAGGTTTCTTAGATGGTCTAAAATTATTGTTAACACATAAATATTTGCTGGCAGTATTTTTTGTAACTTTTACATATGAATTAATAATTACAATTTTTGACTTCAATTTTGTAATCGCCGCAGGCACTAAATATAGCGGTGTAGAATTAAGTCATTATCTGAGCATCTATGGATCGAGTGTTAATATTGTGACTTTACTGTGTTTTTTAATGGGGATTAGTAACGTAACGCGCTATTTAGGCATCAGTGTGGCATTGGCGGCTATGCCAATTATTGTGGGTGCGGCTTTAGTTTGTTTTATCAATATAGACAGTTTAACATTTTTATTCTGGTTGATGGTTGGCTCCAAAGCTATCAATTATGCTTTAAACGGCCCTGCTCTCAAAATGCTCTATATTCCCACA
>Ga0302280_1003589_pt1 | contig 11124 bp, 6 predicted proteins | sample III_Fen_E1_1_FD_198771 | JGI IMG/M metagenome (GOLD analysis project Ga0302280, IMG submission 198771) | Peat permafrost microbial communities from Stordalen Mire near Abisko, Sweden - III_Fen_E1_1 | ecosystem: Environmental > Terrestrial > Soil > Wetlands > Permafrost | place: Sweden: Abisko...
TAATGATAAGATATTGTGCTGTGGTAAGACGTGTGTTGTTTCTATCATCATGGTTTTTATGACTTTCTGCTTGATTTTTAACAGTGTATCACTCAAGATAGCTTTAGATAATTCTAATGCGACATGTTTTCAGACTACAACGGTGATGACACTGGCGAATTTCATTAAACTAAACTCGGGGGTCGGGATAGCTTTTGATCTGATAGTAATAATAGCTGTAATAGCCATATTGGTATTGCGTATGAACTTTATGAATCTAGTGAAAGGGGTATTTTCATGCATACCGATCATCGTATTGAGTGGTCTATTTAGTCTGGCTATGGCGATACTCGGTACGGTTATTTTGGCCTACGATTATCCAGTATGTCATGATGAGGTGGGTGTTCTATGTGGACTCGCAATATTTATCGTTGTTTTGGGTTACATATCGATATTGGGGGGATGCGGCTTCTTAATCTAACCTTAATTTATATTTAAGTTTTGTATATGTTGAAGTTAATCAGTTACGCCATACAAAATTATAAAGAAAGTGCGGTCGCGGCAGTGAACGTTAGCGGAACGAAGACTATTCATTTAATGACTCTGTATGATAGGTCACATTCAATAGCTCATATTCGTTCATTTATGTTTTAGTTAACAATTAAAAATTTTGCCTAAAGTATAATATAAACCCCCTCGACAAGATGGACACTCTTGGTATGCTCGAACATTTGTATTTACAAAACAAAGCAGCTTATACAAATACAAAAACTAAAATGGTTGGAGGAGACACAAACTACAATCGTCTAGCGTCTGACCTACTAAAACCGACCACATCGTTGATACTAAGCATTATATTACGACGTATGATGGAAGATAACGGTATCACTGACAAACAGTACATGATCGCCGGTAACTACTGTTTGCGTAAGATCAAAGACGTAACCAATCTAGATGTAGTAATACTCAAAGAAGCTTATGAAAAACTAAAAACCAAAGAGATCGGTGATATGTCCGTTGCAAAAATAAGTAAGATTGAGATAATAGTGGTCAAATTCCCTAAACTCGGTCCGGAAGCAGCGATTAAATTCTATCCGAAAGAGCACAACACCGGTTTTCCGACAAATGAGTTTAGTCTGGATAGTTTGCAGAAGAATGGTGAATTGGTTCATGATGATATCGGTAATCCGTACTACAACGCGATACCATGTATGAAACAGTACGCTGAGATTGAACAGAAAATTGTTCCAAATGGTACTAATGGTTTGAGAAAACAATACAATATGAGTGGTAGTCCAGACTATCTGATCGATGAAGCGAAAGTCAAAGAGAACATTGCTCTGTTAAATGATATCAAGAAGATTTACGGAAAAGAACTAGAAGATATCGATTTCCACATATTGAAATTACAATCCTACCTTAAGTAATAGTTTTTGAAAACGTCTATTATAAAAATGTCAAACAACAAAGCTTCAACATATGATGTAATCGATACAGATCAACAATTGAGCATCAGATATCACAACATCTATGCTATCAACGGTGAACTGACCTATCTAACAACAAATGATCAACAGTTACCTTTGGTCAATAAGTTCACCAATACTAGTTCGTGGAGGCCTGTAACAAAAATATTTCGTACCGCATCTGAACTTGATACGTATGTACAGAGTTTAGGAACAATCAACGAATGTGAATTAGCTGCTCTTTGTGAATGTTGGTGGAATCATTGTATAGGGCATGCATTGTTCGATGGTTTATATCCGATCTATCTGGCTTTAGTGAAGTTCGGTTATCATGATAAATCATTCGTTCTGTTATCTGATGTATGGAACAAAGATGTAATGGCCTATGATATTGTCACAAGATTTAGTGGTCATGAACTTCAACCCTACACACAACTCGATAAGAATACAGTAATTCGTTTTAAGATCCTGGTCGCAGGAACTGGGAGTACTGGTAATCGAGTGATGAACCAGAACTACACTCTGTATGGGGAGAAAGAATACAATGCTTTAACACTTTTTAAAGAGCGTATGCTATCCAGGTACGGTATTGCCAATAGTCCACGTGACCCGAATAATTCGATTGTCAATATTATTATCGTCGACAATAAACGCTATTCTCAATACGAACGATGGGCGATTACACAGATCATCGAACACTATCTAAAGAACAATATATCATCGATAAGTTATGTCGACTGGAGTCGTTATCCAACATTCGAAGAGCAATTAAAAGTAATCAATCAAACAGACATTCAGATCACCGGACCAGGGACAGGTATGATGTACATGCCGTTCTTGAGAAAGGGTTCAGTCAACATCAATTTGGGATACATCGAACACACTCAAACTAACTCTGCTAGACCTAATATCTTTATCCAGGGAACTGATAAGCCCGATTTCCTAGTACCAGGATGGATGGAACAGAGTGTTTGTGCAGGAGCTAGCTATGTGACAACTTTGTACTACGATCGATACACGTTTAACCAGCTAGAAGTAAAGCCACTAATCACTCTGATAGATCGAGCAATATCGTTAATCATCAATCCTATTGAATCAAACTATTTAAATCTGAACACCGATGCACTGGTCTTCAGAGAATACTGTAAAAGGGTTGCTAATCCACAAGCGGTATGTGATCATCTGACGAATATTGCATTTTTTATAGAACTGTTCATCAACGAACATCCTCATGCAGTCCCTGATAGTATTATTGATATCGAGCTGTTGCGCAAGATTAAAGATGAATTCGGTTTGAACAGGAACTATGAGATCAAGACTTCGATTTTGTCTTGCCCAGAGATATCTCATAGAACTCGGCAAGTGGCATCAAATAGTCGTTATAAAAATTGTTTGCCATCTCGAGTCTAATCATCCCTCCTCTATCGATAGTGTCTTGAATATAAATGTACTCGATATGAAGGATGTTTGATAACTGGTTCGGTCTATCAAGCCGACCTTTCATCTGGGGGAGCTTATCGGGTTCAGGGAATCTGGTGATAATAGTGTCCAAGTAGATCAGATTGTTCAGACCATAAGTTCCTTCGGTATACGAGATGACTAGATGTCGACCCGTTAGATCGGGGAATCTGGATAAATTTTTTATTTTGGTCGATAGTAGATCCGCCTCATGTTTGCTTTTGGCGTAGACCAAACACCGCCTTTTATCTTTGGTGCATTTGTTGATGACGTCTTGAAATGCACTTACATAATCAAAATTGTCAAAAAGGAAGGTCTGAAGTTTGATGTAGAGTTTGTCGGAGTTTAGATCGGTGTCCAATAGTTCGTCGTAGAGTTTTCTCACAGACGGAATCAAATCAAACGGATGATAAGTACTGATCCATTCACGAGTTTTGATAGGGATATTTAGAACAATACTTTCCGCTAGAATAGCATCTAGATACTTCTTGTTTTCGGGTAGACCTGTATTCAACATTTTAATCATATAGAACAGTTTGTCGAAACGAGTCCTGAAGAATGTAGCACTCATCATTAGTACTCCGAATTGTGAGACTATTATCTGTTTCCATGCCTCTTCGGTCTGGAGGGCGTTCTTGTTTTGGACACTCAGACATTCGTCGATCACTACGAATATCCACGATTGATTGATCGGATGATCCCGCATCCTACCTAGGGTGGTGATCAAAATACTGTTGGATTTTAATTCGGATGTCAGGTCACCATTGGCTTCTTGGAACACCATTAAATATCCCTGACAATGCTTTTCTATTTCGTCTTTCCAGGTCTTGAAGAGATGTGTAGTCGGTAGTAAAACTAGGAAGCTTGAATTAGATTTAGATTTAGATTTGGTATACAATTTGGTATACAGTCCAGCCATTACGGCTAATGCCGTCAAAGTCTTGCCAGCCCCTACATTAGACGCATCACCTAGACCCTTCTTACCCAGATCAATGTCTTGTAAAATCTTGGTTACGGTTGATTGTTGATGGGGCCATAGTTTTGTTTTGATTTTGATCTGTGTCGTATTATCTACAGATTTAACTGTTGTCTGTTGATCCTTTCGGAATGTGAGATTGTTTAAACATCTGATCAGGTCCAGATACTGAGATGTACTACGATCTATTTTGAATTTGAGACTCTTGACAGCATTAGTGGTCTTGATGGCTTTCGGGTACAACATTGAAAACATGTTAAAGATCCTCCAGATAGTCCCTTCGTACAGATAGTTTATCGAATCGCGTAGGGCGTGCCCCCGTCCATCGACCGGACCGATCAGTATCTCGTTTTCTTTATTGTTGAAAAGTTTCACATAGATCGATCTCCACACATCATTCGGAAGATTAGAAGACAGTACAAGATCTATCCAATCAAACAAAGGATAGTTTTTTTCATGGAGCTCTCTCATTAGTATGTTGATCTGGTAATCGTCGATCGTATTGAGTAAAGTTAAGTCCTGATATGTAGCACGTTTGATGATGTGTGTTATGTCGGTCGGTGTTTTGATTGGTTTTATCTTGGGAAGGCGAACTAGAACGTTAGATGCATCATAAGCCTTAATTTCGACATCATTGACAAAGAATCGAATCTTATCTTTTGTATCCGCTCTGATCGTAATCTTCTTGGTATCTGGCCAGATCCATTTAAATCCCAAAGGAGCATCCGGGACATCATCGAGCTCATCTGCAAAATCTTTTAGAAAATCTTGTTCGATCTCTAATCTTAGGTCACCCTCGAGATATTTGGATTCATTATTGTTAGTGAGATACTTTACTTTGAGTAGTCCACTGTTCGGATCATCAAAATCATGACCAGCGATGATGATATCATAACGTTTCTTCTTGTAAATGTATGATCTTTTTTGTCCGAACAACAAGATGAATGCAGTACGTTTAGTCAAAGTTGTTATCGGTATTTTGTCCATAATGTTTGTATTTTTAGGTTCTGGGTATATTGGATACTTATTGGCGAGTTTTATTATCGAATCTGTTTCTACATTGAAATAAAGGATTCGACGTTGGATGTTTTTCAAGATGTCTAACATTTGCTGGTCGAGGGAATTGATGACCTTTGGTTCTAGTCTGAAGTTTACAGCTGATGAGTAGTCCCATATGAAGTTCCATAAACTAAGTGTTGTATGCTTAGACGGATCGTACGGTATGAACGGCAGAGATCCTTGGAAGACCAATAATAGATTAGGGAAAGGATGCATATCACATCCAGCCAACATCGCATCTTCCCCGGCAACGTCATTAGATTGATCATAGATCCGATCAGTATTCATGATGTCAAGTGTCAGGTCGGGATTTAGTCCCTTATGGATAAAGTTAAAACTGATTTGTAATAAAAAGTAATCCCACTCTCTGGTCGGCATGTAGTACTGGAGAGCAACGAATGCATTTAAGAAGTTGTTATGCTGGTCTTTGAACGGGATCTCCTGTTTTAATTGAGGGACATGATTAAGAGCATCCCATTTCTTGTTAATACGTTGGACGTTTAGAGCTGTTAAGAGTAGTTTATCGAATACAAACTGATTGAACTGAGTGTCGAGATATCCGTTACATATCGCAGCCAGGATTGCAAGATCGGGCATTATCAGTACTTTTGAATTGTCTGTTGTGGTGAAGGCCCTTACATCTTCGATCGATGTAATAAACAATCTCCATGCCAGTTGTCGACATGCATTAACCCGAAAGAACTGTTGCTCCGGTAGATTATAGGCAGGGGACCTCCAAAGCTCTGTTAATACTTCTGTCAACGCTTTCGAACATGTAGGACCACGTCTCAAGAGTTTTTGTAGAGTCGACACGAGAAGTCCGACACTTCTCTTCTTCTGATAGATAGGTGTTGCTTCGAATAGTTCATTGTAGTTGAAAGCGATACTGATCTTCTTGTCAAAGTTGTCTCCATGTAGATCGAACATCAGAATGTTACAGTTTAAAGGGAGGCTTTGGTACCAAGTTTTGTACTCTTTGGCAGAACTGAAGATATTGATGTCGGATCGAATGACGCCTTTTGTGACAAACATCTTCATACCGATTCGAACTTTGGCATTTATTAGATCGGTGTCAGATTTATTTTTAGCCAACGTGTAGATCTTAGAGACAGTCTTAATATCCATAGCATAGATAGCACAGAAGTTGACAGGTGGTTTTCCTTTACGCCATTCGAGTTTGTCCATGGCTAAGTGAAGTTGGTTGGCATCGTCGAATACTCTGCCTATCCATGACTCAGGGACAATAGAATAGTTCTTGTTGTGACCTATCTCGACGATCTCAAAACGTCCTAGGATCGGAGCCCAATTAAATGATTCGATCCATTTAATAAGATTGGGAGTGAGAGTGATTCCACTAGCTTTGTCAATATATTCTTTAGGAATGGGAATATCGTTGATATCTAACCATTTTTGTAGAACAGCATAGATCAGGCCGATACCATTACTATTACCGCCGGTACTATTGGATTTGGTACTGTATTCATAAACCTCATCAGTAAGTCTCAGGACCCCGATCGCCTTCTGAATATCACCTGTCATCAGATGTTTGATCCCTCTGACTATTCTGGTGTCTGTGAGGATCGGTTTGATGTCTTCTAAAGCACGAATCACCAAACCGTTGTACTCCCCTCCTTCCCTGATGGCTAGTTCGCCGGAACTTAAACCGTTGTTGGCAATGATATTGGACAATTTACCATCATCTTCATATCTGGCACTAAAAGAGGATTTGGTGTTGTCTTCAATGTACGATATCAAATCCTTTTCACTTATAATGGTATTAGATTGACTTTTAGTGGCACCACCTAATAATAAGTACTGTTTAAGAACCAGATAGTCTGATTTATTATGTTTATATATCAACTCGAGGGACATTACATAGGATAAATAAAAAATAAATGACTATTGATCATTGGTTTCGATAAGTTTGTTGTAATATTCTAACAGTGTTTTCGCGGATGGTCTTTTGTTCGGATCCATTATCAGACCACAACGAATTATGTGTGAAATAATCGAGTTTTGATCAAGATTCAGATTTTCAATATTTTTAATATTATTTTTGTTACGATTCATCAAATAAATGCCATAATAGCGTGCAAAACTTGGTAAGGATGTGATGAACCCCCACTCACTATACGGACTTTCAATGAAATCAAAAATACGCATAATGTGACTAACATCATTGGCTGCATAAAACAGTATAGTCCCTGTAGCTATTTCGTACAATGTACACATCAATGACCATATATCAGTTGCCGGACCATAGAGTGGACTTTGTAGTGCTAGTTCGATCGAAGAGTACCACAGAGATGTTACACCATCTGTGTAATAATCGTTTAGAGATATTATGCCCCCGCCTTTTGATCCGCCAAAATCGCAGTATATCAATTCAATGTTCGGCCAGGATCCCTTGATTAAAATATTATTCGGCTTGATATCTCGGTGTAGAACACCGTTAGAATGAATGTATACTAGACCAGACAACAGATCGAAAATACATCTGTTTCTGAACTTTTCATCGAATAGAAGATTGGTATTGGCATTATTATCAATAACATTGTCGAGAAAAGTTCTCATATTACAATCCATCAGATCTAGCATCATTCCTACAGCAGTACCGTCTTTTCGTACAACAACAGAGTTCATATTTATTATTGTTTTGTGATGGAGTAACTGGAGCATTGAGACTTCTCTGATGAAACTAGAATCTATTCCATCGTGGTAGTGTGCAATCACCTCTTTGTAGGCAAAAGATTTACCTTTTAGGGATATCCCATAAAGTATACCATAGGTACCTCTACCTAAAATCTTCTCTTTTTCAAAGTCGTTGGTAGTGATGATATCAGTACTATTTCGATTGTTGATGTAGAAAGCCGATGTAAACTGTTGAGGAGGTAGTATTTTGATTTGTTCTATTGGTAAATGTGAGGATTCGGCTTGATGTACTTGTATTAGACCGATGATACTATCCCATAACATATCTGGTTCTGTTCTTGCTAGATTTTTACTCATGATCGATTGTAGGATCATAGTCTGATGGTCATTTTGATTCTGATACAGGTCACATATTCTGGTTTGGATCTGTTCACATACATCATGAACAACGTACAAGTCGATCGAAAATGGATTGGCGTCTATATTAAAGTCTATATTAATATCGACATTAACATCGACATCCAGACCAGTCTGAGTGTGGTGTACGATGTTGTAAGCGATATGGTGTGCAGCGGTCACCAAGACAGATGGTAAAACATAAGAATCATACATCCAATAATGCATGCACAATATACGTGTCAGTGTTAGGACTTGGTGACATGTTTTAGCTGCATCACATATGTAACGAATATACTCCACAACATTAGGGGAATTAACGTTGTAGTGTAGTGCGGTCATGATCTTTTTTTCCGCATCAAAAATATCGTTTTCTATGTAGAGATACTTACACAACTTAACATACTCTTTGACGGTATCGTATGGACCGATATTCCTTTTTTGGAGAATAAAGACACATGTTGTAGTGTAGAGTCTTAAATTATTTGGCGAGAGCAGATTGTGTTCTGAACACCTACGGAGGAGTGTTAAGACATTGAAGAAAAAATCACCCCATCTTAGATCAAGAATCGGTTCGATGCTCAGATACCAGATGATCTCTTCAAACATCATACGTTCGGTAATAAGAGTATTAGTTAGAGGTAAAGGCAGACTACCATTTCTTTCGAAAGCCAGAAGATTCTCTAAACTACAAAGATGATCATTATCAATATCGATCAACGACATGATGTGAATTGTTATGCTCTGATTATGATAAAGAATAACAATATATCCGTAAATTCAACTTTTTTGATAACATAATGAAAATATTTGGTTATCCATTGTTTGGAGCTAGAATCAAATGGTATTCTTTATGATTGATTTTGTTATCATTGACAAGTGAATCATCAATAGTCGAACCATTGTAGAAGTTGTATCCCTTTGTTTGACATGAATCACACAAAAAGTAAATAGATGCAGATATACCAACCAGACCAGCAAATATCAATGGTGTCTTGAGTAATTTCGGTTTTGCGGAATGATTCATGAGTGATTGTTTGTGTGAATTGTAATTGTTTGTGTGAATTGTATACGATTGTAATGATATATTTTGTATACGATTGTATATTCAACTTTTAGTTATATTTAAGATCCTTCTTTGTAGTTGCATTTATATGGATATTCTCGTCTCATGAACACCAGTTTGGAGATATTTTAGGATATCAAAATGACCGTTTCTAGCAGCAGCATTCGTACATTCATTTTCATTCCATGGACACCCGTTTTCATGAAGATATCGTACGACATCAAAATGACCATTCTTCACGGCATGACTACAAACATAGACGTTCCAATGACAACCATTTTCATGTAGATATTTCAGGATATCTAAACGACCTATTTCGGCTGCACAAACACAAGAATATTCATTCCATGGACATCCATTTTCGTGTAGATATTTCAGGATATCTAAACGACCATTCTTCACGGCATGACTACAAACATAGACGTTCCAATGACAACCATTTTCATGTAGATACCGTAGGATATTTAGATGACCATTCTCGATCGCAGGAAAAAAAGAATGGGTATCCCATGGACATCCGTTTTCATGTAAGTACTTTAGTACTTCTAAATGACCATTTTCAGCTGCACCCATACAAGTATATCTATCCCATGAACGCCCATTTTTGTGAAGATATTTCAGGATCTCTAAATGACCGTTTTCAGCAGCAATCGTACAAGACCATTCATTCCAATGACATCCATTTTCGTGTAGATATCGTACAATATCAAAATGACCATTTTTGATAGTACTGTTACTGATCGTTGCATTCAAAAATGTAAGATTAAGATAGCCATTATCAATGAGCCATTTTAAAAGTGTGAGATGGCCGTTTTCTGCAGCTTTAATGCAAACATCGTACGAATCGATGGCTTTTGATCCATCATATCGAGAGCGATTAGAATCGAGCCATTTTGTAATCTCTAAACTACCTCCTGTAGCAGATCCCAATAAAATATTTTGAAATTGTTCGTATGAAGAGGGTGTTTGATTATTCAATACATATTTTAATATCTCAATATTATCTGATTTGGCCGCAACAATACACAGTTCATGTTTGGTATCATCGGTACAATCATTATTTAGTAGATCTAGCCATTTGAATAGTTTTGTGTGATTATTAAGGATCGCATCGATACGAATGTCATAAAGACTTTCTTTAACATGAAATAGATGTATTAACACTTTGTATGTCATATTCAATGAAAATTTGGATGAGATGTCTAAAAATTGTAGTATCAATGACAATAGTTCATGAGGGAGACACAAAAGAGGATTACAACAAATGATCATTAAACTACGATGCGTATGTATGGCACTCTTCTATTAAGAGACATTACAACATTACAACACGTTAGATAATCAAATTTTTGTTTCATTACCATTTTTTGTGGTGCCGGGATAGACCGTAGGTCGGGTGGGAAGGAACATAGTGACTGGGGGATACACCTTTCGCGTCATCGTATGCGATCATTAGTTCATATTCATTGGTTCATGCGTAAAAAAATTGATATTTGAATGTATTGTTAAGCCCTTTAACAAACAAATCCCCCCTAACCTAACACATCTATCATGACCACATACTCCGATCCACATTCATTTGCAAACTTCAATGATGTATTGGTAGAACACTACGGCATAAGTTTAAAAGCCGATTTCGACACAAAAGTGTTCTCGGGATATGTTGTGGTCTATGCTAAGATATTAAATCATCAGGCTACCAAACTCTTCCTGGATGTCAAGTCACTTGTTATCAAGAAGATAGACTTCCTCGACGAAGAAGCAGAATGGGACATCTCAGAATCCAACAATCTTGGTAGTCGATTGAGCATTACACTACCAATCGATCGAACAAGCGATGAATTCAAACTCAAGATTGATTATACAACTACACCTGAATCCGAAAGTATTCAGTGGTTGGATCCTTGTCAGACAGCCGGTAAGATCTATCCCTACTGTTACACACAATGTGAAGCGATACTGGCTAGAACTCTGCTACCCTGTCAGGATACACCATCGGTCAAAACTACCTATTCTATCAATATCGCATGTCAAGCTCCTTTAGTTGCGCTTTGTAGTGGGATCGCTCTAGG
>Ga0302280_1003591_pt1 | contig 11112 bp, 10 predicted proteins | sample III_Fen_E1_1_FD_198771 | JGI IMG/M metagenome (GOLD analysis project Ga0302280, IMG submission 198771) | Peat permafrost microbial communities from Stordalen Mire near Abisko, Sweden - III_Fen_E1_1 | ecosystem: Environmental > Terrestrial > Soil > Wetlands > Permafrost | place: Sweden: Abisko...
TAACTAAACTACCTTCGGCTGAAAGCCGAAGGGTTTGAAATAGGCTGAAGCCAACTAAAGTCATTCGGATATTTTGAAATCTTCATCTGATTTTTCCTCATCTTGATTTTTGATATATTCCATTATTACTTCGTCAGTAATATTACCAGAAGTCGCTACAAAATATCCTCTCCCCCATAAATGCCGACCCCAAAACTCTTTTGATAGTTGTTTATTTTCCTGCATCATCTTATAGGAACTCTTCCCTTTCAAATACTGAACCAACTTACTTATTGCTAAATGGGGAGGTACTGAAACAAACATATGGATATGATCCTTTGAAACATGACCCTTTATTATTTCCACATCATGCTCTTTGCATATTTGTTTTATCAATTCCCGAACCCGTTCTGCTATTATACCTGTCAATACTTTCTTTCGATACTTAGTTATCCACACTATATGATATTTACAATCATATAAACTATGTGATGTTTTTCGGTAGTTTTCCATCTTACAAACTTACTAAAGTCTTCGCCTTAAGGCGAGGGATTTTCTCCCCGTAAGAGATATTAAGTTGTAAAAGTGCTATAAAATGATTATATTATAAGTAGAATTAAACAAAAAGGAAGTAAAAGGTTTTGCCTGTGTTAAAAGGAGATTAGCTATCTCCTTCCTTTTACTTTTTCAATAAAACTCAGGTACAACGAAAACTATAAAAAAATGTTTAAAACACAAGCAAAGAATGCAAGTCAATTATTATTCAAACATTACCCTTCCAACTGTTATATCTATTATAACACCCACTCAATGGTTCGATAAAATCAAAAATTCTGAATACTCAGAAACAATAACACAAGCCAGAAACGGGAAACTACCGTACACTGAAATTAAATCGTCATTACCCTGCATTACGTACAACTTTTTATTCAACGGTTATAAAAAAGAAGAAAATATAATCGCTCCAACGGGGCTTATGTATATTGACATAGATACTCCCGAATTTGATTTGAGTAAAGTGGATACGTCAAAAGTATATTGCTATTACAAGTCATTCGGTGGTCATGGCTACGCTATTATTGTTCAGGTGGACGGTTTATCCAAAAACAATTTTAAACCAAGCTATTTAAATGTATGTAAGGAATTGGGGATATATGATTTTATTGATACTAATGCCATAAAATCAACCCAGTTCAACGTTCTATCTTATGATGAAGATATTTTTATAAATGAAAATTCCTACGTTTTCACTTCTACTGAAAATTCCCCCCAGTCTATTGTAAGAAAAGAAAAAGAAACATATACCATAGAAGGGGGGGAATCTAAAGAATATCAGTCAATAAGATTTAATAATCTCGATGAAATTGAAATTACTGGTGAATATATTGTTGATTGGAATGGTATCGAATGGGTTAATTGTTTCATACCATTTAAAAAAAGAGATAAGGGACGTAATGCGTTCTTATTAAGTTATACTAACAACCTTCTCTGGTTAAATCCAAAAATAACGAAGGACAGAGCATTGAAAATATTAACAAATGTCAATAAGGTAGCATTCACAACGCCTGTGCCGGAAAAGGATTTACTAAAAACAATTAATTCAATTCTAAAATATAAAAACGATGGAAGCCTTCGCCCAATATATAATTGGAAACCTCGTAAGATTGTCTTTAAACAGGGCTTAAAACTTAACAAAGAAGATAAATTAACAGCAGTACGGCGAGAATTGGCAATTAGAGCGCAATCTCAATCTCGAAAAAAAATAACTACTATTTTGGAAAATTGGAACTATGAAAAATCAGGAAAAATAACTCAAACAAAAATGTATAAAGACTATCCTATTTCATCAAAAACCGTTGAGAAGTATTGGAATGAATTTAAAGAACATATTAAAGAATTAAACAAAACTTTAGACAAAAAAATAATGACGGCATTAAACAATTTAATTATCATACTCATTAATACCCCGTACTTTTTGACACTTGTACAATCGAGATTTTCGTTTTATAAATAATTACAAAACTGACAGGATTAATTTTTTGTTGGTTTTTTATTAAACCAAAACTAGAAAAATAATAACACCAACCGTTATAGTTGGTGCTTTATTCAATGTGTCAAATGCCTCCGGTAACTTTTTCATTCATACTATCTATTACACGGTTATTAAAGATTTAATTTATCTTTTAATATTTGCATATCGTTTCCAACCTTTCCATCAATGACTTTTGCATAATGCTGTGTAGTTTTGATGCTTTTGTGTCCCAACATCTTGGAAACAGACTCCAACGGAACACCATTAGAAAGCGTAACAGTAGTCGCAAATGTATGCCGGGCAATATGGAAGGTTAATATTTTATTAATTCCACATATATCAGCAATTTCCTTTAAATAAGCATTCATTCTTTGATTACTGGATACAGGTAGAAGAACTTTCTTCTTTATAACTTCAGGATGCGCTTTGTATTTATCAATCATCTTTAAAGCTGTTGGAAGCAAAGGAATGTTAGATATTACTTTAGTTTTAGTCCTTTTAGTAAATATCCAAGGCTCACCATCAATGCCTATTTTAATTTGCTCAGGGAGGAGTTTTGCCACATCAATAAACGCCAAACCAGTATAGCAGCTGAACAGAAATATGTCCCTCGCCAAATCAAGTCTTATTGTTGTTATTTCTTTTTCCTCAAGAGCTTTTAATTCGGTTGCTGTAAGGAAATTTCTGTCTATCTCATTAACTTTTCCATCATAATGATGGAAGGGGTCTTTTTCAATCATGTCATTAGCAAGAGCAATCCGTATTATTTTTCTAAAGTTTCTCATGTATTTAACGGCACTATTATTTTGACATTTTCTTATCGACCTCAGAAAATAATCAAACTCTGAAATAAACTCATTGTTTATAAGCGCTATAGAGTAGTCGGTTTTATTATACTCTAGTGCTATAAATTGTCTCAAATGTTTTAAACATGTTTCAAACCTTTCCCATGTACCATGAGCATAATCAACACCAATTAAAGATTTTACCTTTTTATTGTGTTGTTCAAATATTTTAAATATGCTCGGGGTATTTTTTGGATTATCTGGTTTATCAGAAACAAGATTCATTAATGCGTTTGCTGTAATAGTTTTATTACTTTCTTCGAGTTTATGATGGTTTACATAAATTTTATTGCTAACCATATTTAAATATGCATTTATGGCTTTAAAATCTTCGCCAGAGCCTTTAACTCTCCCTTTGGATGCTTCCCACCTTTCAGGAGCGATTGTTCGTTTAACGGAGAAATCTACCCTTTCCTTATTAAATGTAATTCTACAATATATTGGGACTTTACCCTTAATATCAATTCTGTCCTTTCTTATGTAAAAAAGGATATTCAATGTTTTAATCATGTTGATTCCCCCTAAATAAGTTAGTAAATGTTTAAAATTAATTGCGTTGAATTTGCTTAACCCTTGATTTGATAAGGCAAACAATAAAAAAAAGGGTGATTTAGGTTACCACAACTGAATTGAAATTCTGGTATCTTATTGGTAACCTATAAATGAAAAAAGGCCACCAATTGGCGACCTAAATTTTGTTGAAACAGTATATTTTACTGTTATAAGCGGAGAAGGCGGGATTCGAACCCGCGATACCCTTGCGAGTATACAAACTTTCCAGGCTTGCTCATTCGACCACTCTGACACCTCTCCTTTTTAATTGGAGCGCAAATGTACAAAAAAAGTTTAGCCTCAATTGGTTCAATTAAAAACAGAACCGCTAAATTTAAATAAATACTACCTTTGAGGAGTATAACAACAAAGCGTTTTAAAATAATGTCAAGAATACTTACAGGCGTTCAAAGCACCAATATCCCTCACTTAGGTAATATACTTGGGGCTATTATTCCTGCAATAGAACTATCAAAAAACACCGAAAACGAATCGTTTTTTTTTATTGCAGATTTACATTCGTTAATTAACATTAAAGATGCTGAATTACGGAAAAACAGTTCAGATGCAGTTGCAGCAACCTGGTTGGCTTTTGGCTTCGATACTGATAAAAATATTTTTTATCGCCAAAGTGATGTACCTGAAGTATCTGAACTCGCTTGGTATTTAAACTGCTTTGCTCCATATCCTATGCTGGCAAATGCACATTCGTTTAAAGATAAATCAGGACGATTAGCAGATGTTAATGCAGGTTTGTTCATGTATCCTGTTTTAATGGCAGCAGATATTTTATTGTACGATGCCAATATTGTCCCAGTTGGCAAAGACCAACTTCAACACTTGGAAATTACAAGAGACATTGCAGAAAAATTTAACAATAAATATGGAGATTTATTTGTTATTCCTCAGGCAAAAATGGACGAAAGTGTAATGCTAGTTCCTGGTATTGACGGACAAAAAATGAGTAAGTCATTACATAATTTTATCAATATTTTTCTTCCGGAAAAAGAATTGAAGAAAATAATTATGAGCATTATCACCGATGCTACACCTTTGGAGGAACCCAAAAATACTGAAACTTGCAACGTTTTTAAAATTTATAAACTACTTGCAACTGAACAGCAAATCGCTGAAATGCAACAAAATTATTTACGTAGTGGGTATGGTTACGGACATGCTAAAACTGCCCTGTACGAACTGATTTTAGAAAAATTTAAACCGCAACGCAGCACCTACGATTATTATATGAACAATCGTAATGAACTGGACACAAAGTTGAAAGCAGGTGCTGATAAAGCACGAGTGATAGCTAAAACTACTTTAAACAAAGTACGGGGAAAATTGGGATTTAAAGTATATTAACCAGTACTTATTACAAACGCATTACGGCACATAATGTATAATAATTCCTTTAATCGTTAATGGTAATGACTGCTTTGTAAAAAAGCCTATCGCCACACATAAAACTTTCTGTACTTAAGAACCCAAGTGCACAGACATTTATTGAAACCGCAACATCGTTTTGTTTTCCAAGTATTCTCTCAACGGCTCTATTTCAATAGTGTTTAGCACTTCCGAAGCAAAAGCAAACATTAGTAATTTTTTTGCACTTGTTTCGCTTAAGCCACGCGCACGGAGATAAAATATTTTTTCTTCATCCAATTTACCTGTTGATGTTCCATGCGAACATTTCACATCATCTGCATAAATTTCCAGTTGAGGTTTAGTATTAACAGTGCTATCATCACTTAACAAAATATTTTTGTTCGATTGAAAAGCATTTGTTTTTTGAGCATCTTTTCTAACAAATATTTTACCGTTAAAGGTAGCCGTTGAATTACCATCCACCACTCCTTTATAAAGCTCATTGCTATTGCAGTTGGGCATTCTGTGGTCAACCAATGTGTGATTGTCCACCACCTGATTATTCTTGGTTAAATACAATCCGTTTAAGTTGGCTTCTATGTGTTGGTTGTTTAAAACTATGTTCAAATTGTTACGCACAAATGCACCGCTCAGGGTAATAGTAGTTGTTGTGAAAACACTTTGTTTTTCTTGCTGCACCTGCGTGGTACTTATAAGGTTTCCAAATTCACTTTCTTCCTGAATTTTATAATGACAAACAGTAGCATTTTCATCAACAAAAATTTCTGTTACCGCATTGTTAACTATTTTCGCAGTAGAATTAATCGTTACAAACGATTCCACAATTTTTGCTTGTGCCGATTTTTCAATCACTATTAAATTGCGAGGATTAACAATGCTGTTTTCATTAGCAGTTGAAACATGAACAATGTGAATTGGAATTTTAATCATACTATTTTTATCAATATGAATAAATGTACCACCATTGCTTATCGCAGTATTTAAAGCTGTGAATGGATCTGTATTTATATCGGCATATTTTGAATAATGGTTTTCAAAAATTGTAAAATATTTTTCGGCGGCTTCTTCTAAGCTACAAATAATAAGTCCTTTCGGAAGATTAGTTGGTGTTGATAAGTTTTCGTTAAAGTGTCCATTCACTATAACGATAGTAATGGCTTCTTTTAAAATCAATGCGGAGGATAATTGTTCTTTGGTAATATTGTTTTTTAAAGATCCAACTGCAAATTCATCTTTTAAAATTAAATCTATTTTGCAGTACTTGTATTCCTCGCTTTTACGATTGGGGATGCCTTGTTTGGCAAAAGCTGATAAGGCTAAGCCCCTCTCTATCTCTCCCCAGATGGGAGAGGAAACCTGTCTTATTGAGCTGAGTAACTTATCCGTTACTAATATTTTTTCTATCGTATTCATTATCAAAAAGAAATTCTAATATTTTTGTTATTCGGTCTACAAAGGGTAAAGTTCCTCCCCTTTGGGGAGGTTAGGAGGGGCTTACCTCTTCTTTAATAAAATCGTAGCCTTTTTCTTCTAACTCAAGTGCCAATTCTTTGGTACCCGATTTTACAATTTTTCCATCGTACAGCACATGAACAAAATCAGGAACGATATAATCCAACAAACGTTGATAGTGGGTTATTACAATAGTTGCATTATCTTTTGATTTTAATTTATTTACTCCGCCGGCAACAATACGAAGTGCATCAATGTCAAGCCCGCTGTCGGTTTCGTCAAGTATGGCAAGTTTCGGTTCCAGCATTGCCATCTGAAAAATTTCATTTCGTTTTTTCTCTCCACCGCTGAATCCTTCGTTAACCGAGCGATTTGCCAGCTTTCCATCCAACTCCACCAGTTTTTGTTTTTCTTTTACACGCGCTAAAAAATCTTTCGCTTCCATTGGAGCTAAACCTTTATAAGCTCTTATTTCGTTTAAAGCAGTTTTCAAAAAATTGATATTGCTTACTCCCGGTATTTCCACAGGATACTGAAATGCAAGAAAAACGCCTTCTCTTGCTCTGTCTTCAGGAGATAATTCTAACAAGTTTTTACCATCAAGCAGCACTTCGCCTTCGGTAACTTCATAGTCTTCTCTTCCTGCAAGTACAGCGGACAATGTGCTTTTTCCTGCACCATTAGGTCCCATAATGGCATGTATTTCGCCTGCTTTTATTTCTAAGTTAACTCCTTTCAGAATTTCTTTTCCGTCAATTGACGCATGTAGATTTTTTATTGATAACATAAGCCCCTCCAACCTCCCCTAAGGGGAGGCTTTTTTTTAATTATTAGTTTTTATTACATAAGCTACAAAATAATAGGCTTCATAATCTACTATTGTAGTAAAGTCTATTTGTCTTGTGGCAAAAATTCCGAATTTTTCAGATAATGTCTTTATTGCCTTTCCGCTAAAATCTTCATATAGAATAGACTGCCCATCCATTATTTCAACTTCTTTAATCGTTTTCAAGAATTCATCTTCATTATTTTTATGTAGAAGTACTTCAAACTTCCATTGATGAAGATTAATTACTCTGCGTCCTCCAATTTGGGTATCAATATCCCAAAATTTAGCATAATATTTTTCTATCTTTTGATCTGTTATCGTCATATCTAAATCTGTTATTGGTATCCAGTTCTCCTCCCCTTCGAGGAGGTCGGGAGGGGCTTTACCCCACACTTCCCTCCAAACTAACAGCCAACAGCTTTTGCGCTTCAACGGCAAACTCCATTGGTAATTTATTTAATACTTCTTTGCAATAACCGTTTACAATTAATCCTATTGCTTTTTCATTGTCAATACCACGTTGTTTGCAATAAAACAATTGGTCTTCACCAATTTTTGAAGTGGTGGCTTCGTGTTCAACAATGGCTGTTTTGTCTTTTATTTCAATATATGGAAATGTGTGCGCTCCGCATTTATCACCCATTAGCAAGCTATCGCATTGCGAAAAATTACGTGCGTTACTTGCACCTTTTGCAATACGCACCAACCCTCTGTAACTGTTGTTGCTGTATCCTGCTGATATACCTTTTGAAATGATGGTACTGCGTGTGTTTTTACCAAGATGCATCATTTTTGTTCCTGTATCGGCTTGTTGGTAGTTATTGGTAAGTGCTACGGAATAAAATTCTCCAACAGAGTTATCACCTTTTAAAATTACAGAAGGATATTTCCAAGTAACTGCAGAGCCTGTTTCAACCTGCGTCCAAGATATTTTAGAGTTGTCTTCCAAACAAATTCCACGTTTGGTAACAAAGTTAAAAACACCGCCTTTGCCCTCTTTATCGCCAGGATACCAGTTTTGAACGGTGCTGTATTTTATTTCTGCGTTTTTGTGAGCAATAATTTCCACAACTGCAGCATGCAATTGATTCTCATCACGCATAGGTGCTGTGCAGCCTTCGAGGTAACTCACATAAGCATCTTCATCGGCAATGATAAGTGTACGCTCAAATTGTCCTGTACCTGCCGAGTTAATTCTGAAATAGGTAGAAAGTTCCATCGGACACCGAACACCCTTTGGAATGTAGCAAAACGAGCCATCTGTAAAAACAGCGGAGTTTAATGCTGCGTAAAAATTATCGGTGTAAGGAACCACCGAACTCATATATTTCTTAACCAAATCAGGATGTTCCTGAACGGCTTCCCCAAAGGAACAGAAGATAATTCCTTTTTCGGATAATGTTTCTTTAAAAGTGGTTTTAACGGAAACGCTGTCCATCACTATATCTACAGCAATTCTGCTTTCAACACCACTCAGACGTTTTTGTTCTTCAATAGAAATACCAAGCTTTTCAAAGGTTTTTAAAAGTTCGGGATCCACTTCATCAAGACTGCCTAGTGTTTTTTTGGGCTTAGGTGCAGAGTAATAAATGATGTCTTGAAAATTCGGTTTTGGATACGTAACATGCGCCCATGTTGGCTCTTCCAAAGTTTTCCAATATGCAAATGCTTTAAGTCTGTATTCCAACATCCATTCTGGTTCGTTTTTCTTTTTAGAAATAAATCGAATGATATCTTCATTCAATCCCTTAGGAGCATTGTCGGATTCAATGTCGGTAACAAAGCCGTACTTATAATCTTCTCCTATTTTCTCTTCTAGTATTTCGTTTGCCATTACCTCTCCCGACCTCCCCACAGGGGAGGAGATTATTATGTTTAAAAATTAATTCTACTTTTCACCTCTTGTTTCCTCCCCAGTGGGGAGGTTAGGAGGGGTGTTTAAACTGAAAAAGATTCCCCGCAACCACAAGTACGACTTGCGTTCGGATTATTAAACACAAAACCTTTTCCGTTCAAGCCCCCTGTATAATCCAGCTCAGTGCCTATCAAGTAAAGGAAAGATTTTTTGTCAACAACAATTTTCATCCCTTTATCTTCAAACACCTGATCGCCATCTTTCATTTGATTATCAAATTCTAATTTATAGGAAAGACCGGAACATCCGCCTCCTTCAACACCTACGCGAATGAAAGAGTTTTCGGGGCGACTTTCGCTGTGCATCAGTGCCAACGCATGCTCTTTTGCATTTTCTGATACTGTTATCATTTTTACCTCCGTTTTATTAGTTATTAAAACTGCTTATTCTTATTTAGATTAATTCTAAACTCAACTGCAAAGATACCTAAAAATAAGTATTGCACAAACTATTTTTTTATTGTATCCCAAAAATCTTAGACCGTCTAATCTATAATCGCTCTTGGTATTATTTCTATATTTGCTCGCCCAATGAAAATACTCTATAAATTCATATTAAAATCATACGTAGGACCTTTTGTTCTTACATTTTTCATTGCAATGTTTGTGTTTTTTATGATGTTCATATTTAAATACATTGATGATTTTGTGGGCAAAGGGCTTGACTTTTCTGTTTTATTTGAATTATTCTTTTACTTTTCTCTCACAACCATTCCTATGGCTTTGCCTTTGGCAATATTGCTTTCGTCGTTAATGACTTTCGGAAATATGGGCGAACATTTTGAGTTGACTGCTTTAAAAAGCGCTGGCATGTCATTACAAAAAATAATGGCTCCGCTAACAATTAGTACGATATTCATTTCTATTGCCGCGTTTTATTTTTCAAATAATATTTTACCTTATACCAATCTTAAAGCAGGCTCATTGTTGTATGATGTGCGTATGTCGAAACCCACGCTAATGTTCAAAGATGGAGTATTTAACAATGGCATAGAAGGATTTAACATCCGTGTTAATAAAAAAGAAAAAGACGGAAAAACGCTAGATGGAATTTTAATATACGACCATCGTGAAATGGTGGGAAATAATGTAGTATTATATGCCAAAAGCGGCACAATGGAGGAAACTGCTGATAAGACGTTTCTGATTCTTAAATTAAATAATGGCAATAGTTACAAAGAAGTGGTAAATAATTCTAGTAACTCAAAAACGTATCCTTTAATAAGGGATAAATTTAAAGAACGAATCATTCGTTTTGATTTATCTGAATTTAAAATGACACGAACTAAGGAAGAACTGTTTAAGATGAATAGCCAAATGCTTAATATTTCACAACTTAATAAAATTATTGACTCGCTTAATGGAAAAAGAATTTTACGTAAAACAGCTTTTAATAAACAGTTAAAAGAAATTTATTATCCTAAAATTTTTAAGCTAACAGCAAATGCCGATACTATAATAAAAGAAGAAGTAAAAACACCTGCATTACCCAAACTATCTAAAACGGACCGACTCAACCTTATAGAATCAGCAACAAACACAGCACGCAGTTCAAAAGTATACGTAGAGTCAACTATGCAAGATTTTGAAATAGATGATTACACCAAATCAAAATACAAAGCAGAGTGGCATCGTAAGTTTACACTTTCTATTGCCTGTTTGGTTTTGTTTTTTATTGGAGCGCCATTAGGAGCAATTATTCGCAAGGGGGGATTGGGAATGCCTGTTGTAATTTCCATTATCTTTTTTATCGTATTTCATATTCTTTCCATCACTGGTGAAAAGCTTGCCAATGAAGGGGAAATCGATACAGCAATAGGAATGTGGATGGCAACATTGATATTATTACCCGTTGGTATTTTTCTTACTTATAAAGCTACAGTAGATAGTGCTTTATTTGACCTTGATGTTTACCTCAACCCATTCAAAAAAATATTTGTTCGCAAAAAAGAGGAATGATAGTATTAAGTACGTAAGATGGTAGACACTAACAATTATTGAAGAGAGTAATCTTAATTCACCTTCATAAACAATATCATCGGAGTTCTATTTGTAATTTCCAAAATAGCCCATATACAATCAACACACACGGGTTAATAAGTGGGTACCTTTAATGATGTTTT
>Ga0302280_1003592_pt1 | contig 11109 bp, 12 predicted proteins | sample III_Fen_E1_1_FD_198771 | JGI IMG/M metagenome (GOLD analysis project Ga0302280, IMG submission 198771) | Peat permafrost microbial communities from Stordalen Mire near Abisko, Sweden - III_Fen_E1_1 | ecosystem: Environmental > Terrestrial > Soil > Wetlands > Permafrost | place: Sweden: Abisko...
CTCTCAAAAATATCTCTTGAAATGTTTTCTTCGAAAACCTATACTTTAGATGAGTTTTCGGAGAATCAGGAGAATTAATGATATGTTAATTGGCTATGCAAGGGTTTCAACTCAAGAGCAAAACCTTGATTTACAAACAATAGCTTTAAAAGAAGCTGGGTGTAAAAAGATTTTTACTGAAAAAGCTTCTGGAGCGCAAAGGGACAGACCAGAATTAATAGCAGCAATGAATTATGTAAGACCAGGGGAAGATGTTCTGGTAGTTTGGAAATTAGATAGGCTGGCCAGGTCACTTAAACAATTGATCGAAACTGTGGAAAAATTTGAGACCCAGAATATAGGATTACTATCACTTACTGAATCTATAAATACTACAACTTCTGGTGGACGGTTAATATTCCATATCTTTGCCTCTCTTGCAGAATTTGAACGTTCAATTATTCGCGAAAGAACAACAGCTGGATTAAGAGCCGCTAAACAAAATGGCCGAATAGGTGGGCGTCCTTCTTCCCTTAAAGAAAAAGATCTAGCGGTAGCTAAAACATTACTCCAAGATCCAAGTATTACGGTGGAAGAGGTTGCTAAAAGGATGCAAGTAGCGCCATCTACACTATATAGATATTTTCATGGTGGTAGGAGTTCAGTTGTTAGTGAGTAACAATTAATATTTGTTATGAAAGATTTATTTAATAAACAAAAATTTAATCATATAATCATAATTAAAAGAAGGTGTTTATAAATGGGTACAGAAGCAAGAAAGTTTGCTACTTATAATGATATTTTGGCATTACCAGAACATTTAATTGGAGAAATTATTAATGGTGAATTAATTGTTACCCCACGTCCAGGCTCTAGACACGCAAGAAGTGCAACGGCATTAGGAGGAGAAATATTTAATCCTTTTGATCGAGGACGAGATAATGGCCCTGGTGGTTGGTGGATTTTATTTGAACCAGAAATTCATTTTGGTTCAGATGTAATTGTTCCTGATCTTGCTGGTTGGAAAAAAGAGCTTGTACCTAAACTTCCTACTTCAAAGGCATATTTTGAAATTTCTCCTAATTGGGTTTGTGAAGTTCTTTCAAAAAAAACTGCTACCATAGATCGAGTAAAGAAACTCCCTATTTACGCTAAAGCTAAAGTAGATCATGTATGGTTGGTTAACCCAGACCAAAAGACACTGGAAATTTATATAAGAAAAGAAGATAAGTGGGGGGAAGTGCTTAATTTTGGAGGTGAAGAATTAATTCGAGCTGTACCATTTGATGCTATAGAAATTCATTTGGGAGATCTATGGCTACCGGATGACGATGAAGAATAACAGATAGATGTAGACTCCCCTTTGTTGATTTAACATTATTTGAATATAAGTGCAGTTAAACATTTTGATGTGGATGATTTAGCATATTGTTTTATTCTTGTATCTCTCGTAATAAGAACAAGATCATTTACTATAGCTTGGCTAATAAGCATACGATCAAAAGGATCATCATGATGTTGAGGTAATGTTTCTACAAACTGAGCATGTTTAGCATTAATAGGTAATGGTAAAAAATAATTTTCAGTTATAGCATCCAATGTATTACAGTTATTTGAAAAAATAAGCTTGCCAATAGATTTTTTAATAGATATTTCCCATATAGAAGCAGTACTTATAAAAACAGTATTGTCGGTATTTTTAATAAATTCCAACTCTTCAATGTTTAATTTTTCAGGGGCATCTAACCACCATATAAAAACGTGGGTATCTAAAAGAAGCTTCATTCATTCTCGCCTTTAAATGCTTTTAATATAGATTCAGGCAATATTTCAAAATCTTCCATTACTGTAACTTTACCTTTCCAAAGCCCTGGAATACGTTCTAATGGTTGTTTTTGATAAGGAATAATTTTAGCTATAGGTTTACCAGCTTTACAAATAATTACATCTTCACCGTTATAAGCCTCATCAATTAACTTTGAGAGATTGGTTTTTGCTTTATGTATGTTTTCTAAGTGCATATCTTATACCCCTTATAATATATAGCTTAGCTAAACTAAGCTTGTTTGTCAAGAAGTTGAAACCCTTGCATAGCCAATTAACATATCATTAATTCTCCTGATTCTCCGAAAACTCATCTAAAGTATAGGTTTTCGAAGAAAACATTTCAAGAGATATTTTTGAGAGATTGTTTGGGGTGAAAAGAGATCCTTTTCGTTTTAACTAAAGGATCTCCGATAAACGGTCGTTTTTGAGAGAGCTGGTTAAATCGGTTGTAAGATATATAACAAAAATGGTTCACAAAAATATCTGTAGATTTAATTTTACTAAACTAGATAATATTGTGATTTATTTTTATGATTGCAAATTCTAAGGAATATACTAATGTTTATGTTAAAACAAATATTTGATAACGATAAGTTAGGTCAATCTATAGCTACATATAAACAAAATCAAAGAGATGCTAAAGCGTTATGGGCGTTACATTATTACTATAAATATGGTTGGTGTGATACTCCGATTAATAGCGAAAAAACACTTGCATGTTTAGAAAGAGCAGCTTTAGAGGGTCATGCTGGAGCCAGTTATAAATTAGCAGAATATTTTTCAAATCTCGATGATGCAAAATCGTTAATTTTAGCTAAAAAATATATCAGTAAAACGCACGTTCAACTGTGTAAAGATAAAGCTGATAATTGTAATGATGAACCTTATTACAATCAACAACATTACATAGACCTATTAGAAAGTCTTGAAGATTCAACACCACAACAAACAACAAGCACCCTTAGACATAGATTTAAACCCCAATAGTCATTTTAAGGTAATGGTCTTGCTGTATGACTAACACTTTCAGTAGCATCAGCTTCAGGTCTAGGTATTTCTAACTGAATGGTTTCTATTATATGAGGAATAACTTGAGGGGTAATTATTGCTTGATTTTGAGGTCGATAATGCTTATATGCGGTAACTATCATAGGAGTTGCCATCGCTAATGCTTTAAGGCCAACTTCTAAGGGTGGAACTGATATATAATTTTTACAAGCCACAATTTCATAACCAGCATATATGCTAGCTTCAGCTAAAATTAAGACGGCTTTACGATCGCGGGTTTCGTTAGTTAGTGATTTATCTATACATCTATATGTAGAATGCAATATAGCAACCCCAGTAATTAACATATCTGAAAAAAAATCACGGTTACCAAAAACAGCCACTAAAACAAACATATTATAAAGCATTTCTTCGAAAAATTTCCATTTATACCCCATTTTACACTCCTTGAAAATATAATAATTATTTTCACTGTTATCATTCTTGAATATTTAACTATGAATATGGTGTAACAGAAAACCGTTATGTCGCAATGGACAAAAACATTGTTTTTGGTAGGATATTTATTGTTTTTTGTGTAAGATTATTTATATTGATAATTATTAAAAGATGATGGTGCTATTTTAGATTGTATTGTAAAAATAGCAATTAACCATTTTTTTGTCAGGCCGGACGTGCCTCAATAATTATTGAATTAAACATAATCTAATATTAATGTTTGGGAAGGATAAGGGTTATTATACGACTCAAACATCAAAAACGTTCCTTGTTTGATGAGGTATTAGGGTTAAAAGCACAAATCAGGTTTATGGATGTTTAATTTTGAGTTAGTATTTATTAGAAATAATCATTTGAGATTTTACGATGTAACACAAAACCCTTATTTAGGATTTACAATATGAAAAAAATTATAAAAAAAATTAAAAATCTTTGTTTATCAATTGCTCTTAAAAAATCAGATCATTTGACGTTAAAAGATCAAATTGAAAAAATATTTCAGGATACTGAAAATAGCACTTGGGAAATTAATAAAGGACGCCATCAGGCTAGTAATAATATAGTTTTAAAGCTAAAGCCTATTAAAAGCCCATGTGTGTTAGATGACGCATCACGTTTGCCATCAGGCATTTTTGTTGTAATAACATTTTCTTCTGATGTAAAAATACAGATAATTCGTGAAGACATAAATCATAAACAATGCACTTGCCTTACGCTTGAACTAAATTTAGATATAGTATGTAATTATCCCGATTGTTTACCAAAATATATTCATTCTATTTTTGAGGCAGCTATAGAATTCAGCGAAGAACAATGGTAGTTGTTGGGAAGTACGCCACCAACAAGCATGCTAACTAGCAAAAAGGCTTGCTGAATTAATTTAAAGATTATTTTATTGAGGGCGAGATCTAGTAATAGGAGTAGGAATTAGTTTTTCTTCCAAAAGTACCTCTTGCACTCTAGCAATAAATTTTTCTATATTAGCACCTTCTCCTTGCTCTGTTTTATATGCTTCCCAAGCAGCCACTATATTTAAATTACTAGAAGCGATTTCTCTATCTATTTTACGCTTTTTATAAGAGGGAAGATAATCTTTAGCTAGATCTTCTTCATTTAATATATCTATATAATCTATCTTCATACTTTCTAGCATAGGCATCGATTGTTCTGTTAAATAATTATTTGCTAAAGACAATTTTCTAATACTCGTTAGATCTTTTAAATTTTCTATATCATAATCAGTTAAATTATTTGATGATAAATCTGAATAAAGTAGATTATATTTATTTTTTTGAAAAGTTTGAACCAAGTAATCAATTCCTTTCTTACTTATAGAACTTTCGGTTATTGATAAAGAATTAATTATAGACTTTTGCTTTACTAGGTAGTCAACAAGATCTATAAGATCTTGATCCGTGATATATTTAGTAGAAATCATCTCTACTTTTTTTTCATTTATAATATTTTGTAAATGTTTTGAAATCATGAGTATACACCGTTTACTGATTAATACTTAAGTAGGCCTTTGTTTTTTAGGTGCGCTTTCGCCTTCTTTCTTTTCTGTTTTTTCTTTATGATACAATGATTTTAGTGTTAAATTCAAGTTTTCTAGACTTTCTCTTAAAGAGGTATTATAAATTTGTTTAGTTAATGCATTTTGTTTTTGTGGATCTTGTTCTTTTTTAATGGTTACATAATGTTCAAATTTAGATAAATCTATTTTTGATGCGTCGATAAATTGTTCCGTCGGTTTAGCCACTATTTTGTTAGTGTCGGTATCAAAAGAAAATTGATACCCATTATCCATTAAGGTTAGTAGTTCATAAATAGTACCGTTTTTTGCAGAGAACCACTCTGACATTTTAAGGTATTCAGGATTAGTTGCCAACGTAATAGGTCTATTAGATAATATTGCCCCTATCAAGAAGTGTTTATTAATTTCTACAGACCATTCTGGGTTGCCTGTTAAAAATTTCGCTGGATTTAACACAGATGTTTTATAATTCTCATCTTCCAAATATGGATCGAGCACTCCAGCCGCTTCTTTTGTAGCTATAGTAGCTTTAAGTCTTTCTATTTTTTGGCTGATTTTTGCAACATTTTGTGCTTGCGATAATTCTTGTTCTGCCTCTTGTAAACTTTTTTTATCTGATAAACATTGAGCTCCAATAAAAATAGAAAGGCTCTTGTTTTCCTCAGATTGAATTAACTGTTGTTGTTCTAATTCCGGTGTAATTTGTTCTACTAATGCACTAAGCAAGAGATATATCCTAAAACTATTATTATAATAAATTATTATAATAAATTAAATCAAAAATATTGTACAAAATCTAATGAGAACGATAATTTTATTATTTACATAGCTTATTCGTGCGTACAGTAAATAAATACTAAGTTAACAGGTTAAGGCCTATTTAACATTAATTCCAACAGACAAATGTATTCTGAATGGCTAAGTAAACATTTTACGTTCTTAGGGTAAACCCATCGCCACATTTGGCTTACCCTGATTTCGTGTTTATTAAAAATTATCGACTTTTACATGCTTTTTAAGGCAAAATATCAGTAAAGTACTAGTTGCGCCTAACCCCCCCACATTAAATTCCACACCTGACGCACCTTAGTGCTGTGTTAAAATTACCTAGAAAAATCAGCATAAATGTAAGAATTTTTGTTGTTACAGAAACCGTAACTACCCGAACAAAATTTGTAGGTAAATATATGCTAATTGTATGCTGATCTTGTTGATTAGCAAAAATTCCTTGATCTATAAGGGTTGTTTAATATTAGAGAAGTTAAAATCTAGCATACATCAACATACAATCAGCATACAGTTAACATACACTAGCATACAATTATGCATACACCAACATACAATCGGCATACATTAGCATACAAAAAACAGGGCGATTAATCGGCATTTTTGCAATTAAATGAGGGATTGTTAGCCAATGAAATTGTTAATATTTAAGCTATTTCAAGTTAAGGAATGAAAGTGCTTATTAATAATTAAGCTAACCTAAATTATCTTCAATAATAGAAACGTATGTTTTATTTGCAATTTCATTCGCGATTTATTTGGGTTTGTTCGCAATTAATTCGAGCCAGTTTTTTTCATTCGCAATTAAGGTGAGCCGAAGACAATTTTCATTCGCGATTTATTTGAACCAAATTAGCTCGCTGATTGCAAGCCAAGGTGTTTTCGAAAGCGAGCCGTTACAGTTATCAATTTAATTATTAAGCCTACTTATGTTTTTTTTGAGTCGAGTTCTTTTCTAGCAAACTTTAGTTTGCAGATTGCGTATGTTGCTGTTTCCTTCGTCAACGAGCTCATAATCTGGCTGCTTATTTTTAATTCTTAGATTTGCTTTATTTTGAATCGATAAGGCGGTAGTCTTGTCTTGTGGGTGACCAACAAGACAAGACTCAAGAGAAGTTGTAAAATTAAAAATTATAGTGAATCTAAAAACAAAGGTGTAAAATCTTTAGAGCCTTGATTAAATCCTTAATCCAAAATTAACTCTGAAGATTTTACATTAATGATTATTTTTCCCAACATCGTTTAACCTTCATTGCAACTTGCATAGCGTTAGAAAGCAAATACAGCTTTTCCAGGTGAAGCTTAGTAAGATTACTAGTTTCTTGCGTTATGATGATAATTTTTTTAGGGAAAGTTGTTAAGCTTGCTTTAAAAACATTGTCAGTTAACGCTTCGTAATAAAGATCTTCTGCGCCAACAGCCCAAAAATCTATTTGTTTACTAAACTTATCTACATCACAAATATGATTGGTTAGCAGTGAAAAATAATTTGATATGGTGTTAGAATATTTATGCATGATTAGCCTCTCTGAAGGTTAATTGTGAAGTTGCAGGTAGGTGTTTAGCGACATCTACTTGCAGCGTTTTTTTAAATACGCCACCTACAAGAATAACAATTTGACAACGATAGTCAACAATCAATTAAAACTTTAGCAATTAATATTTACCAAAATAAATATCTTTGACTAACAGATGTTTTGGAGAATAACAAATTTCTTTGACTTCATTTTGCTATTGAGCCCAGCACAAAACTCACGTTTAATCTAAAATTTTCAATTAACAGATCCACCTAAAATTAAAAAAACAAATTCTATAACCCAACCAAAAACTTTCTTGCTTTACAAAAACATCGATCAGCAAAATACATGCCAACAACACTAAGCAAACAAAAAATCTGGCGAAGCCAACCGGGATCATGCGGCAGGAACTGCTAAATGCGCACTTATGCGCACCTTGCGCTTTATGCCTACGGCGTTTAGTTAATCTAAAATTTATTGTTACTCTAGCTGTGGTAAGCAGCCGGTGACCGCAAGGGGTTTATATTGTTAGCTTTTCTATAATTTGTCTTCTAACTTGGCACGTTGCGCAGCAACGTATAAGTGCGCTCTTCGCTCCTTTGTCGCTTGATGTATTGGTAGTTAATGTCAGAAGAAAAATAACATCTTGGTTTTAGTTTATTAAAATTGTAAAATTAAAGCAGTATAATATAAAGCAACTCTTAAAAAGCAAACAATACATGTTAGAGTGTTTTCGGTTAGCAAATTTTTTAGATTTAAGTTTAGTCTTTTGTGGTCTTGGTCATCTTAGAAGGCTAAGCACATAGTGCATTACGGTAGTGCGGTTTCTGATTCAAGAGGTTTTGGTATGGTTTGTGATTTTTAGCGATTTTGATTTGAGCTCCACCAACTGATTGTGAGGCCAAAGTTACAAAAATGATTTAGTTTACCAAGCCAACCTTGGTAGCGAAAAACAATAACCAAAATTATTTTGTGGTTGGCGCCCAGCAAAGGTAACGGTTTAACTTTAGCTATATGCCGTTAAATTTTACGATAGGGACACTTTTAGCTTGGTGGCGTTGTTGCCCTACCGCCAAGGTGACAAAAATTGACTGGCAGCTTCTAAAATACCTTTTGAGGTTTACATGATTTTCAATCTTGTTTAACATTAAATTATTTAGATGACATCTTTTTCTAACTTTGGTGTTTGCTTTAACGTTTCTAGCTCGTTTAATTTTTGTGGCCAGAGCACGGTTATAAAATATTCTTGAGCCGCAGCTAACGCTTTTTTCCGACGTGAAGTTTGATAAATTTTCTCAGGCATACCTTCGGGGCAACAATCCTGGGGCGCAAAGGTTGCGAGTTCTTGCTCAGGTAAAGACTTTAGCCATTCTTGTAGCTCAAATTCTTTTGTTTTATTTTCTAGTTCTTGAATTCTATAGTGACGTTTTTCTTGAGCGACAATATATTCTTGCATTGCCTCTTCTCTTGGATTTAAAACTTTATCTGGGGTTTTGCTAGAATACGGTTGTCCTTTTTTTAGCAAAGCAGTAAGAACTACTGTTGGCGAATGTTTAAAGCTCCCTGCCACATTATTATGTTTCAAATCGAACGCTAAGGCGTAAATTGAATTTTGAATGATTTCAGCAGACAGAGATAATTCTGGTTTCTTTGAATATTCCCGATAGATCTGAATTATATGTGATTCATCTAATCCGTACCCAGACAAAGAAGAGAAATCTATTTGCTTAAAATCTTCCGGCAGGTTAGTAGTAGTTATATTATTAATATTACTACTAACTACGTTAGGACTGTTTACCAATGGGTTTACCAATGCGTTTACCAATGGTTTACCAATGGGCTCTTTGTTATCCTGCAAACAAAACGACAATTTGTTGTATAAATCTGATTGCCTATTAATCTCTAGCACTATGTTACGCACTGTCTCTATTATATAAAAAATTGAATACCCACCGTTACCCCTTTTGCCCTCCATTCTTCCAACAAGCCCTTTCTTAACTAAACGGTAAATTGTTGTTTTTACGCTGTGTATATCAGTATTTAATAAATTTCTTAAAAATTCATTTGTAATTGGAGAAGTATGTAATTTACCTTCAGTTTTACAATCATCGACAATATAAAACAATGCTTTTTTTTGAAGCCCGCCAAGTTGTTTTATTACATTAAATCCGCATTTATAATCAAGTTCCAGGTTGTCTACCTTAACCGACAAACCATTAGATTTTTGTTTACCAATGGGTTTACCAATTGTTATCTTATTGTTTACCAATGGGTTATCAATGTTATCTTCTTGTTTACCAATGGGCAAAAGATTGTTTACCAATGGGTTTACCAATTGTTTACCAATGGGCACGTTATTGTTTACCAATGGGTTTACCAATTGTTTACCAATGGGTTCACCTATTGCGCTTTCGTTGTACAAGTTTTTTTCATTATTATTCGTTTTCTCAAAAATTCTAGACGGTATAAAGTTAACAGGATCGTCCCACGGCCGTAACTTTTTTCTTTCAAATATCTCTGATTTTTGACTTTTAATATTAAGATCGTTAATTTCTGACATTTATTGTCCCTTTTTAAGTTTGGAAAAATTATTTATCTGAAATACTTCTTTAGCTAAAAGATCAATATCTTGTTTTGCTGCTGTTTCTTTAAATACATCAAAAATGGTTTGACCATTTTCTATAGCATTTGGAAAATCTTGAGAAATTCTTATATAAGATGAATAAAGTTTTTCTTTAAATTCTTGCATATTACGTAGATAATCAAGTTTTTCGTGAGAAAGATTATTTCTACTGTCAAATTTATTAAAAATAATTTTAATAGGAATTGTGGTATTGAATTTTTTTTCAATTTCTTTAATTTCATCACAAAGAAGTTTTAATCCAGAAATTGAATGTTCGTCAGGGGTAACAGGAGCAATTACTTCATCCGCAGCAAGCGCCGCCGCCGTTACTGAAGCTGTAAGGGCGGGCGGGCAATCAATTAAAATAATATCATAATTATTTAATTGTTCTTTTATTGGTTGTTGGTATGCTCTATCAAGAGGAAACCTACCTATCATTAGTGTGTTATCTAAAATACCATTATCTAAATCACTGGGAATCAAATCCAACCCAGGAAGAATTGGAATTATTGTTTCTTTAATAGGCACTCCATCTTTTATAACATCTAACATAATGGGCTTATTTTTTGGGTTTACCTTAAAGCATCCTTTTGTTAAATTTCCTTGTAAATCTAGATCAATGCACAATACTTTTGCCCCATAAAGATTAGCCCTAACTGCTAAAGAAAAAGTCATTTCAGTTTTTCCAACCCCTCCCTTTATATTTTGAAAAACAAAAATTTTTTTAGGAAAGTTTATGTCAAATAATAATTTAGAAGTTTCATAACCAAAGAAAAATCTATTTTGCTTTCTTGTAATAAGAAGATTGTCAGATTTTATTCTTTTATGTACACCTTGGGCTGAAATATTTAAAAATGCAGCAGCTTCTGTTACGGTCATTTTAGGATCCATATTTTAATTTCCTGTTTATAGGTGGTTGATATTAAATTAAACAATTAAGATAAACTTTAAACTAAGCAAACTAAAAGTTCAAGATAATCTGTTTAGATTTAAGATTTCTTAAACTAAACCAATTAAAATGTTTTTAAGCTGGCATAATAGAATTTAAATTGAGGTTCGGCCGGAATCCTGGTAAAAAGTGCTCTCAAATCTTTTGTATACAAAATTATACTCAGTATCAGTTCTAACCTCTCAAAAACGACCGTTTATCGGAGATCCTTTAGTTAAAACGAAAAGGATCTCTTTTCACCCCAAACAATCTCTCAAAAATATCTCTTGAAATGTTTTCTTCGAAAACCTATACTTTAGATGAGTTTTCGGAGAATCAGGAGAATTAATGATATGTTAATTGGCTATGCAAGGGTTTCAACTTCTTGACAAACAAGCTTAGTTTAGCT
>Ga0302280_1003594_pt1 | contig 11096 bp, 10 predicted proteins | sample III_Fen_E1_1_FD_198771 | JGI IMG/M metagenome (GOLD analysis project Ga0302280, IMG submission 198771) | Peat permafrost microbial communities from Stordalen Mire near Abisko, Sweden - III_Fen_E1_1 | ecosystem: Environmental > Terrestrial > Soil > Wetlands > Permafrost | place: Sweden: Abisko...
GAACTGAACCCCACCAAAGGCAAGCCAGCCCTTTGCGCCGTTTTCACTGTGGCCTATAAATATGGTGACGAACAAAAGTAGAATAGTGAAAGCATATAAAAAATAAGCCGCAGAGCTAAAAATTCTTGCATCCATCAATAATATAAAAAAACCAACGACCAATGAGATGGCAAGAAATATTATCTGCTTGCCATGGAATAACTTAAAATTAAAGATCTTGCCTCCGTCAGTCTGGTCGTACTGGCTCGAATAAATGCTAACAATACCAATAGTAACCAGCACCAGGTACAAGAACAAGGTCAGCCAGTCGATTGAAGTATTTGTTTTATTCATTGTGTTCATTTATTAATTTTCTAAAGCCGGTTCGGTATCTTTTTCTTTGGTTAGGTCAAGATCTAAAATACGCTGTTCTACTTCGGGCCTCTTTATAGTATCTGTAATATATTTTTCTATCAGCAAACTTGCAATCGGAGCAGCCCAGGTACCACCGTGTCCTGCATTTTCTACTATAACGGCAATGGCTATCTTAGGGTGATCCATTGGCGCAAAGGCAATAAACAATGAGTGGTCCTTACCGTGCGGGTTTTGGGCCGTACCCGTTTTTCCGCAAACGGTAATACCAGGTATGATAGCCTGCATAGCAGTACCGTGCTCTACCACAGCCTGCATGGCATCTGCCACAAAATCAAAATAGGCTTCGCTGATGCCGGTGTTATGTCTTTGGTACGACAATACTTTTTCACCTTTCTTATTTTGCAGTTTTTTTACGAAATGCGGAGTAATATAATAACCCCTGTTGGCAATAGTGGCTGCTACATTGGCAAGCTGTAGCGGCGTAAGGCTGATTTCCGCCTGGCCAATGGCAAGGGAAATAATATTGGAAGATTTCCACCTATGTATACCGTAAAATTTGTCATAATAATGAGGCGTAGGTACTATTCCCCGGCTTTCATTAGGTATATCTATTCCAGTTTTTATACCTATACCAAAACCGGCAAGGCGGCTGGCCCAATTTGCAAGGCTACTATCCACATCGCCGAATTTATCCTGGTCAATAACAAGGCGAAAAACATTGCAGAAATAGCCATTACAAGACATTTGTATTCCCTGGTGCAGGTCGAAAGTGCCTTTGGCATGGCAATGGATCATTTGTGTGGGAGATAACCTGTATCCGCCATTGCAGGTAAAAGTAGTACTTTCACGTATCACGCCTTCATCCAAACCAAGCAGCGCCATTTCTGGCTTGAAAGTAGAACCCGGGGGATATTTGGCTGTGAGAGCGCGGTTGAACATAGGTTTGGATTCATCCATCAGCATGGCGCGCATATTGGCTGTCCTTTCCCTGCCAAGCATTTTATTAGGGTCATAGGATGGACTTGTAACCATACAAATCACTTCACCCGTAGATGGATCTATAGCTACTACGCTTCCTATTTTGCCTTTAAGAAGTTTTTCGCCGTATTCCTGTATCCGTTCATCCACACCTGTTAAGAGGTCATCGCCCATGGTTGGTTCTACATCGTATTTTCCGTTTTGGTAACTGCCTTGTTCTCGATTCAGTGCATCTACTAATACATATTTTGTGCCTTTGCTGCCGCGCAGATATTGCTCATAAGATTTTTCCAGGCCGCTCTTGCCAATATAGTCACCCTGTACATAATATCCGTTCGAGTTCTTTATATCAGTGGTGTCCACTTCAGCCAAATAACCAAGAAGTGCAGCCGCGATGGGTTTGGGGTAATTACGCGTCGTTCGTGCCTGCACAAAAAAGCCCCTGAAGGCATACATCCTTTCTTCAAGCATACCAAATTGCATAGCGCTTATTTCCTTTACTACTGCGCTTGGTTTGTACCGCGAGTAGGCTTTTGCTTTGGCCAGTTCATCAGTAAAGTCATCCTTGTTTACATCAAGGAGCTTACAAAATGCCACCGTGTCAAAGGGTTTCATTTTGGAAGGGATAACCATCACATCATAAATGATATCGTTATTTACCAGCAATTTACCGTTACGGTCATAAATAAGTCCACGGGGTGGGTATACAAGGTCTTTCCGCACTGCGCTGCCTACCCGGTATTCATCATCAAGTACCTGGACGTAGAACAGCCTTATCAGGAAAACCAGCCCGATAATAATGATCACAATCCTGATTGCCCAGGTCCGCCCTTCGTACATAATTGATATTGGAAAACGGATGCAAAGATACGAAGGGGAAATTTTGGATTTTGAATTTTGAATTATAAATTAGGAGAGAAAGATTGCAGGGACTATAAAAATACTAAATTATTGATTATGTTGATATTAGCAATTTAACAACCCATTAACTTAATAACTTTCGATTTGTAGCAAAAAATTTCAAACTTTGAAGTGAGAAAAGAAGTATAATCCTTGGAGAAAAAAGAAAGCGCGTTAGTAAGAGTAAAAAAAGGCGAAGCACGTTGGGGGCCTTTTATTTATCCTGTTTTCAGGGCTATATGGATTGCTGCGCTGGTTTCAAATGTTGGGACATGGATGCAGAATGTTGGAGCGGTTTTGCTCATGAACCAGCTTACATCCTCCCCTTTACTTATAGCACTTATACAAACGGCCACCAGCCTTCCAATCTTCTTACTGAGCATTCCCGCAGGAGCATTAGCTGATATTTTTGACCGGAGGCACCTGCTTATTTTCACGCAGACATGGATGTTTGTGATGGCTGCCATACTTGGAGTATTAACCCTTTATGGCGTTACTACCCCATCGGTGATTCTTTTCCTTACTTTTCTCCTGGGCATAGGCTCAGCGCTTAATGGCCCCGCCTGGCAGGCTATTATTCCGGAACTTGTTCCACGCAGGCAACTTGCTTCAGCCATTTCTTCCAATGGGGCAAGTAATAATATTGCACGGGCAGTAGGCCCTGCCGTAGGTGGGGTTGTTATTGCATATTTTGGAATTGGTTTTGTATTTATTCTCAATGGCGTATCGTTTCTTGGCACGCTCATTCTCATATATCTCTGGAAACGAAGGCCTGTTGAAAATACTCTACCGGCGGAGCGTTTTCTAAGCGCTTTACAGGCTGGTGTCCGCTATACCCGCTTCTCCCCTATTTTAAGGGCAATATTAGTGCGATGCGGGGCTTTCACCCTTGCAGCAAGCTCCATATGGGCTTTGCTTTCACCTATTGTTACTGCCAAGCTTCATCTTAGCCCAAATTATTATGGTTTTCTTCTTTCATGGCTTGGCGCCGGGGCAGTTGCAGGGGCATTTGTATTACCAAGGATTCGCAAAAGACTTGACCCGGATAAACGAATGGCTTTGTCTATTACTATTTATTCACTAAGCACTTTATCACTGGCATTTATTAGCAATATCCCAGTTCTTTGCTTCACAATGGCTTTGGGCGGTATGGCCTGGCTAAATGTTATGGCTGATTTTAGCGTAGCCACGCAGACAAATGTACCTCAATGGGTACAGGCACGTGTACTTAGCCTGTACCTGCTTGTCACACAAGGCGGGCTGGCTATAGGTAGCATGATTTGGGGTGTCATGGCTGAACATTTTAGCTTGCAAGTCACTATGGTCACCGCTGCCGTTGCCACTTTTGCAGGATTGGTTATAGGACTGCGGTATTCCCTCCGGAATACCGGTAACAATAATTTCAGCCTGGTGCACCGTGCACATGAACCTGCCATGGCTTTTACCCCTGAACCAGAAGACGGGCCGGTAATCATTATGGTTGAATATAATATAAAAGAAGAAGATATTCCGGCATTCTTAAAATCAATAAATAAACTATCGAAGATCCGCTCCCGCGATGGAGCAACCCATATAGGCGTTTACCAGGATATGGCCATGCCTTCACGCATGGTTGAATATTTTATAGTGGATTCCTGGGCGGAACACCTTCGCCAGCATGACCGGTTTACTCATGCCGATATTAATATACGTGAAAATGTTTTGAAATTTCATATTGGTGATACTCCTCCGAAAACGACCCACTTCATTGCAGCTGAGGCAAGAGAGAAAAAATAAAAAGACATCATTAATTTTTATTATATTATCGCATTCAGGCCCGCCACCAGGACAAACTGTATCACCATAGTACCATCCAGCAACCCGGTGAAATAGTATTCATGGTGTGTTTCTTCTGTCTTGTAAACAATGTATAAGGTACTGATGGCCGATATTATACGTGCCCAGAAAATACCCGTCCTGAATGGATAATGAAGAATAGCGATAATAATAAAAATAACCATGCAGCTAACAGCCAGGATCTTTGCATTGCGAATCCCAATCATTCCCGGTATAGTGGAAACATTGGATGCTATATCTGATTTATAATCGCGTATATCAAAAGGCAATGTGATAATAAATATAAACAAAAACCTCTCAATAAAAAGCAAAACCACCTCTTTACTGAAAATAGAAAGCCCTTCAGCAAGGCATGGCATCATTACTGTGCTGGCAGCCCAAACATATGCAATAAGAAAAATTTTAAGCCCCTTTATACTTCGAAGGGTGCGGGTGTTTTTCTTTCCGTAAAGAAGTGGAAGTGAATAGGCAACCGAAATAACACCCAGGTGGCCAATAAAAACTAAAACCGGTAACGATATATAAAAAACACAAACAACAAGGTAAAGTAATGAAATCCCTACCGAAACCGACATCAACCATAAGTGCTTTGTGATCCATACCTGCCGCTCTGCATCTATTTTCGATATTTCCTTATATGCCACGATCCTGTCTATGTTGTAAGTAAACAAGGTAGAGAAAAAAGCTATGGAAGTGTAAAACCATGAAGGTGGTAGCGCCAGCAATATATATGTTTCATATAGCAGCAAAGCAGCGCATATGGAAATAAAATAATTGCCGTAAATCAACAGGTCAGTTACTTTTTTCAGGAATTTCAGCATGTTATTTTTTAAAAGACAACTCTCCATTATTTTCGTTCACCAATCCAAATGGTTCATCTTTTATGATCAGGAAACCATCAAGATCCACATAATCCACCAGCACGCAAAGGTACATCGCAGAGGATATGCCAAGGGTAGATTCTACCATGCAGCCAATCATGGTTTTCATTCCTTTGTTTCTTGCCTCCTTCAATATTCTCATACCATTCAGGTAGCCGCCTGCCTTCATCAGTTTCATATTTACGCCATGAAATTGCTTTTGAAGTGAATTAAAATCAGGCTTATCCAGCACTGATTCATCAGCCATCAGCGGCAAAGTTGTATGTTTTTTCAGGAACATATATTCATCTTCCATTCCCGCCGGAAGCGGTTGCTCAACAAACTCAACTGGCAGCCCTTGAATTTCTTTCATAAATTTCAAACATTCATCTGGTGTCTGAAAAGACTCATTGGCATCAATCCGCAAATGGGATTTATAAATACCGGCAACAACGTTCACCAGTTCCGCAGCATTTTCCCGGTTTACCTTTAGTTTTAATACCGGAAAACGGAACAGGTTGTTTTCTTCTATAAAGCCTTTTATATCTTCGGCAGGCATTATTGGTAACGAAAAGGCTGTTTTAATATGTTTTGCAGGTGATAATCCAAGAAACTCAAATACACTTATTCCTGTCCTTTTACAATAAAAATGGACATATGCCGATTCGATTGCAAAACGCAGGGCGTTAGGTAAATTAAGTGACTCTAAAAGAATACCAAGTTCATGAATATCACCGCAGCTTTCCGGAACTGCTGCAATAAACCTTGTCCATTCACTACGCAAAGCTTCATGCGTTTCATTGTACCTGATATTCGGAGCGGCCTCCCCCGTGCCTGAAATATTTTTTTCAGCAATCGTAACAAAAAAATTGTTTTTTTCAGTGGAGTTGTTTCGGGATATTCTCCAATTATATTTGAGTGAGAAAATTCTTTCCTGGATTTGCCATGCGATCATGGCGGCAATTTACTACATTTTGATTTACTCCACCGGCGCATCAACCGGGAAACCATCCACCTCGTACATCTGAGAATGCAATATGAGGAATATTGAGTTTGTTATCTGTAACATTGTCGTGAATAGACAGATTATCGAATGTAGCGTTAACAGAATAAGATTCTCCATCTTTATCTGAGCTTAAAGTTATATCTAAAGTGCCGGATTCTGCAGCCCAACTTTGAAGTGGGACAGCTTTTGACCTTGATGGAAAATCTGAACAAAAATTATTGACAGAGGACCTGTCGTACCGTGTAACCACTACCCTTATGTCATTTTTATAATCCTTAATATTAAACGTTTTGTGCTGCGAGGAGAGTTTCAGTTTATCTTTATTGAGATAAACATAAAAACTCAGGGTAGAATCCTGGTTAAACTTATACATGCACAAGTTTCCGCAACCTGCCCCTTTACCTGTAAAATTCATAGGACCTGTAATCTGTTTTAAAGGAAGCCTGTCACAAGCTATCAAAGATATGGCTATCAGCAATATAGCAATTATATTTCCTCTCATTTTTTATCAACTTACTAAGTCTCTTAGGGTGCAATTTAACAATTTTTAATAAAATTAACATAATTTAACCTTTCCTTGAAAAAATTTAATATTGCAATCCCTAAAATCAAAAATAAAAGGATTTTTAGCTTTTAAATAATCGTAACAGGCAAAAACCTGAACCTGATATATTTTATAGTCTTTCCTTCAGCAAGGAACCGTGTTTCATAGGCAGTTTTTATTGAAGTAAGATCATTTAACAAAGGCGATTGATATAAATTATCCGTAGAGGCAAGCACTTCCACTTCTTTGTTTTCCGGCAGGGTTTCAATGCCATATTCATAAAGGCCATCATTATCACTTTTGAAATGCATTATACCATTTGGAGCAAGCACTTGTTTATATTGCTCTAAAAAACGTGGCGAAATAAGACGGCGCTTTGCTTTGCTTATTTTCGGGTATGGATCAGGAAAAGGTATCCATATTTCTGAAATCTCGCCCGGTGAAAATGCTTCATTAAGAAATTCTACCTGCATGCGCGCAAAGGCCACGTTATTTAATTTTTCCGCAATGGCTGCTTTTGCCCCAGTCCATATGCGCGGGCCTTTTATATCTATGCCAATAAAGTTAGATTCCGGAAATTTCCGTCCCAGGTTCAGTGTATATGCCCCTTTTCCACAACCTATTTCAGCCGTGATGGGGTTACTATTGCCAAATACTTCATTCCATTTGCCTTTATTTAAAGCAGGGTTTTCAAAAACATTTGGCAAAGCCTTTATCTCGGCTATTTTTTCGGTTTTACGTCTGCGTCCCAAGTATTTTAATTTTGGTGGGCAAAATTACCTTTTAATTAAGTGGAAAAGGACTACCTACCCTTCCCCATTTTTTATTTTTGAATAAAATTGCCCGATTTTTGCTTACTAAGTGAAAGAAATAGTATTTTGCGGGGAAATTTGAAAGGTTTAAAAGTATCGAAATTTAATAACTGTGATGGAAATTCTAAAAGATAAATTCGCGAAAAGGGCCGAAGAAATGAGGAGCCAGTTTCAGGATTTGAAGAAAAATTATTCCGACTTAAAACTCGGAGAGTATAATATAGGAAGTGTGATCAACGGTATGCGCGGCATGACCGGCCTGCTTTACGATACATCACTGCTTGACCCTGAAGAAGGTATACGCTTTAGAGGCTATTCAATTCCAGAATTGAGAGAAAAGCTTCCTAAAGTGCCGGGCGGCAGTGAACCTTTGCCTGAAGGCATTTTTTACCTCATGCTTATGGACCAGTTGCCTACAGAAGATGATGTGAAAGCTGTAACTGCAGAATGGAGCAAGCCTACCAATATTCCAGACCATGTTTTTAAAACACTTGATTCCTTGCCGGTAACTACACACCCAATGACACAATTCACCATTGGCATAATGGGTATGCAAACGGAATCTAAATTTGCTAAGGCCTACCATGATGGCGTGAATAAAAACGAACTTTGGAAATATATGTATGATGATGTAATGATACTCATCAGTGCACTGCCAACCATAGCTGCATATATTTACAGGCGTACCTATAAAAATGGCGAGCATATTGCCCCTGATCCAACCCTTGACTGGGCAGGCAATTTCGCACACATGCTTGGGTTTGAAAATGAAGAGTTTAAAAAACTTATGCGCCTCCACCTCACTATCCATGCCGACCATGAAGGAGGCAATGTATCTGCCCATACTACTATTCTTGTAGGTTCAGCTCTCAGCGACGCCTACCTTTGTTTCGCTGCCGCTATGAATGGGCTTGCCGGCCCGCTGCACGGCCTCGCCAACCAGGAAGTAATTCGCTGGATATACCAATTGCAGGACGAACTTGGCGGTGGAGTGCCAACAAAAGATCAAATAGAAAAATACATACACAAAACCCTTGACGAAGGCCGCGTAGTGCCGGGCTATGGCCATGCAGTGCTTCGCAAAACCGATCCACGGTTTACAGCCCAGCATGAATTTGCTATGAAATACATGCCGAATGATGAGCTTGTAAAAATAATTTCGCTCCTCTATGAAGTTGTGCCAAAAGTACTTGAAGAAACCGGCAAAGTGAAAAACCCCTGGCCAAATGTTGATGCCCATTCGGGTGCATTATTGGTACATTACGGACTAATAGAATATGATTTCTATACTGTTCTATTTGGAGTATCACGCGCATTAGGGGTATTAGCAGCATTGGTCCTTGACAGGGTTTTAGGATTACCTATAGAAAGACCAAAATCAGAAACCATTAAATCTCTTATGCAAAAAGCCGCCAAAACGGTAACTGTATAAAAAGAAATTAATATATAATTATGAAAAAGGGAAAGATGTTCATCTTTCCCTTTTTTGTTTATTTTAAGAAACGCAGGGCTACACCTTGCGCTAAAATATGACGCCCTTTCAGGGCTTGTTTAGCATCCAAATTATTCTTTTAAAACTTATTCTTCCACATCATGCTTTCGATGGGTTTTACCGAACGGCCATTGTATTTGGCATTACGTTTATCTTTATAAGAAGTTTCTATTTCTCCATCCACATTAAAATAGATCATCTGGCCTATAGGCATACCTGCATATACGCGTATCGGCATTACTACCGTGATCTCCAATGTCCATGTATTACAATAGCCTACATCTCCTTTACCGGCAGTAGCGTGTATGAATATCCCAAGCCTGCCTGCACTTGACTTTCCTTCAAGAAAAGGTACATGAGCATGGGTTTCTGTATATTCTTCGGTTACTCCAAGGTATAATGTACCCGGTTGTAATACAAAACCTTCATCCGGGATTTTCCATTCTTCTATTTTATTATGCTGGCGTACGTCGAGTTCACGGTTGGTGTAGGCAGCGAGGTATTTGCCTAAATGCACGTCATACGAATTAGTGCCAAGGCACTCGCGCCGGAATGGCTCTATCAGAATAGTGCCTTTTTCTATCTCTTCAATTATTTTCTTATCAGAAAGGATCATTTGGTTATTGCAATAAATTTTATTCGGGCAAAGATATTGAAAAAGTGGTTAGTGATCAGTGGTGATTGATTAGATTTTTATGGATAAACTTCAGAACGCCATTTGTGAAATAAATGCACTTAAAATCAATACGTTATATTCCACACTTTTACTAACTTATCATCTCCGGCGCTAACAAGATAATTTTCATCAAGCCAAAGCAGTGTATTTACTGAATGGGTATGCCCTCCCCTGCCGAAGTCAAGAACTTTAAGAAGTTCCAGGGATACGGCATCCCATATTTTCAATGTTTTGTCCCGGCTGGCAGTAGCAAAGAGCTTTTGATTCGTATTTACAGCCATATCATTAATTGTAAATAAATGGGCTGGAATGGTTTTTAACAGTTCATAATTATGGGCCACATCCCAACATTTTAGTTGAGCATCGCGCCCGCCGGAAAGGAGCATTTTACCATTATTAATATATGTAACTGAAAAGACAGAATTTTCATGTGCGGTAAACGAATAAATTTCCTCATAACTATGTATGTCATAAATCCTAATCATATTGTCGCTCCATCCGGTAACAATTGCATCTGCAGAAATTGTTATTTTTCTTGCATGTTTTTCATTAGGATGAAGTGTTTTTAAAATTGAAAAATCTTCCAAAGAGATAAAATATAAATAGCCGTTCGCCAAAGCCGCTGCAAGTGTTGTATTTCTTATCAATTTGATATCATAAACAGTTGACGGCAAGTCAATACGTGCAATTTCTTTTTGGGTATTCAAATCAAGTGCGTATATACCATGAAGCCGCGTACCGGCAAATAATATACCCTTTTCTTTTTGATATTGAAGAGCGTAAATAGCAGAAGGCAAACGCGCAATTACTTTCCCTGACTTAAAGGACACCGCATCCCACTCAATAATCATCCCATCCCCCCCTGCCGAAAAAAAACGAAGCGGCCCATCTGCTTTTTCAAATGCATAAACCGCATCCCTGTGCCCTGTAAAGCCTCCTGTTTGTTCAATGATAATCGATGGGTTCATTGAAGCAAATTTACTATGTTGCAATGGGTAGAAGGTTATTTATTTTCAGGATTAAAGCCGTTTTAAAAAAAATAACATATAAAAAAAATCAAAATCTATTCTCAATTGTTCAATAGTCAGAAAATAGTGCGTAATTCGCGGGGTTTTTTAGAAAGTATGAGGACTTTATGCCTCTTTTAAAGGAAATTCAAATTGATAGCAGTACCCGGATTGGAATCTGGGATATAAGCGAAGATGCGCAACAGCTAAAATGGAAACTGCAGTGGGGGCAGGATGACATTAAGCGGTTCGCAGCTATGAGCGATGAAGAGCGCACAATACATTGGCTCAGCAGCCGCGTACTTATCCGACACATGTTACATACTACCCACTTCATAGACTTGCAGGTGGATGAGTTTGGCAAACCCTTTCTAGCCAATTTCGATTACAAACTTTCTATATCCCACTCAGGCCATCGCGTAGCAGTGATACTCAGCGACCGGGAAGTCGGAATAGACATTCAGCATATTTCCACAAAAATTTTAGACCTTTATTCTCGTTTTGCCAGCCAAAAAGAAATTGAATTCCTGCAGGAGCCCAATGAAATTGAAAAAATGTACGTTGTGTGGTGCGGCAAAGAAGCCCTCTATAAATTGTACGGGAAAAAGAAACTTGATTTTCGTCAAAATTT
>Ga0302280_1003598_pt1 | contig 11092 bp, 8 predicted proteins | sample III_Fen_E1_1_FD_198771 | JGI IMG/M metagenome (GOLD analysis project Ga0302280, IMG submission 198771) | Peat permafrost microbial communities from Stordalen Mire near Abisko, Sweden - III_Fen_E1_1 | ecosystem: Environmental > Terrestrial > Soil > Wetlands > Permafrost | place: Sweden: Abisko...
CGAAAAAATCGGCCGCTTTAATTGCTGTGACAAATCTAGATCCATCACTCATTCTTACTTATATATGAAAAACTATTTCTTTAAATAGCAATTTCTTTAACCATTCTATTTCTATAAGAAGCTGATAGAAATTTTTAACTGTTGCTAGCCTTTTGAGATATAAATTTCGGATGTTTATTTAATCTTTGAAATTTCATCTAATTAAAAGCATGAATTTAAATCTTTCTTATACTGTTCTATATCTATCTCAATTATCGACGGATTTCCAGATAAACCAGACCAATCTATATTGTCCAGATTCTTTTCTATGAGGGAAATTGCCGCAGGATTTTGAGATAACCAGTACCAATCTATCTTATCCGGATTCTTTTCCAGGAGGGAAATCGCCGCAGGATTTTGAGATAGCCAATACCAATTTATCTTGTCCGGATTCTTTTCCAGGAGGGAAATTGCCGCAGGATTTTGAGATAGACCAGACCAATCTATCTTATCCAGATTCTTTTCCAGGAGGGAAATTGCTGCAGGATTATAAGATAAGCAAGACCAGTTTATCTTATCCAGATTCTTTTCCAGGAGGAAAATTGCTGCAGGATTATAAGATAAACCAGACCAATTTATCTTGTCCGGATTCTTTTCCAGGAGGGAAATTGTCGCAGGATTATAAGATAACCAGAACCAAACTATCTTGTCCGGATTCTTTTCCAGGAGGGAAACTGCCGCAGGATTATAAGATAACCAGGACCAATTTATCTTGTCCGGATTCTTTTCCAGGAGGGAAATTGCCGCAGGATTTCGAGATAGACCAGTCCAATCTATCTTGTCCGGATTCTTTTCCAGGAGGGAAATCGCCGCAGGATTATGAGATAAACCAGACCAATTTATCTTGTCCGGATTAATAAATAGTTTTAAACATGTCGGTTTCAGGATAACGTATTGTGCTATAATATGCAAAATACATTTCGGTAACCGTTTAAACATTCGAGATAGATATATTTAAATATTATTTCCTTGTATACTACAAGGAGTGGAAAAAAATCATTTAACTATGTAGATTGACTTATTAGGTCGATAAAATAATATCACTGCTCAATTAAAGAGACGAGTTATTCATATATTTATAAGTCTTGTTTAAGAAGAGGATTTAATTTTATAGATATATGGAAGCAGAAGTTGAATGTCTTTATTATTTATAACATCTGGATTAAGTTTTACTGATCGTCCACCATCACTTATCAGTATTTTATATTTAGACCCAGCTTCAGCCCATTGAGTGTAATTTCCAAGGACAAACGTATAACCAGTATTTTTAACTTTAGTTTCTAAGTCATCGCTTAAACAAGACGGACCTTCTATAGAATTAAAATATTGAAGTATACGTACTACAATTGTATCATTATTAGTTCTAATAGCTCTAGTTAAGCTAGAAATAAGGTCAGCTATACCCCAATTTCCTGTTCGTTTAGGTCGAATTTCTGATTTTTCATCATCAGATTGGTCGGTTGATTCTCGAGTTATCAAAGTTTTTTTCTCTTTGTTACCAAACCATCTTGATATAAGTCCCGGTGGAATAATTTCTGTAGGAACTGTACATGTAGGCATCCAATGGGTGAACAATTCGTCAGCTCTTGTCGCATTTTTACAGTATTTATCAATCAGCATAGTTAAATTATAAATATTAGTATGGGTTTTCCTTGTAGTATATATCGTTAACGGAATTAAATCGTGAAATATTCCACACACCCTCATATCCTGAAGAGAATCTGAAGCGGTACTTTCATTCAAAAGTATCCCGAAGTCTTGGTGCCAACTATATTTTTTACAAACCATAGATAATCCTCTGGACAAATTTTCACATCCAATTGTGAATACTGGAAGAAGGCTATTTTGCTCTCTGAGAAAGCTATAAATATCAGACAACTGAATGTCGCAGACAGTAGGAAAATTGTGTTTTTTCCCTTTAAATATACTTGAATATTTTCCAATAGTAATCTTATTAGTTAGATGTAAAGGGGAAAACATCGTTAGTCCATTTCCATTATGGACTATCGTTACGGCTTGACGAGTATTCATAAGTAAGTCCTGTATTTGATCGTGATGTTCGGTGAATCGACTAATATTGATAAAACCCATTCTGGGCATAGGGATACATGAAGATATATCATTATCAGTCATACCAACCTGAAATCCTGGATTCCAGGGACCAGTTTGTATGATGCTATCAAGGGTATTTAAAATGGTAGAAGTAAACGGATATATATCATCTCCGAATAGAGCAAATCTTTCACGGAGTTTGATACTTCTAATATTCGGACAATCCTTATCTATATAAATAGGTGCTACTTTATCAGGACCCTTGTATGCAGATGGAATAGGAAGTGTAAATAATAAGGAAGTTCTAAACTGTTCTTCTAGCAACCAAACATCGAAAGGTGTAGCGGTTAATCCAAACTGTTTATTTGCTCTTAAACGAATCTTTTCAAATTCAGGTTTAAATTTGGTATCAAGACCCTTATAAAGGGTATCCATTTCATCTCCTATCCAAAGATATTCACACTTAATACGAACCCCTCTATCATCTACAGGATGCCTTCCTTCAGCCAATAAAAACCCATCATATACTTTTTTCAGCTGGGAAGCATTTCCCAAGCATATAACTGGGGTAGGTATAGCTTCCGCAAAATTGCTCATAAGTTGAGCCCTAGACTTTTCACCTCTTATATCACCAATGTATATTGGGTTTACAAATTCTTTGATGAAATCATTCTGGTCAGGAAAAACAATCCCCTTTTTTGAGAGTTCAAATAAGAATAATTCAAAGTCCCGTATAAGATTTTTGTCCAACCGCTTCATTCGCTCTATTAATTGTTTTTTATCTTTAATGCGTTCAAGTATTACTATAGGAACGATTTCTTGTCCCATACCTATCAATATTAAGAGCATAATCATCAATGCTTTTCCAGACTGAAGAGCTCCTCGTATAAGACATAAATTAGTAAAGGTAGTAGCTGTAGCAGGAAATTTTGAATCTCTAAAAAGAGGCTGTTTATTTCTAGCAAATTGTAGTAATATGGGCATTCGTTTTTGTTTATATGTCTTGGCTTTCTTGAATAATATAAGCAAGTCTGTATCCATATTATCGGATCGAATTACATCATTTTGTTGATCCTCGTCATCATATTTATTTTCATCATTATCGCTATCTTCTTCGTTATCCTCGTCATCAATCTCATCTACGTTATTATATTTACTATCTTCATTTTTGACGTCTTGACCAGGATAAATAGTTTTATTGATGGAAAGAGCTAATAGTTGAGAACGCAAACTCTCTATTTCTAACGAAGCGTCAGAAACACGTTGTTCAGCGGCTATTCGGCGACATGTATTTTTTGAGGCGTGTCCTTCTTTGTTACAATGAGGACAAATTAATCTAGACATAATGAGGGAAAGTCAAGTAGAAGTAAAAATAAAAAGAGTTATGTTCTTTTCCTAACTCTAATTAGGAAAAAATCGTTTTATAGAGGTTTAGTATGTGTCTAAAAATAACATAAAAACATAGTTGGATTTCAGGCTGAAATTAGTCACATCAAATAGGATCATGATAAAGCTTAAATACGCATAGCGAGATATTTAAAGCAATTATGTTTTCATTTCTAAGTTTAAATGGGCGACTTTCAAAATAATTATCCTCTTACTTATATTAGCCTCTTTTCTGGTATCGGAGGGTTTGAATTAGGTATTGAGACTATATTTCCCAATGCTAAATGTCTAGGATATTCTGAAATCAATCCTCATGCTGTTCAAACCTATAAAAAACATTTTGCAAATCATCCAGCACTCGGAGATGTTACCAAGATAAATGGAAAAAAATTCAGGGGAAAGATCGATTTATTAGTTGGAGGCAGTCCTTGTCAGGATTTTTCCAAACTTGGTTCTGGAGCCGGATTAGATGGGGAAAAATCTAGTTTACTGTTTCACTATTTACGCCTTTTAGATGAGATCCGTCCCAAATTTTTCATTCTCGAGAATGTTAAAATGAAAAAAGAACACGAAGAATATGTAAGCGAATTAGTAGGGTGTACCCCGACTCTTATAGATAGTAATATTATATCATGTCAACGAAGAAAGAGATTATATTGGACAAATTTTGATATATCAAAAATCCCATTTTTAGATGTTGGAAGTTCGTGCCTAGAGGAAATATTATTAGACGAAAAAGATGTACAAAAAAGTGGTATGAAATATAGAAGTCTGAAAACAGACAGAACTAAAAGCGGAAAGATATTAAGAGATATTATCAAGGGAAAGTCGGATAAATATTATACAGTCATGTATGATACTGATACAAGTAGTCCTACACTTATCACAACATTAGGTCATTGCTTCCTCTATGTAGATAAAGATACGGTGAGACAATTACATCCTATTGAAATGGAGCGCTTACAGACATTTCCAGACAATTGGACTGAAGGGTTGACTAAAACAAAAAGATGTGAAGTTCTTGGAAATGCCGTTACGTGTGATGTTATAGCTTTAATATGTTCAATGATAGAATTTTAGACTTGAGACACTAATGTCCCGGGTCGTTTATTAATCTTTAATTTAAGACAGTTTAATAACAAGAATCACCACGTTGTATAAAACTAATTTTACCTTTATCTCGAAAAAATGTACACATCCAATCATCTCCGGTTTCATCGAGATTCCATAGCTTATCTAAAGAGAACATGCAAATATAAATTCGTTTGATGTCTTCATTTTTTTTCATTTCTGAAACAGCAAGTTGTTTAGCTGATTCGTATGATAAAGATGCGCCTATGGATTGGTGATATTCTGAACTTTTATTAACAACGACTTCAGAAAGAACATAAATATGTTTTTGCTGAACTTCAGACATGTTGTAGCTATAGAAAGTTAACTTGTAATTAGTATTATTTCCTCTGATTCAAAGGATAAAAATCAATTTATACCAACTATGCTATCATTTAAAGATCAAATCTCTAATCTAGGATTTTTCCTGAGATGTATGAGTCTCTCATAACAGTTGAATTATTTATGATGACTTTCCTGTGAATTGAACATCGCCACGGCGGACTCCCGGTTAATTCGGCTCGATGTATACAAGAGACTACACGAGGTTTTTCTCCCTCATTTTCATAAAGATAGCTCACATGCTGACATCTAGGAAGACAATTTTTCATAATTGAATGATTAGAAAGAGATTAGCCTTATAAAAGATTTTTTATTTCGAAAAATCATTTACTTAGATTTCCTGCTTATATATAGTATCTCTGTGCCATTTCAAATATTCAATCTTGACCCAACTCGGAAGTTCTATTTTATCATATTTGGAATATATGGGGTGAGACGAGAATGTTTTAGATTGAAGAATAGTTCCGTCATCTGCCATCCCAAAATATCCAGCATCGAATAAAGTATGGAGATCGCACCTCATAAGTATAGCATTACCAGTATGTGCTATAGTATCACTCTGATTGAAACTCGAATAACAACGAATATGTGCCGCTTCTAAAAGATTGGGTATAGATTCTTGAGTGATAGGACAGGTTTTCTGGTTTTCCAGGAGCCATTTTCTGAGCTCTGCTTGAGATGCTCCTCTACTACTAGTTTGATAACTTTTTCTCGTATCACTGGATATAAGAGGCATATCCAAGCTTGAAGAAATATTTGATACGTCAGTAGGTTTTATGTCTTGATCTTGATTGAGAGGAATGATAGATTTTTGGTGTTCTATGACACGAGATATAACGTTATTCATTTTTTGAACTTCCATTTGGGAATCGGTATTAATATAATATTCCATAAACCATTCTGGGTGTACTTTCTGTAAATGGGTTATTTCTCTGACATAATGATCGTTGAATTTTGCTATGGCTAAACTACTAACACATACTTTATTTAAGTCTAATTTATGTAAATACATATTCTCTAATGATATACATCTAGATATTCCGACATATATGATTCCAGTACTTTTGCGCAGACCATTACCGCTAACTCTGACCATATTTATAGTCATTCCTTGAGCCCTATTAAAACTGACACTATATCCTAAACGCAGAGGAATATGACGAAAGCTAAATTTCAGGTCGATTATATGATCTCTGTCAAGTGTAAGTCTTCTGTTATGATCTATAGATTTGTAATAAATCGGTAAAATTCTCCCATCATCAAGCTCTAAAATAACATGATCAGGGTGACACTCTTTAACCGTCCCTGTAGTTCCATTAGCATAAAGTAACTCACCTTCCTCCTTGGTATTGACAGTACAAAAGACTCGGGTATTAGGTTTGAATTTTATACACATGAAATTCTCTCCATAAACCTTCTTGAGATTCTTTTTAAATTCCTCAAGATCTTTATCTAGTTGTTGAGAGATCTGTTTACCATGTTTGTTAAGAATAACCTGTAATAAATCATAGATATGTAGCTTGCGTTCATCGGGGGTAGAAAACGTTTCAGAAGAATTACACGAAGAGTAAATAACCTCATCATTCTTATCCTCTGAACGAATTGTTTCTATCTTGAACTTTTTATCGTTTGGTTTTGTCAACGTATAACGAGAAACTAAAAGTGAAGGATATAAATATTCTTGAGCATCTATCTTGTCATATTCACCTTGATTAGACAGATCAACTTCTTTATTTGTAAAATACAATTCCATTATCTTCTTTGGAGGTTCAAGATTTCTTTCTTCAAATTTTTCAACTACAGGCTTTGAAATAATCCCTAATCTTATCATTCTTGTCATGTCGGAAAATTCGGCTGTAGTAAAACGATGGAGTCTATCTCCTACAAGTTCATGGGATAGAAAATTCATACTATCCCAGGCTTTTGAAGCAAATGGATATTCTCCCATGACTGGACGTAATTGGAACGGATCTCCAAAGAGGATAATCTGAATACCTCCAAAAGGAGAGGAATTCCCCCGGACAAGTTGACATACGCGGTTCATAGACTCAAAATGGGCACTAGAAATCATGCTAAATTCATCAAAAATCAGTGAATCTAGTTCTGCTATACGTTTATAACGCGATTTATAACGCGGTTCAGTTATCTTACTTAATAACATACTTTGGCTACTTGTTGGGTCAGATAGCACTTTAGAAGAAACATTAAAAAAGAGACCTCCTCCTGATCCTTGTTTTCTCCAACCAAAAAGTGTATGGTATGTGATACCTTCTACATTAATCGCAGAATTTCCGGTCGGACCCAATATATCAAAACATATAGGTTTATCACTTTGGTCATTCCTGAGCTGTTGAGCTATTTTTCTAAGTATAGTCGACTTTCCTGCTCCCGCTCCCCCTATACAAACTATATTCTTTTTCAATTCAACATCTACTCGAATTTTTTGTAAATATTCTGGCTCTGAATCTCTCTCAATCTTTTCTGTACATATAGAACAGATAGTGGAATCCTCTTCGAATTCTTTTTCACAAGAAGGACAAATTGAGACAAAATTAAGCATTATATTAAAAGAATATAATGTTTAACCCTATATTATTAGTTATAAATATTAATAATGAAGATAGATATGTTGAGATATCTATCAGTTAAGTTTATGATTATGATTTACAAGAATTTTACATTACTTGTAAGATATCTAACGCTCTAACAAACTGATTTCTTTTTCCTATATTGGATACAAACTTTATATATCCATGACTGATATTCTTCTTTAAAATGTCGTTACCTAAAGATATTCTATATATCGTGGGACAATATGCTGTCCCTAAACCGATACGATTTATCAGACCATTCATTAAGTTGAAAAAACTAAATTGGTCTAGACTCTCGGAAAATCCATCGGCGATCACCCTTTTAGAAAAGAATTTCGAAAAGATAAATTGGTTTCATTTATCCTGGAATTCGGCTGCAATGTCCTTGTTAGAAAAGAATCCAGAAAAAATACAATGGGGTTGGCTCTGCGGAAATTCGTCTGCAATATCTCTCATAGAAAAGAATTTGGAACAGAATCAGAAAGAGATAAACTGGAATCGTATCGCTAGAGCCCGTATAGAAACGATGAATGGAGGTATATTTTCAGCGAATTCTGTCGCAATTTCTGAGTTAGCAGAGAGATTAGAACGAGCTCATAAAAAGATAAACTGGGATTGGCTTTCTGCGAATTCAGCTGCAATAGATCTTTTGCAAAAGTATCCGGACAAGATAAATTGGACTTGTCTTTCTAGTAATCCATCAGCACTTCCCTTATTGGAAAAGAATCCAGAAAAGATAGACTGGAATTGCCTTTCTAGTAATCCAGCTGCAATGTTCATATTGGAACAAAATCCTAATAGAATAAACTGGGATTGGCTATCCGAAAATCCAGCTGCTATTTCTCTTTTGGAAAAGAATCAGCATTTGATAAACTGGTCTCGTCTTTCTAGAAATCCTGCCGCGATTCCTCTTTTGGAAAAGAATAAGAAAAAGATAGATTGGTCTCGTCTTTCTAGGAATCCGGCTATATTTGAGATAGATATAGATCAGTATAAGAAAGATTTAAAATCTTTTGAGCTTTGAAGTCGGTTTGTCTTCAGAATTTGATAAATATATTACATTATTTCTTCGACCCTTATTCAAGCATTATATTCTTTGAATATAATTCTTAACCAGTTATCAGTATGATTATATATGTGAATTTTTAACAATAGAGACAAATAGAGATATAAAGATCAAATTATTCTTAGTCTAAGCACTTAAAGTGAAAGATTTGTCTAATAATTTAATATCGAATGCCTGCAGTAAAAAAGGATAGACAGCGGCTCCAGGTTATCAAGATACCATTAGATTATCTTCCTGTGATCCATCCGCCGAATTTTCCATCTATGCCAAGATTATACCTCGATTTGCTCGAAAATAAAAAGAAGGTAAAACCAGAGTTAAGAAACAAGGAATATGTACCAACTGCCTCTGGTATGCAAACTCCCACTTTAGTTGAGGCTGAAACTAAGACGAATATAGCAGATACTTTAAAGATAGAAGACGAGGAGAAAAGTATTCCGGCCACCAAACCAAAAGCATCGGCTAAAGCTTCATCAAAGAAGGGACCATTACAAATTATTAATATATCTGAGATGTCAGAGCAGCAAATAGCTGATCTGACGAAGAAAAAAACTGGTAGCAGTAAACCTATTCATGATTTTAGCGAATCGAAATCTACCGAGGAAAAGAATGACGATATTCTTACTGGAGGATTTACTCGATCTGGTCCAGTGCTTGATTCTCAATATCGTAGTGCTAGGTTGGCTGGAAGCTTGCATGCTAAGGATCCTGTAATATCTCCAAACCGTGATGATAAGAGGAGATCTGATAATGATTTAAGAGAAAAATATTCTAGCCCATCGTCCAAAGATAATAGAGATAGTAGTCACAGAGAGGATGATCATTACAAGGATGATCGTAGGGATGATAACAGACACGATAATAGGGATGATTATCGGAACGACGATCGTCATAGAGATATGGACCGCAAACATGACGATAGGAGATATGAATCGTCTTCATATGATGATCGCGGGGAAGATAGACATAAACAAGAATCTAGCTCCTATGAGGATAAAAAACGGGATGATTTATCATCTATGATCGCTCCGACTGCTGGCACTTCCGCATCTTTAGAAGATATTTTACAGGGGAAAAATCCAGATCATTCATGGGATAGTAAAGAAATACCACATACATCGTCTCTGCCTTCTTCCAGTTTTGGTATACCTAAAATGGCCCCTAGTTTAGAAGATATCAAAAGTGGAAAAACTCAAATTGATAGCAAGACTGGATTGAGAGATATGGAGTATGTAACCAAGGATGAGGAAATTGAAGCCGGAAAAAAGAGGGATCTTTTATTTAAGTTTAAGATCCTTAAGAGAACTTATAAAGAGGCTACTATACCAGAATATAGTGAACACACTGAGTTGAAAGTATTAGAACGAGAGTACGAAATTATAGTGCGTCAATTGTCCCTAGATGCAACTTGTGAAAATTATCGTAAATACCTCACGATTTCGTTTTTTATATTGGAGTTTGTAATGATTAACTTTTTCAAGTTCGAAGAGATCAGAGGATTTACCCAACAACAATTACTGGGTATGAACCAGTATGAACGTATACTTTACCAAATAGGAGAAAAACAGTGTCTATCAGGTAAGAAATCGTGGCCTCCAGAAGTTCAACTTATAGGGATGATAATTTTGAATGGTTGTATATTTGTTGGCTCAAAGATGCTTTTTAAGGCAACTGGGGCAAATATCATGTCTATGCTTAATGGATCGTCTTCACAATCAACCACTCCATCTGTTAGTCCGTTTCAACCAGCGAATCAACAAAAATCAAGAATGAGAGGTCCGGATATAGACTTGGCCGGATTGACCGGTAAAAAAGGCGCATAAGAACATAATTAAAATATTATATTTAGACTACTTAAAATGGATCCATATAAAACTCTCGGACACTGGAATTCAAGCTCAAGAGAAGGATGGTATAATACCCCTGGCACATCCCCTTATGAACTTAATACTCACGTAAGCGTAGGACAAGGCCCATCATGGGGTCCTAAAGGGAGGATAGGATATCACCAATCTATTTACAAGCAAAAACTTAGTAAAGGAGAAAAAGTTGGTATCTGTGTCGGTATTGGAGTAATATTAGTATTTTTGCTTTGGTACTTTTTAATGTATAAGAAAGGCATGTATTATTAATTATTACAATAACATATTCTTCCTCAATTTTAACTGATACAACTGTATATCGATTAATTTTGTAACAACGTATAATATCTAGATGATTTATGAGACTTTTTATAGAGATTTACAATCTATATTCTGTTAATTAATTTTATTTTTATAATTATTCACATAACTCATCCTGATTAAATGTTTCAACATTTACCAACAGATCTCTTGGATATTGTAGCACGATATATTGTTCCTATACCTATTCATTTCAAACCGCTCTTATAAGGTTTCAGATTTTGCGAGAAAATCCTAGTTCCTTGAATTACGCCCAGTAAATTAGCTTCAACAGCTTTACCTATGCCTTGAAGGGCAAAGTACTGTAAGTCAAATCACTGTCA
>Ga0302280_1003602_pt1 | contig 11080 bp, 10 predicted proteins | sample III_Fen_E1_1_FD_198771 | JGI IMG/M metagenome (GOLD analysis project Ga0302280, IMG submission 198771) | Peat permafrost microbial communities from Stordalen Mire near Abisko, Sweden - III_Fen_E1_1 | ecosystem: Environmental > Terrestrial > Soil > Wetlands > Permafrost | place: Sweden: Abisko...
GTAAATTTAATGGATATTAATGGTATTAATGCATTACATATAGCTTCTAGATTTTCAAATACATATAGTAGCATTGAAACTGTAAAATTATTATTGGATTATAATGCAAATGTTAATACGCCAACCAATACTGGAAATACTACTTTGATGGGTGCATCGGCCCTTTCAAATTTAAGTAGTAATATAGAAACTGTAAAATTATTACTGGATAATGGTGCTGATGTTAATATACAAAATAAATTTGGTCACACTGCTTTGATGTATGCATCGGCCCTTTCAAATACAAGTAGTAATATAGAAACTGTTAAATTATTACTACAACATAATGCTGATGTCAGTGCACAAACAAGTGATAACTGTTCTGCATTAACATTCGCAATCAAATTCCACACGGCGGAAAAAAGTAACATTGAAACTATAAAAATTTTATTGGGACATATGATTGATAATAACAATACTATAAAAATGACAAATGATATATTTAAATTGATGGATGATGATATATTAAATTATTACATACATAAAAATGTTCATAGGTATGAAAATATATTGATTGATCTCAAAAGTGACATCAATGATATTATAAAATTTACCAGTATTCTTTTTAAAAATCATTTATATCACAAGATGAATTTTGGAACTGTGATAAAAGATATCGTTAAACATCGAAATGCATATTATTTTCACCATGATAATATTTATTCAAGGATAGTATTGTTGTGCAATGATTGTTTTAATCATGATAATGTGACTGTGGAACATATTGAAAAGATTAAAATGTTGGTGGGATCTATTGATAAAATAACATTGATGGAATTTAAGGATTATTTGATTTGTTGATTTATTTTACAAATTAAATATATATCTAGTAAAATGTACATGATGTATTGAATGAAGTTAAATATTTTTCTGATGATGTTAAAAAACAGATTCATATATTATTGTGTGTTTTGAAAAGAAATATTATTGATTATCAGCAAATTATTAATTATATGAAAAAGTTGAAATATATACTGACTGATAACTCTTTTATTTATTATGGTAAATTTATATGAGTAATCCAATGCTAACTTTGAATAATGGAAAGCAGTATATTTTTGATGTGTTAAATATAAAAATCAGTGAATGTCAAGGTAATTCATTTATAAAAATGATATGGACTCCATATGTTTTGGGATATAATGGACATTTGTATAAGAGAGATGTTATGATTGCAAAAAATATAAAAGACATGAGTCATGTATATAATGATAATTTTTTTTGTGATAATGATGATGGAATATTGATGTTATATAAAAATTCAAAGTTTTATAAATTTGAACATATTGATTGTTATTCAATTAATCAGTCATATATAGATATTATAGTTGATTATCACATTTATAGATTTTCATGTGAAAGATGGTTGAACATCATTAATGAAGATAACATGCTAGAACTTGTAGGATCTATAAGAAATGGTACTTGTGAAAAAATTAAACCACATAAAATATTAAAAATTATGAAAACTGATGATATTGACACATTTCCATATTTATTATTGGACAATGGGTGTGTAACATTTTGTGAATTTTATTGGAATATGATTTCAATTGGATGTGATACTAATGAAATCATAGATATATATTCATATGCACCAATAAATTTTAATAATTATATAATAATTTTAATAAATAAAAATTCTACCATTAATTATTTTAAAGTGAATGATATTGAAACTTGGAAAGAAGAATTAATACTCGAACAAACAATAGTTTTAGATGGACAACTCATCAAATATAATGGTAAAAATATATTCAAAATAGAAAATGTACATGATGTACTTGAAAATATTAAATACTTAAACAAAAATACCAAAATACAAATCAATATATTGTTGTGTGTGTTGAAAAGATATATTATTATCATGCCAAAACCTCTAAAATTATTGATTATCAGCAAATTATTAATTATATGAAAAAATTGAAATATATATTGACTGATATTCTTTTATTTATAGCATACAATAATACATTATATATGATAACTTTAAATACTGGAGAAGATTATGAACTTAATACACACACTGGACAATTCATTAGACAATCTAGTTATAAAAAAATTAACAAAATAAAAGGTAAATACACTTTAGAGTACAATGGTAATTTATATAAAGATGATGTAAAAATTGCTGAAAACATAAATGATATGAGTAATGTATATAATGATAATTTTTTTTGTGACAATTATGATAATGTGTTGATGGCATACAAGGATTCAATATTTTATGAAATAAAAAGTTCAAACATAGAAAAACATCTAATAGAAGATACTTATATTTGTATGATAACGACAGATCACATTATTTATAAAATTAAATGTGAACGTTGGATGTTGGATATAAATACATGTAATATGTACAATTTCCCAAAAATGTCATTAGTTCAAAATAACACAAATAAAATTGGTTGTAATCATGTAGCGAAAATTGTAAAAAGTACTATTGTTATGCGATCATCATATATTTATTTGGACAATAATGCTATAACTTTTGGTGACAATTTTTATAATATTATGCCAACTTCTTATAATGTAGATGATGTTATTGATATATATTGTGTTTCTTCATTGTCGAAATCATTAATTGTAATAAAAAAAGATTCATCGATTGATATATTACGCATGGAGGATTATACACCAATGTATGATGATAGTTTTATTTTGGATAAAAGAATACATTTAGATGGACAATTTGTGAAATATAATGGAAAAAATATATTTAAAATAAATAATGTATTTGATGTGATTGAAAATATTAAATATTTAACCAAAAATACCAAAATACAAATCAATGTCTTATTATGTGTGTTGAAGAGACATATCATTATGCCAAAAACATTAAAACTTTTGATTATCAGTAAATTGATAACATAAAAAGTTGAAATATATATTGATTATGAGTACTTTATTTATCAATGAAATATACAATGACTAGTCAAGTATTAACTTTAAATAATGGCAAACAATATAAAATAAATCTTGTGAGTGAATGTTTAGTTAAGGTGCGATATAATGAAATTACAGATATTAAAAAGCAATGTGATGATTATATATTGAAGTTCAATGGTGATTTATTCAAGAATTATATTAAGATTGCTGAAAATATCAATGATATGAGTGATACATATAAGGATGCATTCATTTGTGATAATAAAGATGGCATATTAATGTTATATAAAGATGCATTATTTAATAAATTGAATATTCCAGATAAAAAAATGCATGTGATACATGATAATTATATTGATATAATACAAAATAATAAATTTACAAGACTTTTAAATGATTATTTGACATGTCACAATTTGGAATATGCCATGAAACATATGGCTTGTTATGATTTTGAAAAAATAGGATCACATGAAATCATCAAATTTGGAAAAAATATCACATTAATATCTAATCCATATATTTTATTGGATGATAATACATTGACGTATGGAGATAATTGTTATAATATAATGAATACAGAATATGATAAAAATGATATAATTGATATATATTCATATGATCAAAGTACTACTTCTAGTATAATGATATTACTCAAAAATTCATCTATTGATTTTTTGTGCACTGTGTCAAGAGGACTTAACAAAGAAGAATTATGCTTTAAGAAAAATATTAAATTAGATGGTCAACTTATAAAATACAATGGACATAATATATTCAAGATAAATCAAGTACATGATGTATTAAAAGAGATCAAATATTTAACTGGTGATACTAAAAAACAAATTCATGTCTTGTTATGTATTATGAAGAAATATAAAATTCCAAAGCCATTAAAATTAATGATATTGTGTTACTTGATTACATAACACATGAAATTTATTTTTTCATTTATAAATGTTTATTGTGTTTTCATGAGCAAAACAATAATGCAATTTATACTATGTTTTCACACCAATAATATAACAATTGACAAATCATTTGTATTGGATAAACAAATATTGATGGGAATTGAAAAGTCAGAAAAATCAGTTGGCATTGGTATTTTTTCATTTGTACTTATATTTTTTAAAGAAACATCAACAGCAGTACCTCTGGGCAAGCAATATGTTATTATTTCAATATTTTATCAAAGATTCAATAAATTAAAAAGTATTTGTGAATTGCACAAATTTGAGTGATTCTTCAATTTCCCATTGTTGTTCTTCAAGTTGTCGTTTTTCATAGTGATTCATATTGTGTTCCAATAAAACATCTTGCTTTTGCCTCAATTCAAGTTTTAATGTTGCTAAATTTGGATCTTTTTCTTCCATACTTTGTATTTTTTTGTCCAATTCAAAAATTTCAATTTTGCATTGCTTTATTTCTTCCTTACTTCTCATATTTAAATTTTTAAGTTGTTCATTGATTTCATTTAATTGTTTTGAAAATTCACTTACCTTTGCAGATTCTCCAAGTGACTTTTGAGTTGCAATGATAAATCCTTGACCAACTCCCAATCTTCCTTCTTTGGAAATAAAAGTGCCAAAATTACCTCCAATAAATTTTAAGTTAATTTTTTGATCAAGATATGTCCATACCACTGGAACATTGGATAAATCTCTTGGAATATCTTCAACTGTCAAATGAACATATTTATCCCAATTTAATTCTGTTTTAGTATCTTTATTGATTGCCACAAATCTTGCTAAATTTCCATCAATAGTATCTCCACCAGATTGAGAATCATGTTTGATTAGATCCTTCCAAAATTTATAATCAACATCATTTTTTGGATTAGATGCTTCAATGAATTTGTCTATTATTGGAATTAAATGTTTTGTCCACCATTCCAAATCACATTTTTGAATGCATAATATCAAGTTTTTGATGTTAATCCAATCTTCTGGAGTTCCCAATAATTCTACTTCTGAAATTCCACACATTGAATTAAAATTATACTCAATATAAGACTTGAAAGTATCCATTAATGAAATGTTATTGACAATTGTATTAATTGAGGAAGTTGTGGAATATTCTTTTGTTGTTAATTCGACAAGTTTTTTATTGGTAGTTAATTCACCAACACATTCTGAAAATTGTTTTATTAAACCAGTCCAATCATTCTCATCATAATCTTGAGAGAACTCATCTCTTTTTAAATTGATTTCCATTTTCAAATCATGATCAAAGAAATATTTTCTGTATTTCTCAGGATTATTATTAATTATTGAACTTAATCCATTTATCACCAAATTTCTAATTATGTCAGGATTTATTATAATTGGTAAATGATTTGCAAAAGCATGAATGATAGTATTAAAAAATACATTGTTCAACTTTTTTCTACCATATTCGCTATTGATTGAACACCATTGTACATCTTCTAGTTTTAAATGTTTTATATCAATGTTTAAATTTTCAGCCAATGATGGTTTGACTGAAGATTGTTCAATTACTTTACAATGATCATTAACGTGTTCTCTTTTATATGGTTTTCTATTATTTTTGTATTGATCATCAAGATTAATAATTCTTCCACTTGTTTTATTTATTTTTCCCATTGTAATGTGATTTTGATATAAAGTTATAATAATGCATGCAATATGTTGAAATTTCAACTTTTTTAAATAAATATATGTGATTCAAGCAATTTTTCTGCTTCACTCAATACTTTTTCATATTCATCAGGAAAATGATCAAATAGCATAGTTTGGGATAACACAATATGTGAAAACATACTTGGCGCTGAAATTTCTATTTTGAGTTGATTTTTATAATCTTTGTACATGTATATTATGTCTCCAGGTAGTAATAATCTGAAAGAAACAAAAGGATCTTGAGAAGGTATAATAATAGGTTTCAAAATTTGTTTAATTTTTGAATAAATCTCATTTTCCAAGTATCATTATATTTTACCATATTTATTATTTTTAATTTTGGATATTCATTCTTTATTCTTTTAAACTGATTATCCACTTCATTTTTTACATTTAATGAAGCTCTCAAAAGTCCATTGTGTACAGCTCCATCTAAAAATTCTATTTTATTGGCAATTAAATCTGGAATAGCATATTTAATTTCAAAACTTCATCTGATTGCTAATACAATACTTTTATGATCAATTGCCATGAAATAACCCAGTGTCATTAATTTACTGTGCCAAGAAGCAATAATGATAAATATTCAATTTTTTATTATGAATAAATGCATTGTGAAATACAAGGAGGTATCTAGCAATAATTTGGTTATAATGTAAAAAGTTCTATTGGGAATTGCAAATAATAAAAAAATAAAATAATTATGATGAAACTATCTTATTATTTTTGCATAATAATCAAGTTGTATGATTGTAAAAATTAAATGGGATAATCAATTGCTTCATATTTGCCGCTATCCCATCCTTCTAAATCAAAATGCCACCATTCATATTTATATGATTCAAAACCACATTCAGTCATTATTTTTTCTAAATATAATGAATTTAGTTGTGCTTCACTTAAATTTTGATCTTGGGAATTATAATTTCTGTGTGATTTTTCTGAAAAGTCAGAAAAATCAGTTGGCATTGGTATTTTTTCATTTGTACTTATATTTTTTAAAGAAACATCAACAGCAGTACCTCTTGGATGTCTGGATTTATTTGGATCAGATATATATCTCGTATCTCCACTGACCAATTTAAATAATTCTTTTTGGACAGATAATGGTCTATATCCATCAAAAATAATCATAATATATCCATCATTATTGAATTTTTCATTTGCTAATTTTAATTTAATCAAAGTATCTTTGTGTAATAGACATTTTGGTTCATTATAAAATTTTTTATTTAAACTATTGATACCGGTGTACAATGCAATATCAAATTCCATATTTGGAATATGATGAGAAACATTTTGTAAATTTTCCATTTGATCTTTATCATAAAGATTAACTGATTCAAATAATTAGAATTTCATTTTTTTGCAAAAAAATCAGTCAATAAGTACAAGACATTTTTTTATAAATTAAATAGGATAATCAATTGCTTCATATTTACCGCTATCCCATCCTTCTAAATCAAAATGCCACCATTCATATTTATATGATTCAAAACCACATTCAGTCATTATTTTTTCTAAATATAATGAATTTAGTTGTGCTTCACTTAAATTTCGATCTTCAAAATTATAATTTCTGTGTGATTTTTCGGAGAAATCTGATATTTCAGAAGGCATCGGTAATTTTTCACCGGTTTTCATATTTTTTAGAGTGATATCAATTGCTGTTCCTCTTGGATGTCTAGATTTATTGGGATCAGATACGTATTTTGTATCACCGTTCACCATTTTAAATATTTCAATTTGTACTGATAATGGTCTATATGCATCTATAACAATAATATTATATCCATCATTATTGAATTTTTCATTTGCCAATTTTAATTTTTTCATGGCTTCTTTGTGTAGTAAACATTTATTTTCTTTGTAAAATCTTTTTTTAAAACAATTATTTTCATTGTATCCAAAAAGATCTAACTCTACATGCTTTATATGATTTATTACATTTTGTAAATTATCCATTTATGTTTTATTAGATATAAACGTGAATGTAACTTTCATTTTAAATTTCATTTTTTTATGATTATCAAAATACAATTTTTTTGAATATTGCAAAATACAAAAAGTTGAAATATACACAAGTTCAATCTTTAAATATCACTATTGTTGATTATAATGGATAGTTTTGAAAGTGAATTTAATGTTATTCATCAACTTCTTAAAAATGAGGAAACGTATGCAAAATTGATAATTGGATATGATCAGTTTATGCATTATTATAAATATTATTTGGAATATTGTTCAACATACAATGACAATGATCACAATGGTGATTATTATTTTGTGAATATGGTAATTAATGCATTGCAGAATAATACATATGTGAATGAAATTTATATGAAGAATACTTTTTGTGATATGACAAACATTATTGCAAGATCTGAATTTATCAAAAAACTAACTGGTATGAGAAATTGGAAATCAATATACATATGTGGAGAAAGTGAAAATGTACTTGATGCATTGTTAGATCGACAAAATCCAAATTTAATGAAACTAAAGTTATCCAACATTCATTTAAAATTTCAAAAATTCATTCAAAATACACCTTTCTTGGAAGAATTTGAATTTGATCTTTATACCACACCACAGAAAAATTATCCTGCAATTATACAAGGAATATGCGAATCAAATATAAAAACATTAATTATAAATAACATTTTTTTCCCAAGTGAATCATTTGAATCATTAATAAATTTTGAACCAAAATTTATTAATGATATAATCAAATGTAAAATAAGGAATTTGCATTTGAGAAACTCATCACACACAAATAAATTTGATTTGATGGACAATTATACAATTTTGAATTTTATGGTGAATGAAATACAACCAGATTATGCACAGGAAATACTATATAGAAATAGAAATTATGCACTCACAGTGTTGTTGTGTATGAATAGAAAGATAATTCCTAGATGTATATTCAAAAATTGTATATTGAAACATTTATTTATCATATAAAAAATTTATTTTTATTTGTTGGATTTTACAATAAATAAATATGAATATCAAATCACAATTTTACAATTTGGGAATTTTATTGTAAGTTGTTTTCTAATATTTTTAATTTGTGATTCTGATTCGAATAGTGTATAAATTGTTATTATATAAATATTTTGATTATATTACCATGGATTTGGCATATTGGACAAATCAAATTATTAGCATGCTTTAATTTATCTCCACATGCACCACATATGCATATATGACCACAAGTATTAAATACACATTCTTGGGGATTTTCTAGACATATACAACACATATAATCTGATTCATTTGATATATTTATAATTGAACTATACAAATATAACTTTTTCAATTTGTGGAATTTTATATTTTCAATGGGTTGATTAAACTCTTGACCACATTTCAATTCTAACAAGTCAGGAAAATAACAATTATCCAATGGTTGATTAAAATTGTGGCCAAGCTTTAATTTTAATAATTTTGAACAATTTAATTTTGTTATTGGTTGATTAAACTTTTGACCACATTTCAATTCTAACAAGTCAGGAAAATAACAATTATCCAATGGTTGATTAAAATTATAGCCAAGCTTTAATTTTAATAATTTTGAACAATTTAATTTTGTTATTGGTTTATTAAAATATTTACCTAATGACAATTCCAACAAGTCAGGAAAATAACAATTATCCAATGGTTGATTAAAATTATAGCCAAGCTTTAATTTTAATAATTTTGAACAATTTAATTTTGTTATTGGTTTATCAAAATTATCACCAAATGACAATTCCAGTAAGTTTGGCACATTGAAATTTTCAATTTCTGTATTAAAGACATTACCAGTCAACAATTTTAATAGATTTGGAAAATAACAATTATCCAATGGTTGATTAAAATTATAGCCAAGCTTTAATTTTAATAATTTTGAACAATTTAATTTAGCTATTGGTTTATCAAAATTATCACCAAATGACAATTTTAGTAAGTTTGGCACATTGAAATTTTCAATTTCTGTATTAAAGGCATTACCAGTCAATAATTTTAATAGATTTGGAAAATTACAATTGTCAAGTGATTGATTAAATTGTTGTCCAAGTTCTAATGTTAATAATTTTAGGCAATTTAATTTTGTTATTGGTTTATTAAAATATTCACCTAATGACAATTCCAATAAATTTGGCATATTGAAATGTTCAATTTCTTCTTCAAAGTCGTCACCAAGAGATAATTTTAATAATTTTGGACAATTGAAATAGTTGATTGATGATTCAAATTTTTTACCTAATGATAATTCTTCCAAATTTTGAAAATCAAACGTATCTATTGTAATATCACTATTCAATGCTAGTTTCTTCAAATTGTTCATATAATTCATATTATTCAATCTCACACGTGAAGGTTTGCGAATTTTGGATAATTGTTGCTCATTCAATGGTATTTTTTGAACAAATTCGGTGATAATTAGTTCTTTTAGAGTTTCTATTTTTTTTGACAATTCAATTTTACAGATAACAATATCATATTTTTCATAAATATCATATTTTTCATAAATTTCATATCTTGTTTGTGAATCTTCACATTCATTAAAATTATAATAACTTCCACATATTACTGTTTCAGTTTCATCTAAATCATTAATATCATCATTTGGAACTTCATAACGATATTTTGGAATTTCATAATTCACAAATAATAATTGATCACCAAAATTATCCAATTGTTTCAACTGTCTTACTTTTATGTTCTTTATATTTTCAAAATATTTTTTCTTGCACATATTCAATTGTTCTTCTGTCATATTTTCAAACATTTTTTCACAATCGTATACAAAATATTGAATCATATAAGAAGTTGCAATATATCCAATCTTTTTATTTGTTAAATTTAATGAACATATAGTGTCTTTATTCAAGTATTCACAAATTTTCCATATCATATATTTTGGTAGTTTTTCCATTTTAATGATAAAATGGATTATTATAATGATTTTTAATTGAACATGGCAAACACATGCAATTTCAATTTTTTTGACAAATAATATTGATATATAAAAAGTTAAAATATACATGCTTTTATACCCAACCTAAAATTCATTTGGAGTCATCAAAATAAAAATGAAAGTGTCAATTAAAAATTTAATTATCATAATTTTATTTAAAATCACAAAGAGTTTTAATATATTTGTTATCATCAATACTTTATAATAAAAATTATCTATTTTTATGTCACAAAAAGACAATTTATATTTTTATGAATTATCAGTTACATATACATTTTAAAATAATTATTATATTTTTGGCAATGTGTAAAATATTTTGATTCAATATATGATTTTGTATGTGACATTGTTCCACACACATAATATTCTTTTTATATTGTGGAACCATAAATAAATAATTTTCTGAAATTTTTATGTTTGAACTTATGGGTTGTAGCTAGTTGCACTTTTATTTATATTTCTTGATAAAATAACTACAATTTTTATCAAAAAATTAATATTATTCAAATTCATTTTTTATTATTTTTATCATCTTCATCCTTTA
>Ga0302280_1003612_pt1 | contig 11055 bp, 9 predicted proteins | sample III_Fen_E1_1_FD_198771 | JGI IMG/M metagenome (GOLD analysis project Ga0302280, IMG submission 198771) | Peat permafrost microbial communities from Stordalen Mire near Abisko, Sweden - III_Fen_E1_1 | ecosystem: Environmental > Terrestrial > Soil > Wetlands > Permafrost | place: Sweden: Abisko...
AGCCCCCTTATTCAAGGTAGCTGAATGTTCATGGGTATGAACCCCATGTCCTGCTGCTTCAACACCAATCATTTTCACAGATTCATCCGCATAAAACGCATGAAATAAACCCATCGCATTACTGCCTCCACCAACACAAGCCAGCAAATAATCAGGTAATTTATTTTCTTTAGCCAAAAATTGACGCCTTGCTTCGCGACCTATCACCGACTGAAAATCACGAACCATGGCCGGATATGGATGAAAACCTGCTACAGATCCAATAATATAAAAAGTATCTGACACATTGGTCACCCAATCACGCACAGCCTCATTCATCGCATCTTTAAGAGTCTTAGAACCACTCTCAACGGGCCGCACTTCTGCACCCATTAATTTCATGCGATAGACATTCAGGGATTGACGCTTAACATCCTCAGCCCCCATATAGACCACACATTTAAGTCCAAATAAAGCCGCCGCAGTGGCTGTAGCCACCCCATGCTGACCTGCCCCCGTTTCAGCGATGATACGCGTTTTGCCCATACGCCTGGCGACTAAGATCTGACCCAAGGTATTATTGATCTTATGGGCACCCGTATGCAACAGATCTTCTCTTTTTAAATAGACTTTCAAGGTCTTTAAATGCGCACTTAATCTTTTGGCGAAATACAAATTGGTAGGTCTTCCGGCATATTCTTTAAGGTAGAACTCAAATTCTTTTTTAAAAGCTTTGTCTTTTTTAATAGCTTTATATTGAGACTCAAGTTGGGACAAAACAGCCATCAATACTTCTGGAGCAAAACGCCCTCCAAAAGATCCATAGTAACCCTGTTTATCCGGCAATTGAATTTGTTTAAAATCTTTATTCATCGTATCCCGTCATCGTCATCACAGAGTTAATAAAACCTATTGTTCCAGTAATCTGCAATGGCCATTTGTGCTCAGAGCTATCAAACCAAATTTTATACCTAGTCGGCTGACTTTGCATATAGTAACTATCGTAAGTTTTCCCACCCGTTTTAAACTCTTGCCGATTCACGAGCTTGATCTTCAAATCCCTGGTCGGAAGCACCATATTAAGAACATCTCCCATCTTAAATGAACCTTCCTTCCGATATCGGAAAATAAATCCGTATATATTATCAACATTGCCAGCCTTCTTTATAACCTGTTGGCTAACACGATTCCCCTCTGTTTTAGTAACAAGAATCTCTCCCTTGGATGGAAGATATTCTTCTAAGGTCTTACCCTTACCAAAAACATTCAAACTAAAATCACGTTCCACAAATAATGGCTTGTAAGTCGAAGGGTCTACATAAATATCTTCTTCATCAGAAAAATTAACTCCATTGGCTTTAAAAACAATGAGCAGTGTTTTGTGATCTTTATAATCCTTAGGACCAACCATACTCAAAGTCGCTTCACCGTCAAAACCCATTTGACGGATAGAATAATGGATTGTTTCGGCCCGGAGCTGGGGCAGAAGAATGAAAGAAAAGAGAAATAATGTCATTGCGAGGCTCGCAGTTTGCTTGCCGCGGCAATCTTTTTTTGAAAGATTGCTTCGTCGCTGAAAATCGCTCCTCGCAATGACACTTATAATATTATAAAACATCATAGTCCTTGATAAAGGCTTCTAATACTTTAGCCCCATTGTGGAGAGTCTTAATTTCCGCATATTCATCATTGGCATGTATGACCCCATGGCTGCCCCAACCGGTTGAGAATGCGGGTATGCCATAATCTTGAAAGAATGTAATGACTGTGGCTCCTTGACTGCCTTTTAAATTTGCTTTAAATCCCAATTTACGACAGGTATCAACATAGGTTTTCACAAAAGGATGCTTAGGGTCAATCCCATAGGGTTTTTGAGCATCATCAATAATCACTTTAAAATCTTTAGTCTCAAGAGCAATGATCCCCTTGATTTCTTTTAAAATATCTTCTGCCTTCATGCCTGGCATAAATCGGATATCTAAAGCAAACTCGCAAAAATCTGCCACCATATTAACCTTATCACCACCTCGAATGGTTCCGATATTCTTAGTGGGGGGAACCAATAAAGGATGCTTCTTATACTTAAACTGATGCTCCTTCAATCGATTAATCACCCGGGAGGCAATTTCAATAGCATTAACACCCAGCCAATTGTACGCCCCATGGGCTTTTTTACCAAAAATCTGCACCCGTGAATGAAATAATCCCTTTTGAGCAATGATGGCATCAAATTCTTCAGAATCAGTAATTAAGGCTGCTTTAGGCCGTAATATGCCCTTTTCCAACAAAGGAATCACTCCTAATTTGCTGCCAGTCTCTTCATCTGCAGTAGCCGCAAAAACAATATCCCTTTGCAGACGGATCCCATCTTCAACTAAACTATGCAAAGCCTCCATGCCGACAGCACAATTCCCTTTATCATCACTGGCTCCCCTGCCATAAATACGCCCATTTTTTATCTGAGCTCCCAAGGGATCAAATTTCCAACCCTCACCAAAAGGAACCGTATCATAATGAGGTGTAATCAACAGGGCTTCACGAGCGGCCTTGGCCCGCGGCCAAGTACCTTTAAGTGTTGCCACGACATTGGGACGATTTTTAGCAAAAGTATGTATTTTAATATCTAAACCAATGGCTTTTAAATCTCGGGCCACATAATCAGCAACAGCTACTTCATTCCCCGGAGGATTAACAGAATTAATCTTTAATAATTTTGTAAGAATCGTTATCAAACGGTCTTTTTTAATCATCCCAGTATCCCCTTAGCTTTCTCTTCACCTTCAATTCGCTTAAAATCATCATAATCTACAAATATGATGTTTGGATTTTCATGGCTTATTTTAAGCATCTTAGGCATATGATCCCTGATATTTTGAAAAGCGATATATTTGAATTCTGTATTACACTCAGGGCATTGATAAGTGTCTACCTTTAAATCCATATGTTTACAATTAGCACAAGTACCAGATAAAGCCCCGTAGGTCATCAGATGGGTTTTTATTTCATCAAGGTAGAATTTCTTATAAATTCGAAAAAATCGCTCAGGCATAAAATGTATTATAACAATAAACCGATAGAATCATCTTTTATTTTCGCCTTGTTTAGCCCGGCAAATCCTGCGAGCCTGCGCAATAGCGCCACTTTGCGAAATCGAGGCAATTGGGCCTTTAGGATGATGTCTATCGGTTCTAATTCATTTATACCACCTAAATTTAAGTTTAGCAAGGGTGTTTTCCATCAATATTTTGTGATTTTAACTTTAATGAAAATTTAGCAATTAATAAGCTAAGATAGCTTAAAACAATCACCCACATCAATGGTTTAACAGCTAAAAAAGCATAAAACTGATTATCATTTCGAAAAGATAATCTGGTGCCTAGAATCAATAATATAAAACTAGCCATCATCATAAGGCTGATCGTTATTAGATATTTCTTAGATACCTGTGAATAAAACAAATAGTGAAGAATATAAAAACAAGGGACAATTAAAAAAGTAAGCGCGTTTAAATATGCAAGCGGATTAAACAATAACCCACAGACAAAAAGACAGGAATAATCAAGATAAACGATCTGAGGATCTTTATCTTTGACAAAGAATGTATCACGAAAGAATAATACGAAAAGAGTAAAGCAAGAAAGCCCCCATGCCAGATAAACCTGAGTGCTTAGCCCCTTCTTAATCAACAGATAACCAAAAATATTAGATATTTGATGCTGTACGATAAAAATCCAGGAAAAATAAGCTAGTAATGAATTGTTTCTAAAGGAATATAAAATCACAGGTGGTGTTGATTTTAACAAAGCAAACCAATCATGGAGATATTTCAAATTTAGACTAAAACCAGAATAAACGGAAGGCAAAAATAAAAACACAATAATCATTATTGCAGTAAAACCCAAGAGCTTAAAGCGCCTTCTTAACAAGAAATAAGCAACAAATAATAGTGGGAAGAATTTTATCATCAAGCTAAAAGCCAACAAGGTCCCTGCCCAAAAGTCTTTTTTATTGATTTCAAAATACATGGTCAATACCATCAAAAAACAAAGCAGCATATTCACCTGACCTAATTTGTAATCAGCGATGATATACCTCCCGGTCAAGGCAAAAAGTAAAACAACAATCATTAAATCTTTGAGAGATTTAAAAGAAAACTGATTCAATTTATAAAAAATATAAAAGATTGCGTAAAAATAAAAAATATTAAAGATTGACCAGATATAAATCGATACATTTTTAGTAAATAATGTCAAAGGGAAAAAGAGCAAGACAAAGAGCGGGGAATATTTAAATTCATTGATGCCTCCGTGCGCTATATATATCGGGGCTTTAGCAATATATTGCTGACTCGTGTAATAATAAACATCGAAATCACCGGAAGTGTGCTTAAGAGATACAATAGAGATAATAAAGAAAGTTAGGAGACAAATTAAAAAATAAAAGCATCGTTGAATCATCAATAAGCCCGTGGTGCAATTTTTAATTTATACAAATAAAGATCCCACCATTGTGCCAAAAAATCCAAATACACCTTTGGATTGACCTTACTATCACCATAAATCCTATCCTTAAAGATAATAGGAATTTCAACCGCTTTTTTATATCTTCCTTTTACTAAAATTTCTAGCAGTATTTTAAATCCTCTCGGAATTAATTTTACATTTTGGATAACATCCCTCTTAAGAAGAAAGAATCCAGACATCGGATCTTTAACAGGTGTTAACAGTTTAACTGAAAAAATGGCAATACTTGTTGCAATTAATCGCTTTTGGGGCCAATTTTCTATAGCACCACCTTTAACGAAACGCGAACCTATAACTATATCAGCTCCCTGTTGCTCTAAATTCAGTAATAGTAAGGGTATTATTTCCGGTGGATGACTTAAGTCCGCATCCATGACACAGATCAATTCTCCCGTGGCAAGCTTAAAGCCTTCTAAAACGGCGGAAGATAAACCTAATTTTCCAGATCTATGAATAACCTTAATGGGATATTCAGTCACAAGCTTTTGAGCAAGAAGCCCTGTCCCATCCGGTGAACCGTCATCAACCACAATTAATTCATATTGAACAGATAAACATTTATGGATACGCTCAACTAATTCAAGAAGATTTTTTGATTCATTATAAGTCGGTATAATAATCGAAACCATTTTTTAACTCCTCAAAAAATCTCGTACTGATTATCTTTCTTAAATATTTGATCTGTTAATTCTAATACATGATCAACGCTAAAAGGTGTTGGTGTATTACATAAAATAAAACTTTTGGGACCAAGCGGTTGCCAACGCTCAGCGTTAATCCCTGGCAGATTACGCAAAAACAACGAAATAACACTTGTTCCAACACCTGCAGCCACATGCACAGGCCCTGAATCATTGGAAATCAACAAACGTGAATGCCGTAAAAGACTAATCATTTGGGCTAGAGAAGTTTTACCTGTCAAATTTAAAAATTGTGAAGGAATACAGGTTTGTCGTAATATCTCCCCAGCTAAAGGCATCGTTTTAGCAGAACCAATCAAAACTATTTTTGAAGCGTGTTGCTCTGCCAAACGATCCATCAATTGAGCAAAATTAGCAGTAGACCAACATTTACTAGAATCTGAAGCATCAGGATGAATCGCGATCAACTCATTAGGTTTTAAATTATTCTCTTGCATCCAATGAAGCATCCAGTCTTCCGCATCTTTTTGTAAAGGGACAAAAACATTGAGATCGGTTTTTTCAATACCTATTATTTTCAAAACATCCATGCAATATTCCGCCTCATGCTTTGTCCCCAAATGCCGCGTATCTTTTAAAGGATGTGTTAGCAGAGAACCAAATTTATTATTTTTATAGCCCAGGCGGCAAGGTATGCCCGCGGTATACATTGCTAAATTGTAACGGCGTTTGGTATGAAAAATTATGGCTAGATCAAAATTTCTTAAACGAATTTCACGGCAAAGCCTTAAAAACCCAAACAGTCCTTTGTGAGGCCCTAACCTGTCATCCACGATAATCTCATCAAGGTAAGGATTGCCATTGACTAAATCAAAAGTCGAAGGAGCAACCAAGAGAGTAATGCGAGCACCTGGATATGTTTGAGAAATAGCTTTAATCGTAGGTGTTGTTAAAACAACATCTCCAATACGATCCGTACGCACAATTAATATATTCTGAAAGGTGTTTGGAATTTTCATTGTTCTATTTTTATCGTAGCTTTAATCACATCATCAACTTCAATGTAAGACATACAATTATGCGCCACATCTCGCTTGGGGTCAAGGCAACGAAGACATTTTTCATTTCGCCTGACAATTTCCGATTTCTTGCTCCAAGGTGCATAATGTTCTAAAGAGGTTGGTCCCCAAAGGACCACCAAAGGCACATTAAAATAAGATGCTAAATGCATCACCCCGCTGTCATGTGTAATCGCCCACGAAGATTTCTTTAATACAAAAGCTAATTGCCTTAAATTAGTTTTTCCCGCCAAAGACAGCGCAGAAGTGCTCATGTGTTTTTTAATATCATTTACAATCTCAACATCTTGTGCATCACCAACGAATACTACCTGGTATTTAGCTGACAGATAATCTGCCAGCGCTGCAAAGCCTTGCGTGTGCCAACGCTTGGCAGGATGTGCAGCACCAGGAGCTATAACAATAAAACTCTTACCATTTAAATGCACTCCTAATTCTTGATTAAAAAACTCTTCATCTGCTTTGGTAGATAAAACAGCATATTTTTCATCAGCGATGATGTCAAAATGATAAACTTGCTGCAAACGATTCAAATGAGAATCCTTCTTATGCCCTTTAAAAGCTTTAAGTACAAAAACCCTTGTGTTGAACTTAGGCCATAACAACACCGGCAACATCGTGTGGCGTATGTCTATCACGCAATCATAATGCTCCTGATACAAATCAAGGAACCATTTAAACCTTTCGCTTAAAAGGGCTTGTTTATTAAAAACCTTGATAGAAAAATTAGGGTTACCTTCAAAAAGTGAAATCGCTTTGGGACCTACAACCAAATCAATTTTAGCCTGCGGGAAATCCCGCCTTAAAATATCGATGACTGGGCACGTCAAAACAACGTCCCCAACATTAGAAAGGCTGATAATTAGTATTTTTTTAGGACCTGATTTTTTTGAAAGCGTTAACCACATCATCCACCATCACAGATTGCATACAAAGATTATTAGTACAAGCCAAATGATAGCAAGGTGCTTTATTGCAGCCAATTTCATGAAAAAGAATTTGGCAACGGCCACTGCCCCTGGGGCCGGTGATCTCAGGACGAGTGGGCCCAAAGATTCCAATCACATCCGCACCAACACTATGCGCTAAATGCAATGGACCAGAATCAGCGGATATCACGGCCAACGCTTTTTTATAAAGCGCTAAGGACTCACCTACAGAAGTCTCTCCTGCCAAGACTACCGCTTTAACCCCGGATACTTGGGCAATGCGTTGGCAATATTCACGATCTTTAGCAGCTCCGGGGAGCACAATGGTTACATTAAATTCTTTATTTAAACGTTGTGCCAAAAGCACAAATGAATCAAATCCCCATCGTTTAAGATCCCAATTTCCCCCCGTATTTAAAACCACAAAATTTTCTCGAGATGCGATTCCTAGATTACTTAATTTATTATCCAGGGCTTGCATATCTTCCACTTTTAAACGAAGTTCACACCGACGATCCTGAACCTTTATCCCATAACTTTCAAGTACTTTTAGATAATAGTCACAACGGTGAATATCTTCTAGTTGAATAGCCACTGGATGTGTCATAAGACTTGTGCATTTATTATAACCAATGCGCAAAGGTATTCCTGCCAAATAAACCATCAAAGCCCGGGTCATTGAACGATGGAGTAAAAAGGCAGAATCAAATTTTTCTTGTCTTAAATACCTGATTATCTTCCATTTTTTCCAAGGGTAACGATGCTTGCTCCGCTCATCATAAACAATAATCTTGTCCACATAAGGGCAATACTGCAACACTTCCTTGACCCTGGGCACACACAAACAGGTAAGGCGCGCCTGCGGATAGGCTTTCTTAAGTGCTTTAAAAACGGGAATTGAAAAAACCACATCCCCTAACCAATTTACATTAACTACGAGAATATTGTTCAAAAGTACTTTTTCCTTTATTGGCAAATGGTTTGAAATTCTTCATACACCCTAAGGGTTGCCTTAAGCATTTTTATCGAACTAAAATATTCTTCAATCTTTAACCTGGCCTGTTGAGCCATAATCCTCGATTTTACAGGATTTCGGAGCACTTCAATAATCCGATTAGCTAATGACGTTGGGTCATTGCAGGGAACCAGGAAACCGCTTATCCCGTCATCAATTAAATCAACCAATCCCCCAACCCGTGAAGCTACGACTGGAATACCACAAGCCTGTGCTTCCATCACAGACAAACCTAAACCTTCCATTAAAGAAGGCATGACAAAAACATCTAAGGCTCCCAAAAGATCAGGGGTTTGGTTAACAGTGTCTCTAAAATGCACCTGTGCCGTCAATGACAGGTCTTGAGTTAATTGTTTTAAAGGCACTTCTTGAGGGCCTTGCCCGGCAATCAATAAATTTGCTGAAGGAAGCTCTTTGAGGATAAGTGGCATGGCTTTGATCAAAACATCTATCGCCTTAACATCTGATAAACGGGAGATAATGCCAATGAGCGGGGAATCGCCCAATCCCAATTTCTGACGAAGCTCTTGACGACTAGCCTCATTGATCAATCCAAAGCGATTTAAATCAATACCATTATTAATTAAATGCACTTTAGGTGAGGGTACTCCTAAATCTTTGATTAAATGTTGCGCTACTGGCTTACTGATCGCAATAACACCCATCCCCCAACAAGGGAATATTTTTCTAAACCAACGTGGTTTGAAAAAACCATGACAGGTCGTGACCATCTTGACACGGCTTATTCGGGATAACCAAAACCCCAGTACTTGGGTAACTCTTGTTTGAGCATGAATGAGATTGATTCTATTTTCTTTAATCAATCGGTTAAGTGCGGGCAAACATAATAACACTTTAGGATGCAGCTCAGATTTGGTGCGAATATTAATCTTGATATGTTTAATCCCAACTGCCTTGAAGCGGTCCTCACAATCGCCTCCGCTGGATGCCACCCAGACTTTATGCCCAGATTTATTTAAAGCTTCCCCTAGGGTTAAAATATAACTTGTAATCCCCCCGGTATTCACATGAGTTGTCAGGAATAAGATATTCATTTAATAAATAGCATGACCTTTCGAGACACTTCTTCAGGTGAAATAGTATTCATGCAGGCATGTGTTTGTATTTTGCAAATACCTGAATAACAAGGCGAACATTTCATAGGTTTATGTAAAATGACATTCTTATCCGTCGGTGGCATATGACGCCTCGCATCAGTAGGACCAAAAAATGCTATTACCGGGATCTTCATACTAGCGGCCACATGTAAGGGCGCTGAATCCGGGGATATATAAACCTGGCAACGTTTAATTAAGGCCGCTAATTGCAGGATAGTTGTTTTACCAACAAAACTTGCGGGTTTTGATCTAGCTTTAGCAATTAATTTCCTACTAAGCGTTCTGTCTTTTTCTTCACCGGTTAATACCACCCTAATATTCTTATGACCTAAAATATCACATAATTTCGACATATGCTCAATAGGCCAATTTTTAGTCTGCCACTCTTTTGATGCTGAAATATTTAAACCTATAAAAACCTGGCCTTCGCTTAACCATTCACTGTCTAATAACTCTTGCACATACTGCTCATCTTTTATTGAAGGAAACAATTCAAGCCTCTGGCCAAGGTCATAATCAATGCCCAACATTTTTAATATGCGAAACTGATGTTCGACAGGCGGGATATTGCGGACATTGTCTTTTATTTTCTTAGTTAATAGAAAACCCAGTTTCCCATTATTATAACCATAAGATTCCTTAGGGAAGGTCAAATAGGACAACAAATGACTGACGCGGTTATTTTGCAAATCAATTATTTTATCAAAATGGTAACCGCGCAGCTCTTTGCTCACTTGGTAGATCGCTTTAAAACCATTAAACTTGGGATCTGCCACGATAACTTCATTAATGTGTGGGCAACTCTCGACGATGGCACTGGCTTGTGGGGAAGTTAAGCAGGTAATCTGAGCATTGGGGAATTTATAGCGTATGGCCTTAAAGGCCGCTGTAGACAAAACAACATCCCCAACCGCTGTCAACTTAATGATCAAGATCTTTGTTGAGTTCATCAGTTCTTTATACACCCCAATAGTTGCCTCTGCCATGTGCGCCAAGGTATAACGGGCGTCTATTTTCTTTTTCGCCTCAGCAACAAGTCCCGCGCTAAAATCAGGATTATTTAAAATACGCAAAACAGCGTCAGCCATCGCTTCCACATCTTTAGGCAATACCAAAAGACCTGTTTTTTCATGATCAATGACTTCTGTCACTCCCCCCACCCTGGTCGCTACCACAGGAACACCTGAAGCCTGAGCTTCAATAATAACTCTTCCAAAAGCTTCTTGAGTTATAGTTGAAAGAACCAAACAATCCGCTTTGCTTAATATTTCAGGAATATCCCGGCGATTGCCCATAAACTCAACCTTTTCGGATATACCTAATCGTTTAACAAGTAAAATCAGCTCTTCTTTATACGCCTGCTTTTTGGGAGACGCATCACCGATGATCTGAATTTTAGCCGAAGGCAGGCGATTGATCACCCTTGCCATCGCTTTTAAGAAATACGGATGCCCTTTAAGCGGTGTAATACGGCCGATCATGACAATGGTGAAAGCTTTTTTATTAACCTTGGGTTCTCTAGGGATATTGAATTTATTAACATCAACACTTCGGGCAATGACACGGATATTCTCGGCTGGTGTCCCAAAATCCTGTACCATATGGCGGCCAATAATCTCACTGATCGCAATGATCATCTTGCCCCAACCCATCACCTTGCTAAATAGATGTTTAGAATAATACCCATGGCAAGTGGTTAAAAAATGAGCTTCGGTTTTCCGGCAAGCAAAATAGGCAATCCAGGCAGGGACCCTGGAACGTGCGTGGACAA
>Ga0302280_1003616_pt1 | contig 11041 bp, 11 predicted proteins | sample III_Fen_E1_1_FD_198771 | JGI IMG/M metagenome (GOLD analysis project Ga0302280, IMG submission 198771) | Peat permafrost microbial communities from Stordalen Mire near Abisko, Sweden - III_Fen_E1_1 | ecosystem: Environmental > Terrestrial > Soil > Wetlands > Permafrost | place: Sweden: Abisko...
ATTTGAATAATCCCGATGCAAGCTACTTCATACAAACCTGGAATACAGACAGCGGACTGGTAATCGCAAACTATACTAATATTAGTCAATCTTGCTATATCACCTGCGAAATCGAAGTTACATCCTCGCTATTCCTTATCGAAAGTGGATCGACTGTTTCAATCTACCTCATGGAAGCTGACTCAGTGACGATCGGGGCTGCCATTTTAACTGAAATGAAGCCTGCTCAATGGTCTAACACTTCCCTCTTGCGCTATGCTGACATATCCGGCAGTAAGTTCGTATATTGCGACGGTTCTAAATTACATTTCTACACCCTGGGAATCCTACAAAAGTTGTTATTTTTACCATCAAATGTCAGTAATATGGACATTAGCCTCACCGATGTAGGTTTCTATTTGCTAGTTCAAAATGGAATGACTTTTGAGATCAGCTGCGTCCTCTGCATTTATAACTCCTCTATTCCATCGAACTCTACCCTCAACTCCACCTATTTCTAGGAGATGCCTTTTCTCATGCCGGTTAATCCCGCTCAATTTCGAATGTACAGAGGCAATCCTGCGTTTGATGTTAATGATACAAGTTTTTATCACTATGCTGTGGACTCCACTCTCTTCAAGGTTATGCAAAATTAATCATACTACAAAATAATTACATTTTATTCAATCAGCAGTTTTCCTAAAATCGTATCGAATGGCCAACAAATCTATTTATATGGCTCCACTAACACCTTACTTAATGAAACCTTTCAAAATAACAATTCTACAACAGTCATTGACATGCATTTCACTGATACGGTCGTGCTCATGACACTTGCGAACGACTCTTCGAGACTTGCAGTGCGCACTAATGCCAATGCGACGATTATCAAGCAATATCAATTGGTGGAAAACTGTTCTGACTATTAAGCAGTATCAAATGGTTCTTTTTGCACCTGTAGTAATTATACTGGCTCTTATTGCGATGCAGCATCCGATTCTGAAACATCAAACACTACCAACACTACCAACTCTACGAACACTACTAATTCAACATCGACCAACACTACCAATTCGACATCAACCAACACGACCAATTCAACATCGAATACAACAACAGGATCAAGTGCATCTGCATCAACTCCCTTTCCCATGGCTGCCATAATAGGCATAGCTGTGGGCGTTGTGGGTATTTCTGTGTCAATTCAGTTATTGTGATTTTGATTATTTCAGCTCGTGTAATATACGTAAAGTGTATAAAGAACAGAGGGAAGGCAATCAGGATTCCCTATAAGTACAACCCGGTGGATCTGGTGAGTTTTTAATCATGATTTCAGCCTATATAAAAAGGGCATCAATTAATGTCCAGGATTAATAATTATTTACCCTTTTTAAACTATGAATAAATCCAATCTTTTAATACTATGGCTGATCCTAGCCAGAATCCTGTACTCTATATTTTGTTTTAAAGTCATGATTTGTTCGCGTGATCTCGTGCTCTCATCCAATTTAAATACTGTTCGTGATGATAATAATAAAGCACATAGCTTTCTGGGTATGAGCAGCGTTTATCTGTTCGAACACGACTTGCCGCCATTCAATATCTAAAGCTGGAATATTTCATCCAAAGACAAGAAACTCATCACTGTTAAGTACAATACTCAAAATTACAACATCATCCACCTGCTTTATGGCAAAGTCATAAATCAATCAAGCAGAACCTATGACTCCTACTATCTTTACGTTTGGAACACAACGGGAAACTTTATTGTTGGAGAGTATACTTCCTGTGACTGGAACTGTTCCATCAATTGCGAAATTACAGCAACAGACACTCTATTATTGGTTTAAGATAACCTTCATATTTTTGTATACCTTTTGGACAGTCAATATCTCATCCTGAAATCATTGCTGACTCAATCAAAGAATATAATAAGTGTGCTAAACTAGACGCAAGCAATCCGCAAGAAGGCAGATGTATATTAAGGGTACTACGTGTTCACATCAGCTTGCTGTATTCAAACGTCGTGGATGGCCAATAACACTCTCATGAAAAACACATTTACACTGCCAGCTAATTTCAACTTCAACCTTAACAACATTGCCATGGATACTAAAATGTTTCAAAATCGGCTTTACATTCTTTACCGTAATTTAGTAAATTATTAAATTTATCTCTATGAATTTAACAGCGTGCAGGTTCTCTTTGCTAAGTACCCGACCACCCCTACTCCACTAACAACAACAGGAATTCAAATAACTTAGATTTTTCGTTTTAACAACGCTTACTCCTCGAAGATAATTCGATTTGTACGTGGGATTGACAGCAGCACAAATAATTTTATTTTCTGGGCCTACAACTTAAACTAGGCCTACAAATGCTCTCAAGTACCGTGCATTGATATCGGCTATGATATTTATCAAAACATTGCCTTTTCTGCCATTGCTCCCTCCAGGTACTCGCTGTCATTCTACGGCACCACCAGCAATCTCACACTTAAAAACTTTAAACCGAGCCTCATTTCTGAGTTTATTGGGAAATTCGAATTTCCCTCAGTAATTAATGCAGTGGCCATGGCTTATAACAACAGTTGGAATAAACTCATCATATCCTTCAACACCAGCGAATTTCCAATAGAATACGAACTAGTCGAAAATTGTTTCGACAAATTTGCATTCAAATCAGACAACTTCTGCCTCTGTCTTCCGCCTTATAGCTATAACACGGAATTGGAACAATGTACCATCGATCCAACAGTTTCTTCTTCGAGTGTCATTTCCACATTCTTAATAATCGCAATAGTGTTCTCCTCAAGTACCTAAGTCTTAAATTAGTGCTCTGCTTGACAGTGCTATTCATAATTTACAATAAAATAAAGGCCAACAAAAAAGAACGGAGATCATGGAAATACAGTCCTGCCGATTTCGTGTTCGAGTGAAGGGATTTAATTGATAAATATGTTTTATTTAACTGATTAATGTTGCATTTATAACTCGAATCAGTTTGAGATAATTGTCAGATATCAGTAGAGACCGTTTAAAGAGGTACGAATTTCGCAGAGAATCACCAACAGCCATTCAACGTAAGGTCTATTCCCGATTGACTAGATATCCAGACATTTTAGTAAGAGGTGCCCAATTATTTTAACAATCTCTCCGCCCTTGCTTTGGAAATACTCCGTTTCCACTGTCCACAGTCTCCGCCATTCCTACTTTGTTATTTCGCTGCAGGAATAGCGCAGCTTATTTTCATCAAAGGGAAACTTTGTCATTAAAATGCGGTATAAACTCACTCCCAAACTAAGCACGTCACATTTTTAGTTGTTTAAGTCTTATTTAACAATATAGCGGTAAGGAAATACTTTAAGTTGGCTTTAATTAATGATTAGGTTGAAGGGCTCAGCTACCTCCTTCTTATCTTTGATGTCAATCCAAGCAGGGATAGAGTAGCATCGACCAAATCCACGTATCCTGACTTAAAGTCCTCTTGTAATGCAAATATTTTCAGCTTAGATAAAATATCCGATATTTCGTTTATGAAGATATTGCAAAAGAGAACAAACCTGAGTCATAATGTGCAGCTTAGTGGCAAGGCTGATTGTTCGACTGTTTTTACGCAGATAGTCGCATACGGGCAGTTCCTCCTCCCAACGGTAGAAAACCCACCCCTCTAATTACTTTGGAGGATTTGCGGGAATGAAATACTAACTCATATTGGGATGCCTCTTCGCAATGGCCTCTAAGATAACTAACTCATGCAAGTAATCGATTTGAGATAACTTGCAGCCCTTCGCATATACCACCTTTTTAGCGCTGAACTGCAATTAGTAGACATTGGTGGTTTAGTCATAGCGCATGCCGATGAGTGGTTATTTCTGTACTGCGGGTTCGGTGTACTATAGTTCTGCTCCCTCATTGAGATGTTTCGCAAATTAAATCTAATTTTTCTCTTAGAGTTCGATATAGTCCTTAATAAATTGCTGCTGCCTTTCTCTGGGTCTTTTTTCAATCTCCTCGTACTTCTTGTTAAACTTCATCTCGTAGGCGAGTGCCATTTGTCTAATTTTGAAATTGGACTCCAGTTTCTTTTCCTGGTTGAGGTAGATCTTCTTGAAATAGGAACGGTTCTTGTGGGCTGATGATATATCTGAGCGAATTTTGTAGAAGCTTGAAGTTGAAATTAGCGATTTTATCTTGTCCAACAGCTTTTAGACCTTCATGTACCTTGGAAATCCAGGGTTAATCTTCATTGCTGATTTTAGGTAGGGCTCATTCGCTTATCTCCCAAGGATTATCTCCAGCATTGTATTAAAGATCATTTATGATTCCTATCCCACAAGGTGGCACAAATCGCTCATGGTCTATCGAAATTTTTGTTCTTCTTCTAAGATAGATGGCCCTGTCAGAAAGGAGAGCGTAACTGAAACTTCTCCTGAAAGAGGGTGAGCCCTGATAAAGATGTTGTGAAATGAGCGTTCATTATATCGGAAGGCGAAACGAGTGAGCTCGATGCGTTGGTAAGTCCACTACCCGCCTACCACCCGCTATTGATCGAGTAGGTGGCAGTTTATCTTAATTTGACCTGCTTGCAAATCTCCATCAATCTCGCACACAGTGGAATACAGTCTATTTAATCGTTTACAGTTGAGTAGACAGTTAAAGGTGAGGGCGGATTCGTCAATATCAAAGGCATAGTTGTGATCATAAAGAGTGAATTTTTCTATTTTTTTGAAATTGAAAGGGGATTAGTTCTGTACTGCAGCAATTTCGAGCCAATCCATTAATTGATAAAATGATATAGCTGAGAATGATAGTTAGAATAGTAAACGATTCTTGTTGGAACCGTACTCAATAATAAGCCTAGAATATCATCCGCTAAATGCTTCAATCAGCATAGAAATCCTACTTTATAACTAATACTCTCCCTGTGGAAAAGGTAATGACATTTATCAGGCATTAAACATGAAAATGTCAGTAATATGCTATTAATTTTTATTATTATTTTCGGATACTCTATGAATAGAGCAAAAACTTCCCCATCCAAAGGAAAACTCCCTTTTAAGTTTAATGCCAAATCTTACGTCAAGCCGGGACTTACAGAGGCCGATATACTTTAAATCAAGGAACACTTTGATACATTTGACCGAGAACATATCGGTTCCATTAACCCCAAAGGTATGACAATGGTAATGAAGAAATAAAAAATGCAATTGCGATGCTCGGACCATAGGCGAGGGCCCAAGGAGTCTTTCAAGTCATTCTGGACTTAGACAGCGAAGGAACAGGAAACATTTCTTTCTAACAATTCCTTCATTTCATGACACCAAATCTCCTGGTGCACGACAGTCGATAAAACATCAACAAGATATTTGCACTATTCGATGATGAAAAAACAGGATTTATCAGCATAAAAAGCTTACGCCGAGCAGTGAATGATTTAGGTCTGGATTACGAGGAGAATGACTTGCTGGAAATGATAAAGCGAGTCGATGAGGACAAAGACGGATATGTATCTGAATAGGAGTTCTATCGCCTGATTTCTCAGTATGGTTCATGATGATTCATGGAGATTGATTTTACTTGTGATATCAAAATGAAAATGCTCAAACCGTTAACAATCATTCAGCATACTTCTTTTAGATGTTGTCAATACATTTGACCACACTGAAATCCTCGCGGGTACCATCATCCTTGACTGCAAATAGGCAGCGGGTGTCCATATAATTTGGGTGCACGTCCACGACAAAATGCTTGAGCCCCAGCAGTTTGGCGGCTCCATTGTCGTGGTAGCTAAGCAATTCGCGTACCAAATTGGCCTCTGCTTCTTTCAGGGGGACGTTATTGGGATTGCGACAAAGGATGTTTTTAAACTCACTCTTGAGTTTATTGATATCATCATATTGCTTTCCTCCAAATGTGAATTCCACCTTTTTGTTCTTGGATATACTCCTCTTCTACAGTTTAGCGCGTTTGTTGAAATCCTTACGGAGATTGTCGATGATGCCGTTGTAGTGGTGTCCGTGCTTTTCCCAAAATTAGCTGAGTTGTTCCTTTTCAGCTTTTTTAACATTTACGATGGCGTCGCCCACTTTTAGTCCGTTCTTGAGCAACGGTTAAAAGTCAATTTCCTTGATATTTTTTTTGTTGACTGCAAAGTTGCCTTCTGTTTTGTTGAAGCGCACGTAAGGAGAGTGAATATTGTGATTTTTCAACAAAGCCTCTTGGATATAACGGAATGGCACAGTTTGCTCTTTATCAACCGACAGACTATAGATTTCACTTAATAACTGAAGAAGTACACTTCCAAACCGTCGTAAGGATTGAGGTTTTCCTTGGGTTGCTCCTAGCTTTTGACTTTCTTTTTAGGTTTGAACTCGGGAAGATCTTCTAAGTTCTTGACTCTTAGAGACGTTTTATCTTTGCTGAGTTCAATGGACTCTGCACCAGCAACTCCTTCCACAATCTGCTTAACGGTGGTGATGTTCATCTTTTTGATTTTGTTGCATTTCAAGAATGCATCAAGTTTGATGAAGTGATCGCTGAATAGACTCAGTGATACGGATTGGAGGCGACTTCTTTATAGAAAAACTCATCATTCTGAAGATTTTCTTAGCTCAAATAGTACTCTATCTGTCTCACAAGATTAGGGTTTGCCATTGTTGATTATTTCTTTTATAATCACAAAGAACAACTTAGGATATTTCAATTGCAACTGGCATATACAGAGATATAGATCACAATACAATAATGCAAGTATCAATAGTCAAAGTAACTGTTTTATTTCGACAGGCTGCCCCATGTGCTGCTCATCTTCTCACGAGAACGTGCTAGTACTCTCTATTCAATGGGGTTTAATTTCTCTTTTGCAGCGGAGGGGCGAATCATCATTTTGATGCTGGAAGGATATCCTTCTTTTTTTATGGTCTTTGGACATGGAATATCTCTAAGATCTTTTGGGTGAGGGGCAAGATTAGTATCAAATCTGTTTAAGATCTCATTTTCAGTCATCTTATCGTTAGTCCACATTAATTTTTCCAGCTTTTAGCTTAGCATCAGCTGAACTTCTCTATCTTGTGAGCAAGATTTTTAGAGTTCTCTGAAAAGGGTTTCGTTTGTTTGGATGAGTGTCTGCAGGTAATTGGTTAATTTGTTGAACTGTTCCTTGTTTTATCCTCTTTTATCCCTCTCCTCCTGAATTTCAAGTTCATACTCCCTATTTTCCTGTTCGAGCAAGTTCAACTTCTGCTTCTTCACTGCAAGAATGGATTCCAGTTCGTTTGAAGTTTGAGTCAATGATTTCTGTTCGTTGCTTTAAGTTTAAATAAGTTTTGCAATGTACTCTTTCCGATGCTTGAGTTGCTGCAGTTCCTCAGTCTTGGCGATGAGAATTTGCATGTTTTCCTTATTAAGTTTGTTTTTAGCCTCAATCAGCTTATCATAGGTGTCAAGTTTGCTTTACATATCCTGTAATTCCTCTACAGTCTTTTAATTATCGTGCTGAATCTGCTCAATACTAGATTCGGACTGAGAGTTGAGCTGTGTAATCCTCTCATTAACCATTTCCATCTTTTTTATCTCACGCTCAATGTCAATATTCTCAAACTCTTTAGTTTTGACTGCCAGCTCAATTCCATGGATTAGTTCTTTATACTTGCTGATACTAAACTGGAGTTTGGCATTTTGCTACATCCAATCCTGATGTTTTTCTATATCTAAAAATAAATACCTTCTAGTGCTTTTTTATGAGATAATTCCAATTACTATCGACTTTAAAGGGCCTCACATTGAGCTGCCTGCTGGTTTCTTTCCATGAGAAGTTTTGCCTCTTCACACTCCAAATGTCTCAGTTCCTCTCCGCAATAACTGAACTATCGCTCCAGTTCGTGGTGAACCTCCTCAAGGTACTTCATTTGAGCGTACATTTAATTTTAGGAGTGTTGCTGAATTAATGAATAGTTACCCCATATACTAACAAGTCGTCGAAGTCGCGACTCAACTTTCTGTAGTAATGCTGCAGATGCTTATACGATTAGCGCAGAGGGACCAAGTTCTGTATCTGTTCGGACAATGTTTTAAGTATTTATGCTGAATAATGTGCCATATTCTGTGTCTTGAAATAGAAAAAATACAATTTCTAAAATTAAATTGTACTTAAACATCCGTAATACCAAAGAAGTAATCACTTGATCAATTTTCCCTGCTTTTACAGCTCATCTTGAATGTATTTAAAACCTTGCCTGGTCTCTTACTGGTAGTAGCTGCCCTCAATCTCTTCGTTATCGCGCATCAGCAGCTTCTTGCGGGGAACTACCCGCACATGAATTTCCACCTCTTTACTATAAATTTTAGCATAGTTTGCTTTGAAATGGTCGCGCACCCAGTTTATATTTTGACCCTTCTTACCTATCACCATGCGTTGTACGTTCTCATCCTCCACCATAACTCGGAATTGTATGAAATCAGTTCCATCAGATTTTGTTGCTATCGATTCGCATTCTAATACCAAGTCGTAAGGAACATGGTTGTAAGTACGATGGAAAAGGGCCTCTTTCAGCATCTCCTCCGCCACTTAGAGTTCACTACTGGTTGTTTTGGCTTCCTTCGGATACTCCCAATCTGCCTTTTTGGCCAAATTTGCCAAATACTTTTCTATTTCTTCCACTCCGTAACCAGTCAGTGCTGATGCATAGAATATTTTATCGAATTTGCCATACTTTTAAATTTCACTAATTAGTCCATGAAACTTTCTTTTGTTTTAGACTAGGTCAACCTTATTCAAAACCAGTGCCTTCATAAAATGCTCATAGCTTCGATGCTTTTCGAGGCGATTGATGGACTCCTGCAGTAAATCATCGAATCTTTTGGAGCTGTCAATTATGAGAAGTGAGAAATCGATTTCACCGAGTACTTTCCATCCCTTGGAAACAAACCCTGTTTTATGATGGGCTAGGCCTGGTGTATCAAAGTATTTCAGTTGTACATTTCGTATACCCTCCTCACTCTATAGTTCGAATGATTTAAAAGCATGAAGTATTTCATTAGTGGTGTTCATTTTGGGAGATACTGCACTCACTTTATGGCTCAATTTGGCTAACAATTAAGACTTTCCAGAGTTTATTGGCCCAATTAGACCTTAATTAGAATTGACTTACCCACATTTAGTTTGTATGAGTTTTCAGGACTTCTCCATTCATCATTATAGAGGGAACGTATAACCACATCATCATTAGACATCATCTTGGATTAAGGTATTTAATCGCGAGGCGACAGAAATCTCACAGGTCGACCTCTTTTTATAAGCGGAGATGCGTCTACAAGATTTGTAGGATATTGTTTCGGATGTACTAATGCAGTTTTGGGTGTCTACTACTCAATAATCTTGAAGAAGTGCCTTTTCTGTCCTTTATGCGAGAAATCAAATCTTAACATTCTTTTTCCAATAGCTAAGACACGACTTTTGACTTGTTCGATCAACATTGCCCTATTTATTATAATTATGGTAGTCATTCTAAGATATTGAACAAACATCACATCGTGCAGTTGAACATTACACTCTTCTTTGATTTGGTGTGGCCAAAGGCAGCATGAAATGGTTCTTGGAAAGATGTTTTTTTTGGTTGTGCTGAAACAAATACTGAGTTCTTCTTTAGGATTGACTTTTTGCTCTTAAAGCGGTCAACAGGCGCTTTAGGTTCCGGTCGCTCTCCCAAATCCTCATCTTCTTCCATTCCAAGTTGATTCTTTAACTATGGGCTAAGGACCAGTGGTTTATTTCCAAAAATGTTATGAATGCTGCTCTAATCATCAGATTCTGAATCATCTTTGACTTTATCAGTGCCCTCCTGTATCTTCTGTTACAATTGAGTTTCAACTTTCAATTCCATTGATCTTCTCCTTTCGGTTGAAGGAATGACGTGCCCATCAATTTTATTGGAGTTCATCAACTAAAACTTGGACCTTCGCACTTTTTTAGCATCGGGTATTTCAAAAGAGGATCGTTTCATGCAAGATTTGCGTTTTTCTTTGACAGAATGAGGGGCTTTGCTACTATCAGCAATAGACTGTCCATCATTTTCATCAAATACACTGACCTGCAACTCACGACTGACACTCTTGAAAAATTACACCTATTTCTTCTACGGGTGAAAGTGATTTTAGTTTTAGGCTGAAGAAATCATCTTGCCGTCAATACTTTTTATTAGAGTTAATAGTTTGCTCTCCCTTCCGAGATATCGAGATCGACGGGCTTGGCTATCTTACTCCAGGATGAAAATAGATGTTCCTTTATTTTTTAAAATACTTTTTTTTGCAGTTTTGGGCGGTTTTACTTTAATGATAGGCGCAGAATCTTCCACGTTGTCGTTGTCGATTTCAATTTCTCGATATGTTCTTATGGCCTTATCTCTAAAGTTCTCTTCATCCTTGATATTATCACCAGAATCCTCCGCCTTGTACTCAAAGGTAGTATCTCCCATAATGGAAACCCTGCTCTTTCTGTCTTTTGTATTGGTTATGTCAATTGACTTGCGATCAATTTGCTTTAATTTTATAAAATTAAGTTCCAGCTCTTCGGCCTACTCTTCCTCATCCGATGAAGAGATATCGTGTTCTTGCTCGTGCTTGATTATCATATGTTCAATCTCTACCCTGAAGGCAGAGATCTGTAGGTTATCTGGGCAGTATACACATATTGTTTATAGGTCTTTTAAAGCTTTTTTCAGCTTGTTTTTCTTAATACAACAGAAGGTACTTTTTTGTAGACCTGACTTCGACGTAACAAACATAAGAAATGATTCGGATCTTTTTTTAGGACCGAGTTAAGAGTAGATAGGGCAGCGTCATATTCACCTAGAATATACTGTAACGCTGCCTTGGAGCTAAGGATATTGAAAGTGATGGACTCCACCTAATCTGTCTTCTTGCAGAAGAAAAGGCAATCCTCATATGCCTCTAGGCTCTTCTTAAAGTTATGATTCTGAAAGAGTTTGGAAGCCTAAGTTAATGGTTTGGTACTTATTGTAGTTTCTGAGATAATACGCTCATGAATGGTCTTCTATATTTAA
>Ga0302280_1003617_pt1 | contig 11040 bp, 7 predicted proteins | sample III_Fen_E1_1_FD_198771 | JGI IMG/M metagenome (GOLD analysis project Ga0302280, IMG submission 198771) | Peat permafrost microbial communities from Stordalen Mire near Abisko, Sweden - III_Fen_E1_1 | ecosystem: Environmental > Terrestrial > Soil > Wetlands > Permafrost | place: Sweden: Abisko...
TCAGGCATTGGCGAAATACTTATTCCTGAAAACGAACCGGGCTCCTCCATCATGCCGGGCAAGGTAAACCCTACACAATCAGAAGCCTTAACGATGGTTTGCTGCCAGGTCATTGGCAATGACGTAGCCGTCACCTGTGGAGGCATGACAGGGCATTTTGAACTGAATGTCTTTAAACCGCTAATCATCTATAATGTACTGATGTCAGCGCATTTATTAGGCGATGCCTGCGAATCTTTCGAAGAACATTGTGCTGTAGGCATTGAACCCAATTATGAGCGCATTGACAAAAATTTATACGGCTCCCTTATGCTCGTTACCGCCCTTAATACCCATATCGGCTATGACAATGCGGCCAAAATTGCCAAAAAAGCCCATAAAGAAAATAAAACCCTTAAAGAAGCTGCCATAGAATTGCAATTACTTACCGCCGAGCAATTTGACCAATGGGTAAGGCCGGAGGATATGGTGGGGAGATAATAGAATGTTGAATTCTAAATTTTGAATTTTTAATAAAAAAGAAGGTAATATTGTCCCTGAAAAGGGCATTTCATTTAACAGCTCCAAATAATTAAAAATTATAACTATGCGTTACAGAAACATTGATTCCAGTCTATTTATAAAAAACCGCGAGCGGTTCAAAGCCAAGATGAAGGAAAACTCCATCGCTATCTTCGTTTCAAATGATATGATGCCAAAGGGCGGCGACAGTACTTATCCCTTCAGGCAGAACCCGGATATGTTCTATTTATCAGGAATAGACCAGGAAGAAAGTATCCTTGTGCTTTTTCCTGATTGCCCGAATGAAGATTTTCGCGAAGTGCTTTTCCTGAAGGAAACCAATGAAAAAATAGCCATCTGGGAAGGTGCCAAACTCACCAAAGCGCAGGGAACCGAACGATCTGGCATTGCTAATGTAGTTTGGACCAATACATTCAATAGTTTGCTGCCGGTAATGATGAACCTCGCTACCAATTGTTACCTCAACCTCGATGAACATGACCGCTATGTCCATCTCGCCGACTACGCCGAATACCGCTTTGCCAGGGAAGTAAAAGAAAAATTTCCCCTCCACCACTATGAGCGTTCTGCCCCTATATTGCACGAAATACGCAGGATAAAAAATGTAGAAGAAATAGAACTGATACAGCACGCCTGCCATATTACCAAAAAAGGGTTCGAAAGGGTATTAAATTTCACGCAACCGGGTGTAAAAGAATATGAGATAGAAGCTGAGATAACACATGAATTCATAAAAAATGGTTCCAGAGGCCACGCTTATGAACCTATCATCGCTTCAGGGTTCAATGCCTGTGTATTACATTACAATGTGAATGACCAGGTATGCAAAGATGGTGATGTGATCTTGCTTGATTTTGGAGCCGAATATGCCAATTATGCTTCGGATATGACCCGCTCAATTCCCGTAAATGGCAAATTTACCAAACGGCAAAAAGAAGTCTATAATGCCGTTCTGCGCGTAATGAAAGCCGCTACAAAAATGCTTGTTCCGGGCAATCATATAAAAGATTACCACGAGGCTGTGGGCCAACTGATGGAAAAGGAACTGGTTGATTTGGGCCTTCTCACAACTAAAGAAATCAAAAAACAGGACCCTAAAAATCCTGCCTATAAAAAATACTTCATGCATGGCACGTCACACTATCTCGGTATAGATGTGCACGATTCCGGCAGCCGCTGGGCGCCTATGAAAGTAGGCAATATTTTCACCTGCGAGCCTGGCATATATATCCGCGAAGAAAGCCTGGGCATACGCCTTGAAAATGATATACTTATTACAGAGAAGGGCCAACTTGACCTCATGGCAGATATTCCGCTGGAAGCAGATGAAATAGAATACCTGATGCAGAAAAAGAAAAAGAAATCCTGATCTTTCGCTTGGTATTCTCCGAAACTCTTCATATCTTAGTAGCCTGTTTGCAAAAACAGGTTTTAGGTTCTTATCGTTGACTAATTAACACACACTAATTATGGAGACAAGGCCAGATCATGAATTGCATTTAGAGTATGCAACCGATTCCTTCGAAGAGGAGGTTCGCATATTCTCACTTACAACGGACGATGACGAAAACCTCATCAACGTTCTTGTAAATGACGAAACTGATAAGAAATTGTCAGTATATGCCTTGACTGAAAAGGGGGAGTAATAAACCCCGGAACACAAAAAGCGAAGCCGGGTAACCCCGGCTTCGCCTTTTTAAACAACCACACTAAAAACTATATGAAAACCTTATTACTCCTATTAACGCTTATTCCATAAATAAATTTCCTGTGATTACCACTTTAACCAAATTTAACTAAAAGGGTTTTTCGGGAGTCCCTGAAATTCTCTTTCTGAATATTATACGGTTTGCATTGGTTTTTAAAGGATAGATTTCCGCTTTAGCTGCAACTTTATCGAAAACCTGGCTTCACAACTCAACTAATTATTTATCTAAGCAGGGTTTTATTGGAAAATAATTACCAGAAAATTATATTATGACGGAATAATATTATTATTTTCGCTGTTATTTTACTAATGGAAAAAACACCGGCCTACCTGCCAGAACTAATATTTACTTCTTCAGGCAAAAAAGAAGCATCGGCTATATTGAGGATGTTGAAAAAGGGGTTCATTAAAAAAATAGCCCCGCGGATCTATACATCCAATTTCGAAGAAAGCCCTGAAAGCCTGATCTCACGCAATATCCTGGCAATACTTGGCCAGCTTTACCCTGGGGCAATGTTGAGCCACCGCAGCGCCATAGAATATAAGCCCACAGCATTAGGCCATATTATTGTTACCTATTCTTATACCAAAAAGATAAGCTTACCAGGCATTACTATACGGTTTATAGAAGGGCCAGAGCCGCTTCCCGGCGATACCAAACTGAATGGCGAACTACATGCCTCATCACTGGAGAGGGCGCTGCTTGAAAACATGCAGCAATCCCGCAAAGAGGGTGAAGAATCTAAAACACTTTCAAAAAAAGATATTGTTAGTATCCTGGAGAATATTGGCAGGGCCAATGGCGATGAGCAATTGAATATCCTACGTTTCAAGGCTGGTACTGTAGCTGATGAGCTTGGAATGAAAAAGGAGTATAATAAACTCAATAAGATACTTACCCGTATTCTTACCAAAAAACCATCCCAGGTTTTAAAGTCGCCGATGGCAGCCGCAAAAATATTTGGCGAACCGTATGAGCCTACATTTATTTCATCTCTCGAAAGCTTTTTCAGGGAGTTATCGTTAATATTGGTTTCAGATCTTCCGGAAAAAAACCTTTCGATACAGTCATTCCGGAATTTCGCCTTTTTCGAAAGCTATCTTTCAGCGCAGCTTGAAAATGAATGGCTTCATTTAGATTCGGCAAAAGAAATAATCAATAATCAGCAACCTGTTGTAGATCCTGACTATATCGAATTCAAAGGCCTGTATGATATTGCATCCGATTGGAAGGAAATGAAGCACGTACCCGAAACGCCAGAAGAATTTATCGAATCTCTGCGCTACCGGCATAGCCTCATTTACAGGGGAATGCCCGACAAAAAACCGGGGTTGTTCCGCGACAGCAGTGATAACCGGTGGATGGATTACCTAAAGGTAACCGGCTCGCTCAAAAAAGCTTTCTCTTATTACAAAGGGCTTAGGTCCCCTTTCACAAGGGCCGTGTGCCTGCATTTTATTTTATTGGAAACAAAGCCCTTTCATCACGGCAATGGCATCATGGCACGGTTGGTAATGAACACAGAACTGGTAGCGAGTAACCAATCGAAAATTCTCATTTCGCCCATGCTTCAGAAAGAATATATATCTTCAATAGAGCAAAATGATATTAGTACTTTTCTTGAATTATGGAAATTCAGCGCCAGGATATTTGGGAATGATATGCAACAGATGCAAAGAGATATGGGGATGTGAAATGGAATAATTTAACCCATAAAAAAACCTACATGGTTTAAAGCCCATGCAGGTTCCTTTTATCTCACTCCCTATTTTTTAGCTGATCTTTACAAATTTCTTTACTATGGCGCCGCCTTGTGTATAGATAGTGATGATATAAACTGACCCTTGCAGGTTATCAACTTCTATTTTCACGTTACCGGAATTGTTTCCCGTAAGCACTTTCACGAGTTTGCCACTAATGTCGCAGATGGTTATATGATTGCTTGTCTGCGCACCGAGATCTATGGTTATATAAGATTCTGAAGGCGTCACTGGGTTCGGATACACATTTACAGTGTTATCCACACTACTGTAGTTTTGGTTTTGTTCAGCAATAAGCTTACCGGTAATATTTATCTGATTGTTCAGGTTTGGTAATTGTTTGCTGGTGTTATTAAAAAATTTAACAGAAGAATTCTGTACCTGCACCAGCGTTAGCCCTGATATATTATCTACCGGCAACAGCTTAAAGTCAACTAAGATATTTACTACCTGGCTTTTGCTTTTGCTCCCTCCTTCGCTTTTCTTAGTGTCAGTACTATTGATTACTATTACATGAACAACTCCATTTTTTTGAACAAAAATTGTCTTAACCTCATCCTGTGAAGTTCCGTTCCCGTTCCAGTTAAGGACAAAAGAATTGGAATCGATTACTGACGCGTCATATTGTATATCAAAGGAATATCCGCGTATAGAGTCATCGCCCCTGCTGTCCAATGTTACGACGAATGTGCCAGTGCCTCCGGGGGCAATATCTGAATTTGAAGTAGTAAACTGCAATACAGGAGTTTCTGCAATTGTCTTTACCTGCATATTTTCAGATAATAAAGTTGTCCTGTCTGTAGCAAGGAATAGGTCCCGGTCAACCATAAATCCAGTCGAGTTTTGTGCAGTTACATTATAAACTCCCAAAACTAAATTTATGCAGAAAAGTAGCGCTGCAATTACCTGTGTTTTGTAAATGTTTTTCCTTTTCATATCCTTGTTTTTGCGTTTTACAAAATTATGATATAAAGGTAAGAAAATTATTATCTTTAACCTAAAACATTTTTTCCCGTTTATCGGGCATCATTAATGCTTTACGTTTTATATCTAATTCATTATTAAGTGTATAAAATTTAATATGCCATAATTTATCGAATTTTATATAAAAACAGCCTTAGTATTTGATCTTTATTATCTTTAAAATTGCAATCCAATAGAAGGGGTAAAAAAAGCAAATTATCGGATTAAAATATAATAGATATTGTTTATTTATTTAGGGTTTTAATAATTAACCGCTTGGTAATAAATATATTGATTGTTTCGTGGTTAGTTGTTATATTCCAGTTTTATCGGAAAAATCGTAATTTGCACTTTGAAGGCTGAATAAATGTATAAAAGCAAGCTCATATCCATCATGATTACTCTTTCGCCAAAGGAGCTGAAGAAGTTTGAGGAATTTATTTATTCTCCTTTCTTTAATAAGAATGAATTGCCTGTCAGGCTTTTTAATGTATTAAAAGTATATCATCCGAAAATGGAGGAGAGCAAGGTTGCCATGGAGGCCATTTTCCCGAAAGTTTTTCCCAAAGAAAAAATAGAAGAACAGCGCCTGCGGTATGTAATGAGGGACCTTACCAAGTTGCTTGAAGAATTCCTGACTTATACTGAATATGAAAAGGAAGATGAGTTTAAGAAATACATGCTCCTAAGCGCTTATGATAACCGCAACCTTGAAAAATATTTTAAAATAACCCTCGACCAGGCCAAAGAAAGCCAGGACGCCCAGCCATACAGGGACGTAAATTATTTATTTAACCGCTATCTTATTGACGAGAAAGGATATGAACACTCACAGGCCAAAGAACCAAATACCCTTGGTACCAGCATTCAGAGCGCCGTGGAAAATCTGGATAAGTATTATCTCAGCAATAAATTGCGCTATTGCTGTTTTTTGCTTTCCCGTCAAAGTATATTGCATGAAGAATATCCTCAGGCCCTATTTGATGAAATAGTAGCATGGCTCGGTACACATACCTACGATGATACTCCTTCTATTTCTATTTATTACCAGATACTCAGGACATTGCTGGACAGGGATAATGCTGAAGAATATCAAAAGCTCCGCGAGCTGTTAGCAAAGAATACCGGCGTTTTCCAACTAACTGAATTGCATGATATGTATAATGCCCTCCTGAATTTTTGCATTCGCAAAATAAACGGGGGCGACAGCGCCTATCTCCATGAAATATTTGATACCTACAGAACGATGGTTGAAAATGGTGTCATCTTCGATAATGGCTACATTGCCCCGAATGAGTTTAAAAACGTGGTGATGGCAGGCCTCCGCAGTGATGAAACTGCCTGGGTTGAAAAATTCCTGGAAGAATACAAGGATAAGATAACGCCCGAATACCGGCAAAACACATATATCTACAATCTTGCTATCCTGCATTATTATAAAAAAGAATTCAGCAAATCTTTAAAACTAATGCAGACAGCTGAATTTAAAGACGTGTTTTTTCATCTTGATGCCAAAGCGCTTTTGCTACGTACTTATTACGAACTCAATGAAGCAGAGCCCTTCTTTTCGCTGGTTGATGCCTTTAATAACTATTTGAAGCGCAATAAATTAATATCCGAATACCAGCGTACCATTTATATCAACCTGGTAAAATACGCCCGTAAACTGATGCTGATGAAACAAAGCGGCAAAATAGCTACTGCAGAACTGCGCATAGAAATAGAACAGGTAAAACAGGTAGCCAACCTCCAGTGGCTTATGCAAAAGATAGAGGAGATGGAGAGCGCAAAATGAAAAAAATAACCATCCTTACCGGCGCGGGCATCAGCGCGGAAAGCGGCATCCCAACTTTCAGGGATTCAGGTGGTTTGTGGGAAGGGTATAAAGTGGAGGATGTGGCTACACCCGAAGGCTGGCGCCGAAACCCGGAAATGGTACTGCGGTTCTATAACGAACGCCGTAAAGGGGTAAAAAAAGCCCAGCCCAACCCAGCACATAAAGCCCTTGCAGAACTGGAGAAAAAATATAAGGTAGTTATCATCACGCAAAACATAGACGACCTTCATGAGCGGGCAGGCTCTACCCACGTTATGCACCTGCATGGGGAAATAATGAAAGCCCAAAGCAGCCAAAACCCTAACATAGTTTATCTGCTTGGCGATAAGGAAATAAACATGGGCGATAAATGCGAATATGGCTCACAGCTCCGACCGCATGTAGTGTGGTTTGGTGAAGCTGTGCCCATGATAGAACGCGCTGCCTTTGAAACCCAAAATGCAGATATATTCATGGTCATTGGCACATCAATGGCCGTATATCCGGCCGCAGGCCTAATAAAATATGCGCCAGAAAATGCCCTTAAATATATCATTGACCCTAAAATACCTGGTAGCCTTTACTATGAAAACCTGAAACTTATCCCTCAAAAAGCTAGCATAGGAGTAAAGATGGCCGTAGATGAACTGCTTAAATAAATCCCTGATAAAGACAATTTTCACCTTTTTTAAGATTTTCTGCAATAATAAAAAGCATTTACGGTTATCTTTGGTGAATTGTTAGAACCCCTGCATGATTTTAGATTTTAGGAGACTTTTTATTGCCTTTTGCCTTCTAATGGCTGATTTTTACGGCGCCAATGCCCAGAGAAATCATGTGGCCACAAATGAATTTGCTTATATAGCCGGTTTGGTATCCGATTCTTCACATCATCCTTTGGACAAAGTAAGCATAAATGTCAAAGGCCTGAACCATAACGCCCAGACTGATGAAAACGGTAAATACATTTTAAAAGTACCTTCCAATAAAGAATTATCTTTATCATTTTCATATTTAAACTCGAAGTTATCTGTACAGGTCGGCGCCATTAAATCTGGCGATACGGTTATAAAAAATATAATGCTGGGAACAGGCGTGAGCCTTCCTGCTGTTGAAGTTACACAGGCAGTTGACAGGAGTCACATGCAGGAAATTGATCTCAGGCAATATGACGCCATCCCCAATGCCAGTGGCGGCATTGAAGGTTTACTAAGGGTATTACCATCTGTATCTTCAAATGACGAATTAAGTTCGCAGTATTCAGTGAGGGGTGGGAACTTCGATGAAAACCTTGTTTACATAAATGATATAGAGATATACAGGCCGTTACTTGCTCCTGCCGGGCAAGAAGAAGGGCTAAGTATTATTAATCCTGAAATGGTGCAGGACCTCAAGTTTTCCGCTGGCGGATTTGAGGCCAAATATGGTGACAAATTATCTTCTGTACTTGATATTCAGTACCGCGAGCCCGATACATTTGCTGCAGTAGCTACTGCAAGCCTTTTAGGTGGGGCTGCCAATATTGAAGGCGGCAGCGAAGACCACCGCTTTACCTATCTCATTGGCGCGAGGTATAAAAACAATTCGTTGCTTCTGAGCACGCTGAATGTACAGGGCCAATATCAACCCTCCTTCGGGGATATTCAATCTTATATTACTTATGAGGTTACGGATAAACTGAAATTTAATTTCCTGACATATTATGGCGCCAACCGATATTATGAAGCTCCGGTATCTCAGACTACCACTTTTGGCACTGCTTCTGATGTGGTACAGTTGGATGTTGCATTCGCCGGGCAGGAAATTTATACTTACAATACTTTTTTGAATGGATTAACCGCAGAATACCAATTTAACAAGTTTAACAAGTTTAAATTCATTGTTTCTGAATATACCGCACAGGAAGCAGATGACTATGATGTTATTGCCCAATATGAACTCGCTCAGCTTGACATTACTTCCGGAAGTTCTACGGCCACCCAATCTAAAACCGTTTTTGGGGTAGGGGGCTTTTTGAACCATGCCCGCGACCAACTCGACCAGAATGTATACAATGGTGAAATAAAAGGCTACCATACCAGCCCGAAAGTAAAATGGCTGGACTTGGAATGGGGCTTAAAAGCCCAGCATGAACACATTACGGATAACATTTCAGAATATACTTATATGGATTCAGCTGATTATTCGCAGCCGCAGACAAACAATAACCAGTTGAATGTTTATAATAGTGTTTTCAGTAATTATAACCTCTCATGGAACCGTTATATGGGTTATGTACAAAACACTTTTCCAATATCATCAAAATATAATTCATACCTGATAGCAGGCGTAAGGGGTAATTATTGGGACTACAACGGCCAGGCGCTCATAAGCCCGCGCGCCCAGCTAACTTTTGAACCAAACTATGCCTATAACCATGCCGTGATAGATTCGGGCCCAAGCCACTATAAAAACCTGCGTAGGATTATCAGATATAAATTAGCTTTTGGCGAATATGACCAGCCTCCGTATTACCAGGAAATGATAAACCTGAGCGGGGTACTGAATCCTGAAATACGGGCACAGCGCTCTCAAAACTACATAGCAGGGGCTGAAACCACTATTAAAATATTTAACCGTCCTTTCAAATTCACTACCGAAGCCTATTATAAAAACCTTCTCGACGTAATACCTTACCAGGTAAATGATGTAAGGATACAATATTATGGCATAAATGACGGGGTAGGTTATTCCGGTGGCCTCGAAGGGCAGCTTAATGGCGAAATAGTGAAGCACATACCCTCATGGATAAGCATTGCCATAATGAAAACGGATTGGAAACTAAACAATGATTCCGGCTATATTCCAAGGCCCACTGATCAGAGGGTTCGTTTTTCCATGTTCTTCCAGGATTACCTGCGTACCGATTCTTCATACAGGGTGCATTTGAATTTGGTTTATGCTACCGGTCTTCCATTTAGCCCGCCCGGCGATTATAGGTTTGGTGATATTGGCAGGATGCCTGACTACAGGCGCGTTGATATTGGTTTTTCCAAAGTGTTTTACGAAGCTGGTAAAACAAAAACCAATAAAAAGTTCATCAAAAAATTCAAGGAGATATGGGCAAGCATTGAAATATTTAATGCCTTCGGCTTTAATAATACCATCTCCTATCTCTGGCTGGAAGATGTGCAGGGCAACCAATGGGCTGTACCAAACTACCTTACCAATCGCCGGCTCGATTTGAAACTGGAGGTAAGGTTTTAATTCAATGTCTCCCCAATCAAAAAATATAACCCTTTTTCTGCTATACAATATTCTTGTTGGCGTACTGCTGTACATACATATACTTTGGGGAGATGAATGGCAGGTAATAGAAATTGTAAATGGCGTAAAAAATTTCTCAGAATTCATATACCGCATCCAGCAGGAAGGGCACCCTCCTTTATGGTTTGGCCTGGTAAAACTTGTCTGGCTTATTTATCCTTCTGTCAATTCAGTAAAGATACTTCACTGGTGCATTACATGTTTTGCTTCCTGGTACCTCATTTTCAGGATGAAGTTGGAGTTCAGATACAAAGCCCTTTTTCTTTTCTCATATTTTATGGGGTTTGAATATGCGGCTATTTGCAGGAACTATGGCATAGTAGTTCCATTTGCCCTGGTTGCAGTCAATAATATCGAACTTAAAAACCCGAAAGCTTTGTGGGCTTTTTGCATAGGCATAGCAGGTATGTGTTTTTCGCATGTATATGGTATAATGATGGCGGGCGGCCTCATTTTTTATCTCTTTTATGAGAAGCTCTTCAACTTGCAGCGTTTGTTTTCATTGCGCTATTATAATATTGCCCTGATATCATTCCTCGCCTGTTCTGGTATAGCCGCATACACCATTTACCCGCAGGGGCATAATACCCTTTTGCCGGATAATAATTTTCAAATATCTAAACTCCTTTTCTATCTGCCGCGTGGTTTTGCCGTTCTATGGAATGCACTTGTCAATATACCGGCTTTCAATTCTCAGTTCAGGAGCCAGAATATAATTGATTACCTTGATGAGGCATTTTTTACCCGTTTCTTCCCTCACCTTGATTTGCAGAGTAAAACTTATATTATTATCAATTATTGTGTTAAATCTGTTTTGGTATTGCCCGTTTTGTATTTTCTTTTCAGGGAACTGAAACAAAGGCGCAGATTATTTCTCACCCTTTTAGTTACCTATATTGTTTTCTATGTTTTTCAGACCGAGTTTTACCGGGCGAGCCTCCGCCACGCTGGTTTTTCATATATA
>Ga0302280_1003620_pt1 | contig 11034 bp, 8 predicted proteins | sample III_Fen_E1_1_FD_198771 | JGI IMG/M metagenome (GOLD analysis project Ga0302280, IMG submission 198771) | Peat permafrost microbial communities from Stordalen Mire near Abisko, Sweden - III_Fen_E1_1 | ecosystem: Environmental > Terrestrial > Soil > Wetlands > Permafrost | place: Sweden: Abisko...
CATCTCAAGTTAAAGCAGGTGATCCTTTGACCTTGAAGATGACGGTGAGGGGAAATGGTAATTTCAAGAGTTTAAAGATGCCAGTTTTTCAAGCCCCTGGATTTAAAACCTATGAGCCTCAAATCAAGCAGATAGATGATCAAAAAACAGATGAGGTGGTGATTATCCCCAATTCGGCGGATATCAAGCAAGTGCCAGCGTTACAATTTTCTTATTTTGATACCTCCATTAATGATTATAAGACGATTTCCCAAGGACCATTTGCTATTACAGTGACAGCACCCAATCCTGATCAGGATTTCAAAGCGATAGGATTTACGGATATCAGTCGCACAACGGCGCTGCCATCTTCAAATCAATTCTCATTTGGAAAAGTATTAAATCAAGGCTATCAGTCTTTAAAGAAGCTCTGCGCTTCTCTTTGGTTTTGGATGAGTTTGGGAATTATTTTCGTGGCCGGGATTTCATGTTTCTTATGGAGACGGTTTCAAGACCGTTTAGAGAACGACCCAGCCTTTGCCCGTAGGCTCAAGGCAATCAGGGAGGCTAAACAGGCTTTGCTTCCGGCGGAAGGATATGTATCAACGGGAAAGGTCAAAGAATTTTATGCTCTTATATCCAAGGTCCTGCGTGATTATTTAGCCAATAAATGGCACGAATCCGCTGCTGCGCTTAGTGTGGATGAGATCATAATACATTTGAAGCAATCTAAAATGGATGAAGCGCACATCACGCAAATCAAAACCATCCTCGAACAAAGCGACCTAGTCTGCTTTGCCGGTGCCACCTTTGAGGCCAACAAAATGCGCGCTGATCTCGCCCAAACACAAGACCTAATAGGCCATCTTGAGAAAACTTTAAAATAATTTATACGCATGGTTTGAGAGCTAGTTTTTAGTATGCTATTGACGAATACAAAAGAATATATTATATTCTAATTAAAGAATAGGAGGAACACATGTCAAAGACAGTAACAATTAGGCTTTCCAATGAAGATTATAAGGTGATATCCAACGTGGCCAAGCATGAAAGAAGACCAATTTCAAATTTTATCACCCATCGGGTTATGCAGGCGATAGCTGATATGAGCACAGTGGATGATACGGAAATGCAGGAGATATTGTCTGATGAGAAGGTTATGAAAAGTATAGGACGTGGTCAAAAGCAATTTACCCAGGGGAAGGGCCGGTTTGTTTAATTTTCAGATTTTTGAAACCCAGGATTATCTTGACCACCTTGAAGAAATTTTGGGGAAGAAGCAGGAAGCCTTTTATAAAAAGCTTTATGATTATGTTTATCCGCAGTTAAGAAACCAGCCATACTTCGGGAAAAATATTAAGAAACTAAAGTCCTGTTCCCATCCGACATGGCGATATCGCGTTGGAGATATACGTTTATTTTATCAAATCGATTCCAACGGTAATATTGTTCTTATGACTGCAGCCATGTTACGCAAAGATGCTTACCGTAATTTATAATTTTATTTAAAATATCTCAAACTTACAAGACCTGCCCAGAGATCAATAATAAATTTGCCGTTTGGGGATCTATGTGGCATACTTTCACTAACTCAAAGGAAATCTATTTAAATTATGCTTAAACGACTTATTTCTTCATTTGTTATTTTTTGCTTTATTTTAAGCAATTACCAGCCTGTCTTTGCCCAGGATTTTAGCGTTAATGAGCTTCCTGTGCCTGGAACAATGGTAGGTGAGTCTGCGCCCTTTTCGCCTTTGGCTTTAAAAGGACTGGTCATTAATCCCCAAAAACCTTTAGAATTCCAATTTATCGTGGATACCGGTAATTCCCTCCCACTCGGTGGGGAGGGGGCGGGAGGGGGAAATAAAGAAGAGTTAAGAAAGAAACTTAATCAACTCGTCAAATATTTTTTGGCAGGTCTAACGATTCCTGAAGGTGATTTATGGGTTAATCTTTCACCCTATGAAAAGAATCGTATGATTCCTGAGGTATTGGGTCAAACAGATTTAGGACGGGATTTATTAGCCCAGGATTATATTCTCAAGCAATTAAGCGCATCACTTATTTATCCTGAAAAGGGATTAGGTAAAGAATTTTGGAGCAGGGTATACGCTAAGGCAGAAAAGCAATTCGGTACGACCAATATTCCCGTCAACACCTTTAACAAAGTCTGGATCTTGCCCGATCAATCCCAAGTATTCGAACACGGCCCCGCCGCCTATATCACCAATGCCACCCTCAAAGTAATGTTAGACCAGGATTATCTGGCAATGCAAAAACATCAAGGCCTATCGGGTGACAGTTCTGTAAATCAGAACTGTCGACCAGCAGGTTGCCAAGCCATCGAAGGGTTGAATGTGAAAGCACGCCAGGGGAATAACCGATCGACAAACACCTTGGCCTCCCAAATCATCCGCCAAATCATCCTTCCCGAAATCCAGCACGAAGTCAACACCGGCAAAAATTTTGCCGTCTTACGCCAAATCTATGGCTCGCTCATTTTGGCTAAATGGTATAAAGAAACCATTCAAAATGGTCTTCTAGAGGCTGTTTATACGAATAAGAGCAAGGTTGATGGTGTCAATCTAAGCGACCCTGCAATAAAAGAGAAAATTTATGAGCGTTATTTGCAGGCTTATAAAAAAGGGGCATTCAATTATATTAAAGAAGATGCCGCGCCTGATGGGCAAGTAGTGCCAAGGAAGTATTTTTCAGGTGGTTTTATGGATATGGGAATGGTGATTAATCGCAAAGGAACGCCGGGCATGATCCATGCTGATGGAGCGATGGCAGCTTTAGAGGTGTCTTTGACGCCAGACGCGGGGATGTTTACTCGCAGGCAATTCTTGCGTACTGTTTTGGCAGGTGGCGCATTGGCGGGAGGTGCCATAGTAGCAGGTAAGCTTTCAGCCCAGCAGTCTGGAGAAGCAGAAGGTTCAGTTTATAGGGATTACTGGGCTGCGCTCACAACGAAGATTAAATATACGGGAAAGACAGATACAACCCTTTATGCTTTAGGTTCGTCCCATCTCTTAAGAACTGTCTTAACCACTCTTGGAAAATATCAGTATTTGTTCGCAAAGGAAGTTTCTACAGATCCTGTTAATTACCAAAACATAAGAACTCTTCAAGAGTCTCTTCAACAGGAATTTATGAAACATATGGGTGATGAATTAAAGAAATTCTCAGGTGGACAGGATATTGCCAAAATGAGCTTCACCAGCTTTGTATTGGTTGTTTTAGCTAGGTATTTGGCGCAGTATAACATTTTGATCAGGGGAGAAGTATTAGGTGAAGGGCAAAAGGAAGTAATTTATCTTTATTTTTATGAGATTAATAAAATTGAGAATATTGATTTAAATCCTACGGACATTTGGGGGGCTTCATTGAATGTTGATCGGATTGATGCTGGTGAAGGCATATCCGTTGATGGTCACTCTTTAAATCCGATGGGGTTAAGTGATGTGGCGAATGCCCAGAACCTTAATGGAAATATAATTTTCTACAACGATTTGTTTCTTGCACAGGTCAAAGCTGTAATTACTATGGAAAAGAAGGATCAATTTCTGGCTTCTCTTGAAAATTCGTCTGATGAAAAGTTTATTTTATTTGCAAGAGATTCTAATAATGAAGTATATACGCTTGAGCATTCGGTGAATATGATGAGAGCAAATTTGTTGAAGGAGTCTTCTGAAAATGTGTTATCTGAGGCTAGGGAACAGACCACCGTTCATGAAAGTAAGCATGTGGTAGATAAAGGTAAAGGATCAACTATTTCTTTAGAAGTGGATGGGCATTTGGCAGGAATGAGAAAGAATGCTTATGGTTGGTTCTATGGAGTGGCTAATGCTTGGCAGGCATTACAGCCAGAGAATAGTAATCGAACAGACATGATGCCTACAAATATTGCAATGCAGTATATCCTCAAGAAAATCGTCGATTATATCTTGGCTCATCGTTCTAATTTTCCTATGATTAAGGGGGATGTTTTTGATGTGTATACGGTCAAAGCTCAATTATATAAACTCATGGGCGAAGAAAATGAAGCGCTGCGCAAGCGGTTAATTGATGCGGTGTATTATCAACATCAAAAGGAATATGGTCACGAAGCAGATGTTCTATTGGCTGGCCCGCAAACTGTTTGGGATGATCAAAAAGTATTCGGAATTCCTAAAAAAGTGCTTGCCTTGGGTGTAGCTGGAATTGCCGCCACTGTTGCTGGAGTGGTTTTATTGCACAAGCATTTTAAAAGGCTGCAAGCTATTAAACAGCAACCAGTCACTCCTAAGAACCTTCCTAGGGCAGAGAGAAGGGCATTAGAAAAAGAACGAAAGAAAAATGCAAAAAAGAATGCTGTTAATCCAAAAACTGGACCAAAACCTTCAGATAGTGCGATGAAAGCGAAGGCGAAGGCGAAAAAGCCGCAAGGATTTACCAGAAGAGAATTTGTAAAAGCGGGAATTGCGGCGTTTTTTCTTTCCTTGATACAGACTGATACGAAGGAATATGATGATACTATTGAAAGCACGGCGCCAGAAAGACCGATTACTTCTGATGACCCCGTTGTAAGGGGAGTTGTCGGAATTATTCAATCGGCGTTTAATGATTTTAATGATGCAATTGAAGATAATACCTTGCCGGACACTGTAGAGGGCCAAGCTGAAAGATTCTTTATCCCGATGAGAGATCAGATCATTTCATTGTATGGCAATGAAATTCCTGATCTTAAACCGTTGTTGGGGCAACGGAAAAAGATTGGATTACCCGCTTTAATCGAGATTCTAAGTCCCTGGCTTCAAACCAAGCATATTTTGTTTGGTTTATCACCTGGACGTTTTTTTGTTAAAGAAAGATTAAGGGATATGTTGGGTGGAATTCTTGCTGAGATTGTTTCTTTGCCGCCAAGTTTTAACCCCACTATTCGTGATTATACCTTCGATGGTCAAATGCTTGCTTTGCAAAATCCGCATTTCTTGGGCATGAAATCTAAAAAATCGTTAGCTGTTGAGGGTATAAATTTGACTATGAATAAGATTCATCTTATTGCCTTTATCAAAGAAAGTTCCGAATATCTTTTGGGAACTAAGTGGAAATTAGCTCAAAAATATTCTTCTATGACGGAGAATGAATTGCAATCAGCGATTTTAGCGAATCCGGAGCCTTCAGATTGGGTTGCCATGACGCGTGTATTATTATTGCGCAGGGTTTATGGGGATGATTTAAAGAAATCAAAGAAGGATTTTATCGCATCAAGGCTTAATGAGCATTTGGAATCTACGATAAATCATGAACAAGGACATAAACGGAAATCACTAATAAGTGTATTGATCAGTCCTTCGCCAGATGATGTCGCTGTTATTGAAGAAATTCAAGCTCAGTTGGCTGTTATGGAAAAATTTCCTGACCTCGGCTTGGAGGAGGCTATGACATGGCTTTATGTCAAAGGTGTTTATCAAGTTGCGGGAAAGGATATTTTAAAGTCTATCGTTTGGGTGTTGGCTGAGAATAAAAACTCTTTTAATATTGTTGAACCTGAGGGTATGACATTGTCTCAGAAGAATCGTTTTTATTTTGTAAAATATGCAAAATTAGATGTGAACCAAAAGGCAAAAGTGCTTGAATTAATGAACGAAAAATTTATTACTGTGTTAAAAAAGAATGATGGTCTTACAAAAAGAATTTCCGCAAGAGCATCGCCTCCAATAAAGGTGGCTGCGAGTACAGCGGGGGATCATGGGTTGATTAATGGTGGTATTGATCTTAATCAAATCAATGTAAGGCGTGCTGGTCAGAGAATCAAGGTGCAATTTGACCAAGCCCAGCTTAATGAATTAGAACAAGCTGATTTTAAGGGTTTCTCACCTGAAATCACAGATTTTCGATATATCAAAAGTCCCTTCCAGTTATTAGGTATCAAATAGTCCTGTTAAATAATCAGAAGTATTGCTAAATCTTAAGATCAATACTTTTATATGGTAGAATTGCAATATATATGATATTCTTCTTTTATGAAGGTAGATTTTGAGTGGGATCCTTTAAAGAATATAGCTAATCAACAAAAGCATAAAGTATCTTTTGAAGATGCTCAGTATGCTTTTGCTGATCTTAATCGTATTTTTGCTGAGGATCATACGCATAAGTCAAAAGAAACTCGTTACTACTGTTTTGGCAATGTTAATGGTGAGATAATGACTGTCAGGTTTACTTATAGAAACAATAAAATTCGCATATTTGGTGCCGGTTATTGGCGGAAAGGAAAGAAAGTTTATGAAGAAACGCATAAATTACACTAATGAGCCAATAGGGGATATCAAGATTGTCAAAGATTTTTTGCCGCCTCCTGAAAAGTTAGTTTTTAAGAAAAAAAGTATAAAAATAACCATGGCTCTCGATGAGGACTCCGTTGTTTTTTTTAAGAAAATAGCGCAACGAAATCATGTGCCTTATCAAACCATGATCCGTAATCTAATCAATACTTATGTGGCGAAGTATCAAGTTAATTAGGAATGAGTCAGGGGTTTGCCATAACGCTTAACACGACCTGGGCGGCACGAACGCTTGCACCTGATGCGGCCAGGGATGTTTTTACGGCAGCTAATTCATTGATGATTTGTTGATTGTGTAAGGCGGTTTCTATGGCGTTAGCGATCTTGATGGCATTGGCGTCATTTTGAATTAATTCTTCCACGATTTTCTTTCCCGCCACGATATTGACTAGACCGATACAGGGAATTTTGATGACCGCCTTGGCAATGGCATAGGTGAGCCATGAGGTTTTATAAATGACAACCATGGGCTTTTTAAGCAGGGCTGTCTCAAGCGTTGCTGTGCCGGATGCAACCATGGCAGTGTCCATCGCATTGATGCCATCATAGGTCGAACCATCGTAGATTTTGATAGGGAAGTTCTTTAAAATAGATTCCCGCGTACGCGGGAATGACATTAAATCCTCTATGAGTTTTAAAGGAATAGAAGACGCTTTAAGTAAAATGAACTGACGGTCTTTGTTGTTTTTATAAAGTATTTGGGCGGCTTCTAGCATGCAAGGTAGATGGCGTTCGATTTCTTTGACGCGAGAGCCAGGCATTAGGCCGATCGTTGTCCGGCTGGCTGATAGGCCTAAGCTTTTGAGGATTTCGGTTTGTTTTTTGTCGACGATGATTTCATCAACTAAAGGGTGGCCGACGTAGTCAACCTTCATGCCGTATTTGTTGTAAATATTCTGTTCAAAGGGAAATAAGACGATCATGCGATCAACTAATTTTTTGATTTTCAAGACTCTTTTCTCTCTCCAGGCCCAGACTTGCGGAGAGATGTAGTAAATGATCTTGATGCCGCGCTTCTTGATTTCTTTGGCGAGCCTCAAATTAAATCCAGGGTAATCAACAAGGATGACGCAATCAGGATGGGTCTCATCGATTTGTTTCAAGGTTTGGTCGAATACTTTTTTGATGCGGCTTAAATTTTTGATGACCTCGGTGATGCCGATAACCGCAAGCTCGGTGATATCAGTAAAGCATTCAACACCAGCCGCTCGCATATAGCTGCCGCCAATGCCGCTTAAGCGCAGGGTGGGATCAAGCTTTTTTAAAGCGATGGCTAATCCCGCGGCACGCATATCGCCAGAAGCTTCCCCAGCAACGATTATAATATGCTTTGACGGTGTTCCCATATTTTTTGGGTGATTTCCAGAGCTACTTTTAGGGCCTCACGACCTTCAACGCCTGAGACCTTTGGTTGTTTGTCATCACGGACGCAATCAAGGAAATGTTCAAGTTCTTTTTTGAGAGGCTCTTCTCTTTCGATGGGGATATTATTTTTATGAATGCCGCGTTCATCCTTGCTGTAGATACTGGCTTCCTGCTTGGCGTAGTCTAAAGAAATATAAGAGTTTTTGGTAAATAAGCGGATCTTGCGGGTCACTTCCGGTGAAATACGGCTGGCCGTGACATTGCAGACACAGCCATTGGCAAAGGTGAGACGAGCGTTGGCGATATCTTCTTTATCCGTTAAAACATTGATGCCGACGGCCTGGATATCCTTGATAGGGGATTTGACTAATCCCAAAACAATATCAATATCGTGAATCATCACATCCATGACAACCCCAATGTCCAAGGAACGGTTAGGGAATAAATTAAGACGGTGGCATTCGATGAATAAAGGATTTTGGGCGATTGGTTCAATGGTTGTAAAGGCGCTGTTGAATCGTTCCACATGACCGACCTGCAATTTGAGATTCTTTTCATGAGCTAATTTAATCAGTTGGTCAGCCTCAGCCAAACTATAGGTGATGGGCTTTTCAACAAAGGCATGTACGCCCTTATTAAGGAAATAGGAAGCGATCTCGGCATGGCTGATTGTGGGGGTGCATACGCTGACCGCGTCAAGGGGTTCTGGAATGTCTCGATAATCAGCAAATACGGGCACATGGTATTGCCGGCCTAAGCCTTTGGCGTGTTCCAGGTGGTGATCGCAAATCGCGACCACATTGGCTTTATTCTTAAGTGCGTTAAGGGTCTTTAAATGGCGTTGGCCTAAAAAACCGCAGCCGATCAATGCAATATTAATTTTTCTCATATTCTCCTTATGTAAGTTGTAAGATAAACAATAACAAAGCTCTTGTAAAAAGTCAAACCCCATGCTAAATTACGAATTCCAATGAAAAACTATCTTAAATTGTTAAGGTTTCTTAAAGGCTACGAAGGTGAATTCGGCATAGCTATTATTTTTATCATTCTCTCCTCAGTGCTTGAGGGGGTGCAGTTTACTTTTATCTTGCCCGTTGTTGACCGTATTTTTGAAAACAAGCCCATTATTCTTCCTAATAAGGTTCCGCTTTTTCTGACCCATTTAGTTGATAAGCTTAACACTATGTCGCCATCTGTGTTGTTTTGGATGGTTCCGATGGTATTTATGATCCTATTTACGATCAAGCAGGTCGTTAATTTCTTTCAGGATTATTTGATGAATGATATTGCGCAGGGCGTTATGCGTGATGTGCGGGTTCGTCTATTTGAACGTATTCAAACATTATCTTTGGATTATTTTAGTGGCAAACGTACGGGTGAATTGGTTTCCCGCATTACCAATGATGTCGGTACTATAGAAAATGCTGTTTCTTACGCATTTACCGATATTTTCAAGCAACCTTTTCAGATCCTGATTTTCTTGGCGATTTCATTTACCATCAATACCAAGGGAACCATGATTGTATTTTTTATGGTTCCTTTGATTGGCTGGCCCATGGCCTTGATTAACAAGAAATTACGTAAGTTTGTTAAAAGCATGCAGGAGAAGGTGGCGGATATCAATTCCCATTTAATGGAGACAATATCAGGTGTGCGCATCCTTAAAGCTTTCGGCACGGAGAAATATGAGATCGAGCGTTTTCGCCAACAAAGTTATGATTTTTATAAATTGCGTATGAAAGCTTTTCGTAGCATGAATCTGATGGGGCCCATCACTGAAGAAGTGGGGGCTATTTGCGGGGTCGTTGTGCTTTTGATTTTGGGTAAAGATGTGATGGGAGGGCATATGTCATTTGCCGTCTTTATGCTCTCCATGCTTGCGACAACACAGGTGATTCGCCCTGTCAAGCGTTTGGCTAATGTGGTGACAATTATTCAACAAGCCTTGGTAGCTAATTTGCGTATCTATGAAGTTTTGGATACCAAGCCCACGGTGGTTGAAAAGCCTGATGCGTTGGATTTGGAAATTTTGAAAGATAAGATTGATATTCAGAATATTAATTTTCAGTATGACGTTGAGTCGGGTACTGTTTTGCATGGTATTAATTTGTCGATCAAAAGAGGGGACTTGGTGGCGATTGTTGGGCCTACTGGATCAGGCAAATCCACCTTGGTCAATCTGATCCCGCGTTTTTATGATGTCACTGAAGGCTCTATTTTATTTGACGGTTTGGACGTCAAGGACGTGTCTTTTAAGTCCTTGCGCGGTCAGGTGGGAATTGTGACCCAAGAGGCGATTCTTTTTAATGATTCGGTTAAGAATAATATTGCTTACGGCACCTTTGATGTGACGATGGATCAAATTAAGCAAGTGGCTCAAATGGCCTTTGCGGACAAATTTATTGAAAGAATGCCCAAAGGTTATGACACTGTTATTGGGGACCGCGGCTTTAGGCTTTCAGGCGGGGAGAAGCAGCGCTTGACGATTGCGCGGGCTATATTAAAGAACCCGCCGATCTTGATCCTGGATGAGGCTACCTCACAGCTAGATTCTGAGTCGGAGAAGTATGTTCAGGAGGCTCTTGATAAATTGATGCAAGGGCGCACGGTCATTGCCATTGCTCATCGTTTGTCGACCATCATGAAGGCGGATAAGATCATTGTTTTGGAACAGGGTAAAATGGTGGGTATGGGAAAGCATGATGATCTGTTGTTTTCCTGCCCTTTATATAGAAGGCTTTATGAAACGCAGTTCCGTACCACCGGTGCTTCTTAAGACCTGCAATTTTGAATTTCCGCGTAGAATTCTATTGCAAAAATACAAGTCTTTGTTATAGTAAATGTTCAATTTAACCCAACACAGGCCGCCTTTGAGGGCATGAGGCTCAAATCAAAGGTTGGTTAAAACTAAAAAGTTCCGCCTTGACCTGATGAAAGAAATACAATCCGCCGGCGGGATACAGACGAGAGGAAGTAAAGAATGGCAACAGAATTAATCAAGAAGTTATTAGAAGCAGGTGTGCATTTCGGTCATCAAAGCCGTCGCTGGAATCCCAAGATGAAAAGATTTATATTCGGGGAACGCGGCGGTATTTACATTATTGACTTAGAAAAGACCGTGGACCGCCTTAATGCGGCAAGGGACGCTATCCGTGAGATCGCTGCCAAGGGTGGTAAGATTCTTTTTGTAGGCACCAAGAAACAAGCGCAGCAAGTCATTGAAGATGAAGCCTTGCGTTGTCAAATGTATTATGTTAAGAACCGCTGGATGGGGGGTCTTTTAACCAATTTAGAAACTGTTAAGAAATCCGTCCGCAAGCTGATTGATATAGAGAAGATGGAAACCAACGGCACTGTTAACCGT
>Ga0302280_1003630_pt1 | contig 11018 bp, 14 predicted proteins | sample III_Fen_E1_1_FD_198771 | JGI IMG/M metagenome (GOLD analysis project Ga0302280, IMG submission 198771) | Peat permafrost microbial communities from Stordalen Mire near Abisko, Sweden - III_Fen_E1_1 | ecosystem: Environmental > Terrestrial > Soil > Wetlands > Permafrost | place: Sweden: Abisko...
GGAACTGCCCGGTTTTAAGTTGGAAATACTTGCTTCTTCTTATAACTGTTATATTATTCCTTTCTTCAGTCCAAATAAATGCCCAGGTCACAAAAATGGATGCAAAAGGCATGGACAGCCTGCTAAAAAACCTGCCGGAAAATGCTTCGCCAGGGGATAAAGTAGAATACATTACCATGCTCATCAGTGTAGATTCTTCGCAGGGCCTTTATTTTGAAAAAAGGGGCGAAGCCTATTCTGCAATGCAGCAGGACGATAAAGCCCTCAGGGATTTTGAAAAAGCCCTTTCTCTGGGCTATTCTGATAACAATTTTTTTGCTTTGCTTGGATTTACCGCTTCCAGAGCGGGAAAGTGGGCCAAGGCTGTAATGTACCTAACACGCGCTATAACCTTAAACCCCGAAAATGAAATGTTGTATGCCTACAGGGGCTATGCATATATGACTGTTGGTGACGATTCGCTTTCAGAAAATGATTATTCCATATATCTTAAACATCACCAGGACGATGCTATTTCATGGTTTGGGTTGGCCCGGGCCCAGGAAGACCTTAATGAGAACAGCAAAGCCATCGTTTCTTTTCAGAAAGCTATTTCACTTGATTCGACTAATTATGAAGCTTACTTTAACCTCGGAATGATCTATGGCAATATGAAACTATATGCCAAAGCTATTGCAGAATTTGACACTACCCTCCATTTCAATCCGAAACTCCCTTATGTGTATTACAACCGGGGCATAGCAAAAGCCAAAAATCACTTACCTTTTTGCGACGATTTCAAAAAATGCTATGAGATGAATTATACTCCGGGCGTGGATATGTATAATAAGTTTTGCGGAGGAAAGTGAAGTATGAAACCAACTGCAAATATTAACCCGTTAAAAGCATACATTAACAGTAAGTTAGATGTTATTTTATTTTCTCCTCTTTCCTTTGTTTTGTTGTTAATTGCCTTATTTTTGTTGCTAATTTATAACTTATTTACTTTTAGCAACAAATTAGCAACAATTATAAGCATAACTAATTATGAATGTATTACTTAGAGAGAGGAAACAAGGCAAAAAAGGACAAAAAAGCCTTTATTTGGAGTTTTACAAGGGTACCACCACCACCCCGGACGGCAAAACTAAAATACTAAGGGATTATGAATATTTGAATTTGTACCTGATTGATAAGCCCGCCACCGTTACAGAAAGGAAAGCCAATAAAGACACCTTAGAACTCGCTGAAAGCATAAAGAACAAAAGAGCCTTAGAAATTAAGAACGGGCAATATGGCTTTGCCAGCGATTTTAAACAGAAAACCAATTTTATTGAATACTTCCAAAGCCTGACCGACAAAAGGAAAGAGAGCAAAGGCAATTATGGAAATTGGGATAGTGCTGTAAAGCACCTGAAAACCTATTGTGATGCTAATACGACCTTCAAAGATATTGATAGTGATTTTTTGGAAGGGTTTAAAGAGTACCTACTCAATGAGCCTTTGACTAAGAGCAAAACCAAACTTTCACAAAATGCAGCCCTGTCATATTTCAGTAAAGTAAAAGCTGCCATTAATCAGGCTTTTGATGACAAAATAATAAATGACAATCCGGCAAAGCGGGTGCATGGCATTAAGCCAGAGGAAAGCAAAAGAGAATACCTCACTTTAGATGAGTTAAAGAAGGTTGTAAAGGCAGATTGTAGGTATGAGGTATTGAAAAGGGCTTTTTTATTTTCATGCCTTACCGGGCTAAGGTGGAGCGACATTCAAAAAATGAAATGGAGTGAATTGCAGAAATACAATGAGGGGTGGAGGCTTACTTTTAACCAACAAAAAACAAAGGGGCTGCAATACTTGGATATAAGCGCTCAGGCAGCGACTTATTTAAGCAAACCGGGAAAGCCTGATGAGAGGGTTTTTATTGGCTTAAGGTATAGCGACTACATGAATGTAGAAATAACAAAATGGATGCTAAAGGCCGGGATAACTAAAGATATTACTTTTCATTGTGGTAGGCACACCTTTGCCGTGTTACAATTAGAAATGGATACCGATATATTTACCGTTTCCAAACTCTTAGGCCATTCTGATTTAAGGACTACCCAAATATATGCCAAAATAATGGATGAGAAAAAAAGAGAGGCGGTTAATAAAATACCTGACTTGAATATTTAACCTAAATAATCACCAAATGGAAGGCGAACCAAAGATTGAAAATGAGATTAAAGATTTAACATTTAATCAGGAACACAGGCTTAAAGAATGGTTTGCGGTTTATGGCGATATTACTCTAATCAAACCTGATAGCGGTTATCTTTTTAGTTTTGATGGTTATTATTTTTATAACAATAGACACTTTACCGATTTTATATTAAATTATAATAAAGATGATTTTGAATATATGGATGAAAAGGAATGCCTTGAAAGGGCAGTATCTTTTCTTGAAAAATGGATAAAATGGCATAGAGGAATTGTAGAAAACTTATTAAGTGGCAATTTAACAAGGAATGATTTGCGTTTATCGTCAGGGCTTCCAATTAATCAAAATGAATTAAATGAAACTGAATCTGAATTTACTACAAGACAACTGAACATTTTATGCAGAGCGGAAGATAGTGTTTTTTTGGCTAAAAAATTACTAAAGAAACTTGAACCCAGCACATCAAAAAGCAATGCAAAACCAATTAAAAAATTATCTTTAAGAAGCAACCTAAACCCAACTCAAACAAAGCAGCTATATAACGGGCTTAAAGACTACTGCCTTAAAAATTCTGAAAAGCAATTTGAATACATTTTTTCTGATGAATTAACAGTACAATCTGAACCAATAAAATGGCTTCAAACTAATGAGCTATTTGCTTACTTTTTTGATAGCCTTTTTACAAAAGAATTTATCAATAATAAAAATTGGAAGAGTATTATTGAAAAATGCAACCTATTCATAAATGCAGAGAGTAAAGATTTAAAAGCCTCTGATATTTCAAGTGCCAAAAAACGATATGAGGAACGAGATGAAAACCCACAAGGATACCAAACTATTGATAAAATTATTGATGGCTTAAAGCAATAAGACACAATAAGACTTAGCCTCTCTTAGCCTCTCTTAGCATACCTTTCATGGGTATATATTTTCCTTTGTATCCGATATTATCAATTACCGGATAAGCGCTTATCCATTCTATTAACTTTTTAAATTGTTAATCTAATGGAAAAAACTTTAGATGAGCGCCTCTCTCTATTAGAGGCAGGGCAGCAGCAAACAAATGAATTGCTGTTAAGTCAAAAAACTGTATTCAATTTTGATGAAGTGGCAGTCTATACCCACCTCTCAAAGTCCTATCTCTACAAACTTACCTCTACGGGGGGAATACCCTGCTATAGGCCCAACGGCAAGCAAATCTACTTTGACAGGGCTGAAATTGACAAATGGCTACTTAGCAACAAAGCCCCTACAAGTGATGAGATAGAAAGCAAGGCCGCCTCTTATGTAACCCTGAATAAAAAAGGGAGGGGCAAATGATACTTCCAGATTATTACAAATTTGAGCAAAAACTGCAAAAGTCAAGTAGTCGCTATGATGTTACTGCCTCTACCGGGAGCTATGAATTATTTGAAAATTTATTGATAAATAAAAAAGCCTTTAATGTAGGTAGTTTATCACTAAATTTAGTTCAGCGGCCTGAAATGTGGAAAGGTAAAAAAACTGATTTGGCAATTACAAAAGGTAATTCAAGTATTACTTCAGTAAAACGGCCAGACATTGAAACCAATGCAGCATTTGGCGATATTAATGGCACTAAAGACGCTTGTATTATTCTTTTCAATCCTGATTTTAAAGAGGCAGGAATAACAACCATTGAAATATTTATTGGCAGGGGCTACCGGAATGATACAAACAGCCTTTGGAATGAATATGCAAACGGTGAATTAAATCATGAAATTGAGGGATTGAGAGCAAAAGCGGTTACAAAAAACGTAACCGGAAAGCCTTAATATGATGTTGGATAATATTGACCTCAAATTGAGCAAAGAGCAAAGCGGGGGGGCTGACTTTTTACAATCAGTCCCCAACTGCCTAACATCAATAAAAAGTAGAGGCGTTACAGAATATGGAGAATATGTAACGGGGTACTTAGGAAAGCTAAAAGTTAGTGTTACTGAAAACAGGGTAAAAATATTTGATAGCAGCCTTTGTAAAGATTACCTGGGCGACAATTTCAAAACATTAAGCAAAAGCGATGGAAGACGGGAAATTGAAAAAATAAGCGATTTACTGCATTTACCTTTCCAAAATGCAGATGTTAGCAGGATAGATTTAGCCCAAAATTTTATTATGCAGTACCCTGAAAAGGTTTATTATTCCTACTTAGGGGAGGCAAAATATTACAGCCGTTTGGAACAAAATAATGGGTTATATTATCAGAATAACAAAAGGACTTTGCTTTTTTATGGCAAGGTGCATGAGCAAAAGATTAAACAACAGCCTATCCCGGAATTATATCAAAATAAGCACGTCCTAAGATATGAATTGAGGTTTTTAAAAGGGCTTTGCAAAGAGTTTAATTTATCTGAATTAAAAGCCTATTTGTTATATGACGAAGTATTTTATAACAACCTTGTTAAGCGGTGGAGAGATGAATATTTGTGGATACAAAAAATAAGCACAAAACTAAATACTATGAAAGCAACAGGCAGCAAGAAGCAGTTTATTGAAAACTTGGCGTTATTTACCATTTTAGAGCTCGGCCAGCCCTCTATCTTAGGCAAGGTGAAGGAATGGCAGGCCACAGGAGAAATAAGCAAAAAACAAGCCTTTGAACTGAGGCAATCAGTAAAAGAGATTTGTACTATCCCTGAAAATAATGAGGTGCAAAATGACTTAATAAACGAGCTTACCCGGAAAGTTAAAGAAGCAGCCCGGTATTAAAAACCTTTTGGGCCTAATTACAAAGTTTGCATTTCCGCAGCCCTTTCTTTTTAGCATCTGCCAAAGTCATTTCTTTAATGTCGTGCTTACATTTCAAAATAGCTTTACAGTCCTTTGAAGTATGATATACCTCTGTTTTGCCATTATCACAGATATACACCATATCCGGCTTTGCAGCCTTGTGATAATTGCCCGGTAGCATACTCATTGAAGTAAATGCCAAAATACCAATAATAAGTGCCTTCATATCATCTGATTTTTAATATGTTTGTTATTATCAAAATTAATATAATTTTGTACTTACTGATAACAAAACACAAGAAAGAATAAGGATATAAAACAAAATAGCATACAAAAATAGCGTTAGCTAATCCGATAAGAGGAATCTCGACAATTCAGCAATTAACGGGGATTAGGCTGGCTCTCACAGAAAGTGGGGCTGGCTTATCTCGTTAATGGGCTTGTCGAGAGCCTCTCTTACAGGTAAGTTTCAGCCCCACGTTGTTTAATACTAAAAAATCCTCTTTGGGGTGAGAGGAACAAAACAAACCCAATGAAATATTTGAAAACATTAGTATTTATTCTTTTATCTTTTACTGCTTATAGCCAAGACGTTATTTATCTTAAAAACGGATATGAATTAAATGGGCTTGTAACCGAAGTGGGTATTAATGATATAAAATACAAGGTTGCTCACGATAGCCTTAGCCCAGTTTATACAGTTCCAAAATCTACTGTTTTAATGATTGTATATAAAAGTGGGAGAAAAGATATTTTTCAAGATGCCCCGCCACAAAACAAAGAAGGTAATGAAGCAGCTGGAAACATGAAAGATTATTTTAACGGGACACATGATGCAGATGTTTACTACACTGGCTCAGGCGGGATGGCTGCTACTACCTTTTTTACTAATCTTATAGGTTCTCCCATTATTGGACTTGTTCCTGCAATTATAGGTTCTACAACTACCCCAAGAGATATTAACCTTAAATATCCAAGTGAAGCACTTATGCAAAATAAAGAGTATGCAAGAGGGTACAGAACCGAGGCAAGGCGGTTAAAATCTCGCAGGATATGGACAGCTTATGGAATCTCTGCCGGGATTGTGATTGTAGTTGTGGTTTATGTGGCAATCTAATCTGTAAAATAACAAATATGAAAAAGTTAATAATTGGCCTTATAAGTATTGTGGGCATATTTCTATCATTTCAAATGCAGGGGCAAAGGTTATCAATTGAAACGATGCAAACGCTATATGACACCAAGACATTAAACCAAGCAGATGGATTTCTTAAAACAATCAACTATACATTTGTTACAACACGAGATGATAAGGCTGAATATATGCACAATAAACTAATAGGGGTACACAATTTTGCTTATATGGTATATATTACTGTTGATAATTCCACATATCAAATATCAGAAGTGGAAATAATGAGCCAAGATGTTTCCGATTTTGATTATTACAAATCCCAAGCAGAAGAAAATGGATTTGAATTAGTGATTAGCCGCCCTGAAAATAAAGGCATATCATATCATTATATAAAAAAGGAAGGTAGGCAACTTGTGATAATATATAAAGCCAAAGATGTTATAGAGGTAAGCTATTCTATTGTAAAACAATGAATTTTTTTTTAATACTGCTATTATGCTTTCAAGATATTTTAGTTAGCAACCCTGTATTTTCACAGGTAAACCCTGAACATCATACAGTAAGGACTTACCACAAAAAAAATGGTACAACCGTTCAACGGCATGAGCAAACCAACTCTAACCACACGAGAAAAGACAACTATTCTCAAAAGGGGAACACTAACCCCCGGACAGGGAAAAAGGGTACTAAGAATTGACACTAAAAACAGCCTTTTTTGCTAAATTTGAAAGCAAATGAGTAGCAAGAAGATTGTCGGGGTAAAGCCTATACCCACGCGCGGGAACATAGAATTGTACTCAATATCTTTATCAGTTAATTACAAGGCATTACAATCAACAAGGGTACAGACAGGCTTAACACATTGTGAAGTATCAATATTATTAGGCTATGATTTAGCTTTTCAGCGTTTAGAAGTTCCTGCCTTGTGTTTGGCAGATATGGAAAAATTAAGCGGTATCCATGCCCACCCCGACTATTACCGATATGCAAAAAAATTAACCGTTAAAGGCTATTTAGAAGCTGTTAGCCGTTATACATACTCACATGGCAAGGTAAGCACCCGTTATGCCTTAACTTGTTCAGGAAAGCGGGTTGTGGCTTTCTATCAAAAGCAGTTTGGTAAGTTCTATGAACTTTACAGGGAATTTGCCAAATCTGATGAAATTCCTTACTTCCAAAAAGAGGGTAAAAAAATTAGAGAAACATCTGAACGGGCTTAGTCATGGTTCGTGAGGGGTATATGTAAAAATGGGAATTTTTTGCCTATTAGCGGGTATGGGCTTTGGCATTTCAGATTAAGAAATATTTACTCTCATTTTTTTTATCTACTGCCTGATTGAAGTAATCCCGGTTACAGAAACAGGGTACAAAGTAAGCCTTAACATAGACACAAAGCAACCTACCTGCTTTGACATATTCTGTCAATAGAAACAACTTACTATAAGACTAAGGGCAATCCCTATATTTATACCCGGTTAAACCCGCTTCAAATTATACCCTTGTAAAGCCCTGAAAAGTGGGGATTTTCTTAGGTTTTGTTGCTAATTTACATTTTTGAGAGATTCCAAAAGTGACATACTGCTATAATTCAATTATATAACTTTGCTACTTCACTTTATGCGGAGGAAAGTGAAGTATGTTAACGAGGGAATATATTAAACTCCTAAAAACACAATATGCTTATCTACCAACAATTTAACATCACATTAACTTAATAACCAAATTCCTTTTTCGGTATTTCCCAAAATAATCTTATTTTTGCACCTTGTTTTTTGCGAAACGACGTGAATAAACTGAAAGAATATATCATAAATTTTGGGAACCTCGCACTCGGGAAACATGAGTATGAGTTCACTGCGGGGGAAAATTTTTTCTCGCATTATGATTATTCCCTTGTAAAACATGGAGATGTGAAGATACACCTCCTGCTTGACAAGGAAAGTGATGCGCTCATTATTTTAGATTTTGTACTTGATGGCTACCTGAGGTTGGAGTGTGACACCTGCCTGGACCCTATAGATTATCCGCTTAACGCCAAAGACCGCCTTATCCTTAAACTGGATGACCGCGTGGCCGGTGTGGAAGATGATGAAATAGTGTTTCTGCTCGCAGATGCATACCAGATAGATATAAGCCCGTATATATATGAGTTTATAAACCTGGAAATGCCCCTTAAAAGCAGCTGCAGCCTGATAGGCAAAGAGTGCAACCCTAATATGTTGCAAATAATAGACAAAACGAACGGCGCCGGAAAGAAAGAAGAAGTAGACCCGCGCTGGGAAGTTTTGAAAAAACTGAATGGTGATAAAAAATAAAAACTTATAAATAATAGAATAAGATGCCTAATCCTAAACGAAAAATATCGAGGACCCGCAGGGACAAGCGCCGTACGCATGATAAAGCCGCTGTACCTACATTTGCCCTTTGCAGCAATTGCGGCGCTCCGCACCTGTATCACAGGATTTGTCCTGAATGTGGCACATATCGCCACAAGGTGGTAATAGAAAAGCAAATAGCTAGCTAAGAATAAATAATTCCTACGCCTTTAATGCATATAGGACTTGATATTATGGGCGGCGATTTTGCCCCTGCAGCAGCTCTTGAAGGCCTGGCATTAGCTTGCCGGGAAGTGGGGGACGATATTGGCCTTACCCTGATCGGCGACAGCCAGATCATCAGGGATTTTCTTGCAAAAAAAGGCCTTCCGGAAAGCCGCTTCCACATAGTGCATACCACCCAGGTGATAGAAATGGGCGAATCGCCAACCAAAGCCATCGGAAAACAGGACACAAGCATAATGACTGGCTTGCGGATGTTAAAAACCGGCGAAATTGACGTTTTCTTGAGCGCCGGCAATACCGGAGCGGTATATGTAGGCGCACTTTATACAGTTAAAGCCATTGAAGGTGTTTTACGCCCGGCTATGCCGTCTCTTGTACCTAAAGAACATGGTGGCCTCGGCCTTATACTCGATGTAGGCGCCAATGCAGACTGCAAACCTGACGTACTTCTCCAGTTTGGGGTACTTGGGGCTATTTATTGCAAGAGCATACTCGGAATCAGCAACCCAAAAGTTGGGCTTCTCAATATCGGCTCTGAACCAGAAAAAGGTAACCTGGTGACCCAGGCGGCATATCCTATGTTCGAAGCCTCAGACCGTTTCGATTTTATAGGGAATGTAGAAGGCTATGACCTTTTCAGCGACAAAGTGGACGTGATCGTTTGTGATGGCTTTACCGGGAATGTCCTTTTAAAAACGGCAGAAACAATTTTCGAGATCGTAAAGAAAAGAAAAGGCTCCGACGAGTTTTTAGACCGTTTCGATTATCAGAATTACGGCGGCCTTCCTATATTGGGTGTAAATAAGCCGGTTATCATTGGGCACGGCGTTTCCAGCCCGGAGGCTTTCAGCCAAATGATACAACTGGGCGTGCAACTAGTAAACTCAAACATGATCGAAAAAATCAAACAGGCAGCGATGGAGCCTTCTAATATCCAATAAATGACCAAAACAAGAGCAGCGATCAAAGGCGTAGGCGCTTATGTGCCAGACTATATCCTCAACAACCATGAACTTGAGCAAATGGTTGACACCAATGATGAATGGATAACCTCCCGGACCGGCATCAAAGAAAGAAGGATACTGAAGGGCGAAGGCAAAGGCATGTCTTACATGGCCGAACGCGCCGTAAACCAGCTCCTTAAAAAAACAAACACCAACCCCCTCGATATAGAATTGGTTATCTGCGCTACAGTAACCCCTGATATGATCTTCCCTGCCTCTGCCAATATCATTACCGACAAATGCGGCATGAAAAACGCCTGGGGCTTCGATCTTGAAGCAGCCTGCAGCAGTTTTATTTATAGCCTCACCATAGCCTCCCAGTTTATTCAGAACGGGGTGTACAAAAAGGTGATAGTGATAGGCGCCGATAAAATGTCTGCGATAATAGACTATACCGACCGCCAGACCTGTATCATCTTCGGCGATGGCGCCGGGGCAGTGCTCCTGGAACCTGACACCGAAGGCAATGGCATACAGGATTTTATCCTGAAGAGCGATGGCTCCGGCGCGCAATACCTGTACCAGAAAGCGGGGGGTTCTGCCTATCCGCCTACCGAAGAAACTGTGGCCAAAAGGGAGCATTATGTACACCAGGAAGGCCAGTCGGTATTCAAATTCGCCGTAACCAATATGGCCGATGTATCTTACGAAATAATGCAGCGCAATAACCTTGTGGCTGATGACATTGCCTACCTGGTAGCCCACCAGGCCAATAAACGAATCATAGACGCTACTGCCAACCGTATGGGCCTGCCACCTGAAAAGGTGATGATGAATATCCAAAAGTACGGCAACACCACCAATGGCACCCTGCCACTCCTCCTGCATGAATGGGAAGACAAACTCCACAAGGGCGACAACCTCATTATGTCTGCTTTTGGGGGCGGCTTTACCTGGGGCGCTATCTGGCTGAAATGGGCGTACGACAGGTAATTAGGAATTATCAATTAGGAATGAGGGATGGGCGGATTCCGCTCATCAAATATTACGCGACTTATTACCCACGTTTTCTCGTTTTTCCCAAAATAAAGTATTCTATCCAACACTAATTTCCTACCAAGTTCACTGTTTTGCACTGCATATTAGTATTTCTTTTAAAACGTAAATAGCTGATATAAAACAGAATAACCCGCATTGCACACTATAGTAGTATAAAGTAGTATTCCCCTACCCCTGAAAAATTACGTGGGTTGCGGCCTTACGGGGGGAGGAGACAGTAAATAAATCACGCCATCGTTTTGGCGGAACGAAATCTATCTTTCGCAGGAGCAAGGTACGGATTTATTTTGGGAAAACCAAATGATAAACTCTAAAATTCAGAAATATATTTATAGCGAAAATAGAAAGAATTAAATCTCATATCTATTTGTAATTACATAAGTGTAAGT
>Ga0302280_1003632_pt1 | contig 11010 bp, 12 predicted proteins | sample III_Fen_E1_1_FD_198771 | JGI IMG/M metagenome (GOLD analysis project Ga0302280, IMG submission 198771) | Peat permafrost microbial communities from Stordalen Mire near Abisko, Sweden - III_Fen_E1_1 | ecosystem: Environmental > Terrestrial > Soil > Wetlands > Permafrost | place: Sweden: Abisko...
CACAATATTGGAATCCATTAGGATATTCAGTCTTGAGATATAATTTTAATAATATCTTTGTTGAAGGCATTGATCTTGGCATCAATGATCCTTTTGGCGAATTACTTCCTTCGCCCATATATATTCCTCAAGCTGGTGTATTTGGTGATTTTGCGATAAATCAAGCCAGTGGCGATCATCAAAATAAGGCTTGGGAAGCTGGTGCCTATATGGGTAGTTCCTCTCTCAATGGTTGGGGAACATGGAAGATTCAATCTTATTATAAAGTTTTGGAAAGAGATTCCTGGTTGGATATTTTGCCAGATGATGATTTTTATTCTGGTGATACAGATACTAAGGGTTGGAGAAGTGAACTTGATATTGGTTTAGCGAAAAATGTTTGGTTTACAATGTCGTATTTCCATACCAATGTATTTAAAGATTTAACCAATCTGGGAGCGGCAACTTCAAGTGCTATATATGGACCTACAAGTCCTACATTGAGCAAATCTGCTCCGGAAGATTTATTTCAAATGGATTTGAACATGAAATTCTAATCAAAAGGGGTAAAATTTATGAAAAAGATTCTTTCATTAGTTGTGGCAATGGTGATGGTTTCAACCCTAGCCTTTGCAGATTCAACCCTTATCAATGGGGCAGGATCTACCTTTATTTATCCAGCGATCACCAAGTGGTTTGATGAATATTCTAAAACAAATTCGAATGTTCAGTTTAATTATCAGGCTATTGGTTCAGGTGGTGGGATTAAACAAATTACTGCTAAGACTGTTGATTTTGGAGCTACCGATGGTCCTATGACCATGGATCAATTGACCCAAGCACCTGGACGTATTTATCATATCCCGATGGTGATGGGGGCTGTTGCCGTAGCATATAATATTCCAGGGGTTGACAAGGGACTTAAATTAACTCCAGATATTTTAGCTGGGATTTATTTAGGTAAGATCACTCAGTGGAATGACGCATTGATTACAGCTCAAAATCCTGGGGTTAATCTTCCTAATAGTTCCATTACTGTTGTTCATCGTTCTGATGGCAGTGGAACTTCTTTTATCTTCACCGATTATTTAAGTTCGATCAGTGGTGAATGGAAGGGCAAGGTTGGTAAAGGTACTTCTGTTGACTGGCCAGTAGGTTTGGGTGGTAAGGGTAACGCCGGTGTTTCTGGTCTTTTAAAGCAGAGCCCTGGAAGTATTGGTTATGTTGAATTAGCGTATGCTTTAGAAAATAATTTAACCTATGCGGTTTTACAAAATAAATCTGGCAATTTTGTAGAGCCCACCGTTGATTCAACATCCAAGGCTGCTGAAGGCGCTAATATTCCTTCAGATTTTCGTTTTTCAATTGTGAACAGTTCCAATCCCGATGCTTATCCCATAGCTGGAACAACCTGGCTTTTGATTTATAAGCAGATGGATGATCCCATCAAGGGTAAGGCAATTGTCGATTTTATTCGATGGGCGATTACGGATGGTCAAAAATTAACAGCAGATATGGATTATGCGCCATTACCTTCTAGTTTGGTCGATTTGATTCAAAAGAAGCTTGACCAGGTGAAGTACTAAATAGTACAATTAGCAGCATTATGAGTCGACATGATACCAGCGACATTGTTTTCAGGAGGATATTGGCGGTTTTCCCCATCTCCATCCTGATCCTAGTCGCTGGTATTTTTTTTGAATTAATTTGGTCTTCGCTTCCTTCCTTAAATAAGTTTGGAGTTGGATTTTTATTCAGCCGGGTTTGGGACCCAGTGGCTGAAAATTTTGGCGCCTTGCCATTTATTTTTGGTACCTGTGTGACATCCTTGGTGGCTCTTTTACTCGCCATCCCCATTGGCGTAGGAGCTGCAATTTATTTAGCAGAATATGCTCCACCTAAAGTTTCTAAGACGATATCAATTTTAGTTGATTTACTTGCGGCTATACCCAGTGTTATTTATGGGCTTTGGGGCATTTTCGTTTTAGTGCCATTTATGCGGAACTCGGTTCAACCATTTTTGGGGAAGTTTTTGGGATTTTTACCCTTTTTTCAGGGGCCGAATTATGGGGTTGGTTTTCTTGCCGCTAGTTTTATTTTAGCCATTATTATTGTTCCTTTTATCATTTCAGTTTCTCGTGAGGTTCTTATTGCTGTTCCTTCAGTATATAAGGAAAGTGCGTATGCTTTAGGTGCTACGCGCTGGGAAGCCATATTTAATATTGTTTTAAGTTACGGGAAGGTGGGGATTTTAGGGGCAGTGATTTTAGCTTTAGGACGGGCTATTGGTGAAACCATGGCGGTGACCATGATCATTGGTAATAATGTGGTGATTAGCCCTTCGTTATTCTCACCTGGATATACATTAGCGAGTGTTCTTGCCAATGAATTTTCTGAAGCAGATACCAGTATGTATTTATCTGCGCTCATTGAAATTGGTTTGGTCTTGTTTCTCGTATCTATTATTGTTAATATATTGGCTCGCATTTTAATTTGGTCTGTGACTAAAGGGCCTTCGGAAATAATTAAATGAAAGAATCCATTCATACAGCCTTCGTGCGTACTCGTCTTCGACGAGCCATTTGGGATAAGGCCATGGTTTATGTCTTATCCTTATGCGCTTTTGGTATTCTTTTAGTGCTTTTTATTATCTTGGGCCATTTATTTATCCAAGGTGTAACTTCATTGAACCTAGATTTCTTTATTCATTTACCCAAACCTGTGGGTGAAGCAGGTGGGGGGATGGCTAATGGGATTGCGGGAACTTTTACGTTGTTGTTATTAGCTATTTGTGTTGGGGTCCCTGTAGGGCTTGGTTCAGGCGTGTATTTAAGTGAATATGCAGATTTAAGATTCGCCCAAGTAGTGCGTTTTATGTCGGATGTCATGAACGGGATCCCGTCGATTGTTTATGGTATTTTTGCTTATATCGTCTGTGTTTTGCCGATGAAAGGTTTTTCAGCTCTTTCTGGCGGATTTGCCTTAGGGATTATGATGATACCCATGATCACGCGTACCAGTGAACAATTTGTACGCATGGTGCCTCCCCAACTGAGAGAAGCTGGTTTAGCTTTAGGTATTCCTAAATGGCGTGTTACCTTGGATATTGTAATCCCATCAGCGTTGGCAGGTATTACAACAGGAGTGATGGTGGCCTTAGCGCGTGTGGCCGGAGAGACGGCGCCATTATTATTCACTGCCTTTGGTAATAATTATTGGCAACGTTCCCTAACACAGCCTATAGCGGCATTGCCCTTACAGGTTTTCAATTATGCCATCTCTCCTTTTGATGATTGGCATCGTCAGGCTTGGGCTGGGGCAATAGTTCTTATTTTAATGGTTTTAATTATTAATGGTTGGGCCCAGTTTTTTGTCATGAGCCGTAACCGTTGGTCTTCAGGGAAATAATATGAGCTCAACACGTGGCAGTATTAAAGTGAAAGATCTAAATTTATATTACGGTAGTTTACATGCCCTGAAGAACATCACGATGAGCATAGAGCCGCATAAGATTGTGGCGATGATTGGTCCTTCAGGATGTGGTAAATCTACCTTGATCCGGGTATTTAATCGGATGAATGATTTGATCCCCGCATCTCGTGTTGAAGGAGAAGTCTTGGTGGATGGGGTGAATATTTATGATAAGAATACGGATGTGGTAAGCCTTCGACGTAAGGTTGGGATGGTGTTTCAAAAATCGACACCTTTTCCAAAATCTATCTATGAAAATATTGCCTATGGGCTTAAGATAGTGGGTATTAAGGATCATCGTATACTCACTGAAACTGTTGAAAAAAGTCTTAAGAGGGCGGCATTGTGGGAAGAAGTTAAAGATCGGTTGAATAAAAGTGCTATGTCCTTGTCTGGTGGTCAGCAGCAACGCCTTTGTATTGCGAGGGCAATTGCTGTAGCTCCTGAGATTATCTTGATGGATGAGCCTTGTTCAGCCCTGGATCCTATTGCCACCGCACGTATTGAAGAGCTGATGGTAACCTTGAAAGATGAGTATACGATTGTCATTGTTACCCATAATATGCAGCAAGCTGCCCGAGTTTCTGATAAAACTGCTTTTTTGATGCATGGGCAGATCATCGAATTTACTAAAACCACGGATTTCTTTACGAAACCGTCTAATAAAATTACTGAAGATTATATAACAGGTCGTTTTGGTTAATAAATGCCTTAGGAGAACAGCATGCTCAGAGAAAAAATCACAGAGTTAAAGCATCTTTTGATCCAGGATGCTGGTTTGGTTGAAGATATGCTTAGCCGTAGTATGAGAGGGCTCTTGGAAAAGAACCCGGATATGCTCTATCAGGTGGTTAAAAACCAGGAACCGCGGGTAAATGCCTATGACCGTTCGATTGATGAGCTTTGTGTGCAAACGATCGCCCAATTTGAGCCTGTTGCCCGGGATTTGAGGTTGGTTATTATGATTATTAAGATGAATAAAGACTTAGAGCGAATGGCTGATCATGCAGTTAATATATCCGAAAGCGGTCTATATCTTATTGCTAATCCCTTTGTAGGTTCATATAGTGATCTACCAAGTATGGGGGAAAATACAGTAGGGATGCTTAAAGATGCCATTAATGCCTTTGTTAATGAAGATGTGGTGATGGCTCAGGCTGTTTGTAATAGAGACAATATTGTTGATGATGCAGGGGATAGGATTCTAAAAGAATTGACGATTGTCATGAAAGGTAAGAAGGATATTATCCCCCGAGCCTTGGCTTTAATGCGGATTGCCCATAATTTGGAGCGTATCGCTGATTTATCGACCAACATTGCTGAGGAAGTCATCTATATAGTGGAAGGACGAGATATTAAGCATTACAAACATGAAGAACAGCATTAAGTCTAACAATAACAACATTTTTTCGACTTGAATAAAATTTTAATAGAGTAGTTTTAACATTGATTTGATGGTTTTTCTGCTCAAAATAGCCTAGTGATGTTGGTCCATTCTGCAATTTTAATTTCGATTATTAAAATTTTCTTAAATTTCCTTGACATGGGCTATGGCTCATGGCAAAATATCGTCAATTGGTAGGGGAAGCGTTTTCCTATCAATTTTCACCCTGGTGATTTCAGGCTTGACTGAGAAAGGAGGGATGAGATAGAACAGTTAGAGATCATCGATTGGGGTCTATATTGTCATTTTCCTAGGCCAATAGACACCTAGATATATTTACATATAAACTTTTCCTTAAATCTTGGGAGAAATAAATGAAAAAATTATTAGTTGCTGCTTTGTTCGTTGTGTTAGCCTCTCCGGCTTTCGCGGCGATCCAAAACGTGAAGGTTAGTGGTGATATCACAACCTCCTACATTAATACTGAAAACATGGACTTAGGTGCTAACTTAAATACCTATGTACCAGCTGGTGAGAAAAAGCAAAACGTTTTCTTGACCCAAACCCGTCTTCGTGTAGACGCTGATTTAAGCGATAATGTCTCCACAACGGTTGGTTTGATCAACGAACGCGCTTGGAATTCTGAAACCTGTACTAATGGTGGAATTCCTAATTCAAACTGCGATACAAACGTTCAATTGTACTTGGCTTCCTTGACCTTGCGTGAGTTCTTGTATTCTCCGCTCACCTTGCAAATTGGTCGTCAGGTATTCAGTTATGGTAATGGTTTCATCTTAGGTGATGGTGGTCCTATCAACGCCGGTGCTGCTGAGATCAACAGCGTTTATGCTGATCTTAACGAAAGAACCGCTTATGATGGTGTCACAGCTACCTTAGATTACAAGCCTCTAACTATCAGCATGATTTATTTCAAAAATGGTCAAACCGCTGGTGGTATTGAAGGTTTAGGACAACAAACAAGTGGTAATAGTTCTGATGTTTACGGTTATAACGCTAATTATCAATTAAGTGATCCTTGGAATACTGTGGTGGAGCAATATTTCTTCGCCAGAATCAATGGATCAGGTTTTGATAATTTAGGTGCTGGTGCCAATAAAGGCAGCACTTTGTATGTACCTGGTTTACGTGCGAGCACCAATCCTATTAAGGGATTGAATGTTCAGGGTGAATTAGCTTGGCAGCTTGGTAACAATGAAATTCAATCTGTCAACGGTACAACAGGTGTAGCTACAGGTGCCTATGAAGGTGAACATCGTAGTGCCATGGCTGCTCAATTCTTAGCAAGCTATGCATTACCGGTTTTAGATAAATATAAACCGACAGTGAATGGTTCTTACACCTATGTTTCTGGTGATAAGAATGGTGGAGAAAATTATCCTGGAAGTCATGTAACAACTGCTAAGACTTTCACTGCATGGGATGAATTTAACACCATCCAAGGTGCTGGTACTATTTATCGTGCCATCTTCCCCATGTCAAACGAGCATATCCTTTCCTTAGGTGCTTCTGCTAATCCTTTGGAAGATGTTACTGCTGGTGTTACCTGGAGTGGATTGTGGGCTGCTGCTCCTATTAGCGCACAGAATCCATTGGTTTTATATCAACCAAATGGTACAACAGTTTCAAACCTTGCTATTAACAAAGATGGTTATTGGTTAGGTAATGAAACTGATGTTAATTTAACCTATAATTATACCGAAGATGTTACATTCGGTCTTAACTTAGGTTGGTTTGTTCCTGGTGATGTGTTTGCTGCATCAAACAAGGGAACAGCCAGTCAAGCTATTGCTAATGTTGGAGTTAAGTTCTAATATTGCAAAGTTTGATGCTGTAGTTTTAAAACCCCCGTTCGATTTTGAACGGGGGTTTTTTATTTCCCGTCGCTGAAATAAAATCCTGCCAATTAATATTTAGAAATTTAAAAATCATAAAAAAATTTTTTACATTATTATTTTCATTTGTATTTTCTTTGTTATGATAATTCATAGGCTATAAGTTATTAATAATAAAGTGTTTATAGCGCCGTTGTTAATGCAGCAATATGGAAACGGCACATTTCTAGAAATATTTAATAGACAAAATTTTAGGAAGCCATTTTCGGGAGTAGTGACAGAATGACCCGTGACGAAATATATGATCATCTTGCCAAGGTTTATCTTGGCAAGCGCGAAAATGTATCACCCAAAAAGAGTAAACCTAAAGAGTTTAATCGGTCGTTATTGGTGATCAATATTGTGATCACAGCAGTTATTACTATATCGACGGTGTATGGGTTTACAGCGTTTTTAACACGCCGGGGAGATTTAAAGTCTCAAGTTTTTTATGCCTTGAATAATAATCCTATTCGCATCGCGTATGACCTTAATGACCCGTTCCCAGCGACGAAAACATTTTCGATCACCATCCCTAATAAGGATGTTTCTAAATATAAAGCTTTAAATGTCAGTTTGCGTGGTATGGATGGGGCTTATCCAGGAATTGTTAAGATTGTCGTAGGGAATCAAAAGAATGAGCAAGCTATTTATTATATTCAAAATGTAGGGGCAACCTGGCAAAAGGCCAGTATCCCTTTTGAGAAATTAAATTTGACCGATTGGACGACGATCACTGATGTGTCTTTTGTCCTGGAAGCTTGGAATGTAGATTTCCGTCGAGGAACGTTGTTGATCGACGGGGTAAGTTTTTCAAATTGAGGAGATTGTTTTTATGAAAATTATTTCTATTGCAAATCAAAAAGGCGGATGCGGTAAAACCACGACGGCAATCAATTTAGCCTCGACTTTGGGGGTTAATGCCCAAAAGACGTTATTGATTGACCTAGATCCTCAGGCGCATGCAACCCTGGGGCTTAATGTGGATGATCAGAACAGCCTTTATAATTGCATCTCTAAGTTAACTCCCCATAAATTGCGGATTAAAGATATTATTAAAAGAGTAACCAATAATTTTGATATTGTTCCTTCAAATGTATTGGTTGGAACGCTGGAGCAAGAATTGGCAGATGAGATCGGTCGCGAATTGAAGCTGGTAGAAATTATCAGTGAAATCAAAAATAACTATGATTATATTCTTATTGATTGTCCTCCCAGTCTTGGTTTTCTGACAGTTAATGCCATCCGTGCCAGCGACGAGATAATTATACCGGTCGAGACTAGCCGTTTTTCCATGCAAGGGGTGGACCACTTAATGGATATTGCCAATTTGATCCGTGAGCGTCTCAATCATCCGGTAAAGACTAAGGTTTTAATTACCATGTTTGATTCACGTCTCCGTCATTCATTTACGATGTTAGGGAAAATGAAAGAAAAGTTTACAGGAATGCTATTTGATACCATAGTGCATACGAACGTGAAGCTTAAAGAAGCTGCGGTGATGGGGGAGGCTGTTATCAAATTTGATAAATATTGCCGTGGGGCAAAGGATTATATGAGTCTGGCCCGCGAAATATTGACCTTTGATCGTCATCCGAATATGCCTGAGATCAAAACAACAGTTCCAGTTAAAGAAACGCCGGCAATTGAAATCCCAGCAGAGAAGGAATCTTATGAGCCTTCCGTACGGATGCAGGAATTAATTGAAAAAGAAACTACTGAGTTCTTGGGTGCTACTGCTTTTGTTTTAAAAGCGCCTGAAGCTAAATCAGTCTATGTCACAGGATCATTTAATGATTGGTCTTTAGATGAGAACTGCCGCATGACCAATAATGAAGGCGTTTGGAGCTTGAAAGTTAATTTAAAACCGGGCACATACAAATATCAATTTATTGTTGATGGTAGATGGCAGGAAGATCCAGCCAATACTAATATTGAGCGTAATTCGTTTGGGGATATTAATTCATTGATTGAGGTCAAAGCCTAATGCCCCCTGGAGGTCGCATGGAAGGGGATTTTTCAAAGGCAGATATTCTCGACGGTAAAATGTATGCAGTGTTAGCTTACCTGTCTATTTTTTGTATCGTCCCATTAATCCTCAAAAAAGATAATATTTTTGTCTTAAGCCATGGCCGTCAAGGCCTGGTGCTTTTTGTGGCCGAAGTGGCAACCTTGGTTATTAGCATTATTTTCCCCTGGGCCTTTAGGCCTTTGTTATTTATTTTTTTTGGCTTATCATTTTGGGGAATGGTGACAGCAATTCGCGGTCAATCGGTAGAGTTGCCATTCATAGCCAAAATCGCTGAAAAAATAACCATCTAATCTGCCATAATTATGTTCCGAAAAATCGTTGATGTTCTCAAAGAAGTATTTTGGATCAAACCTACCCCTAAAAAAAGAAAAGCTTCGACTAAGCGCCCAGGTTCTATTAAAAGAAAATCAGCTTCTAAGGTAAAAAAGAGTTCTCCTAAAAAGCCATCTATTAAAGTAATAGCCAAACACAAGCCTCAAGCCAATCCCAAGAGTTTAAAAAAAGCGATAGCCAAGGCGTCTCCCAAAGCCAAAACCATCGATATTGACCCTTCCTTAGCCCAGGTGGGTGAAATAACTCATTATTTTGAGCGTATCAAGGTTTGTGTTGTTAAGTTAACTCAAGGTTCTGTCCTCATCGGCGATAAATTGACTATTATCGGCGATAAGACTAAATTCGTCCAAAAAGTCTGGAGCATGCAAATCGAAAGTGAAGATGTCAAAGTGGCCAAGAAGGGGCAATTAATAGGCATCAAAGTAGACAAGCTTGTTATCGTGGGAGACAGAGTTTACAAGTGACACTGACGTAATGTCAGTGTCATCCTGAGCCAACTGGTGAAGGATCTTAAGGGCATTTAGATTCTTCGGCTTCGCCTCAAAATGACAAAACCTTTAAAATGTGCTATATTTGCAGTATGAGAAATAATAAAGGGCAGAATTTAATTGAGTATATCTTGTTGGTCACTGCTGTGCTTTTAGTATGTATCTATTTTTTTACGACAAGATCAGGTGGTCCAATGCCAACAGCCATCAATACAAGTCTCAATAGCATCGTTCAAGAAATCAATAATCCACCGTATAATGCACAAATCAATCTCAGTAATTAATGAAAACCCATCGTCAGCTATCCCAAGAGCATAAAAATTTAATACGCCGTTATCTGCTTTGGGCGTATAAATCTACCAAGGAATCATTTGAACGTATTGAACGTAAGACCACCCAATTGCTGATCGATGAATATCTGTTAGCTCATCTTGCAAAAAAGGGAGCCAGGATTCCTGATGAATTTAAGGAATATATTGCGCAAAAGCGTAAAGATGAAAAGAAGCTAAAATTTACTGATACTGGGGGCAAGGAATTGCATCCGGAATATGTTTATTTAAAGAATCGCCTGGCGGCTATTGAGGCAGCGATAAAATATTTTCTAGGTACAAAAGAATTGAAGAATATCAGCAAACTTTACGAAGTAGAATTTACGCGGCGAATTTTAGAAGCACGAGATCATTGATTTCTATCTTTAGCATCTTCCATTTTCTGCTTCATATCATCCATTAATTTTTCTCTTTTATCTTCGGTATCATCGATGCTTTGCTGTTCCTGGCGTTGGATGTTCGAAGAGTCGATGGCGCTGGGGGTATGTGTGAAAGTCTTAGATAGTCCGCCGATGGCACCAAAGAAAATGCCTAAGGCCCAAAGACCCGCAACAGCAATGAGAATGATGATTCCTAAATTCATATTCTTAGTATATAATAAATACGATATGAAGAGAATAGTGTTTTTGATATTAACAATTATTTTATGCCTTCCATTAAATGCTCGTGCCGGAGTTGAGATTTTTATTGATGGCCATAAATATGATTCTTTTCAGGATTACGAAAATTCAAAAAAATCAGTTAAACCACAACTGTCCTTATCAGCAGCAGATATAAAAAAACAGCAGGATGATTATATCCGCCAGGAAGCCAAGAAATTAGGAATAAAGCTGGATTTAAACAAAATCAAGACTATTCAGATTAAACCAAAAAGCCAATCAGAATTGGCTCAACATCGATTATTTGTCTTGGGTATTGAAAACAGTGTGGTGGGAGCTTTACAAGAATTCTATCAGAACTGGGGACAATCAGATATTCGAATGCCCAAAGAAGTATCTGTTGATCAATTACAGCAGATTATTGAGCAAGCCGTGTCTAGTTCTAAAGAACCTAAGCTTTTAATATCTGAGCCTGGGAAGGTGCGTATTATGTCCATCTCAGC
>Ga0302280_1003634_pt1 | contig 11005 bp, 4 predicted proteins | sample III_Fen_E1_1_FD_198771 | JGI IMG/M metagenome (GOLD analysis project Ga0302280, IMG submission 198771) | Peat permafrost microbial communities from Stordalen Mire near Abisko, Sweden - III_Fen_E1_1 | ecosystem: Environmental > Terrestrial > Soil > Wetlands > Permafrost | place: Sweden: Abisko...
GCGCCCAATTCAAGCATATTAATCATTAAACATAAATTTAAACTGGAATCCTATATCAAAAAATTTATCAACATCACTGAGTTATCTACAAATCTCCAAACGTCAATTGCGGCTCGCTTGTTTCTTTTACTGCTCTTCTTCGATTTCTCGGTTCTGAAAAACTGTCTGTGCGCATCGCTTCATTCTTGAATTTGCATTGTTCTATCAACTTAAAAAGCAGCCATAAAAGAGCACAAATAATCAGGCCTGCTGAGATAATTAAACTCGGAGTCGTGTAATTAGGAACAGTCGAAGTGGAAACTGTATTTGCTGTCGGGCTATTTGCAGATGAATTTACAAAATTTAAAATGCAAGATTTATTTACAGTCAGAGAATACCCAGTCTGACAGCTTGCACATACAATCCCACCTCCTAATGATGTTGTAGAGGTACAAGCATTCGGTATACAAACAGACAAGGCAATGTTCACTGACCAAAGGAACGCATCATTGAAACAGGTTAAGCAGCTAGTCGCGTAAACAGGAACAGAAATATTCTAATTACTTGTCGCACACGGACCATACTGATTGGAGCAAGCAGCGGCCGATTGGTGAGCAAATCCTATTTAACAGGTAAGCGAATCGATTTGAAAGAAAAATGAAATGAAGAACAGAATAACTTTGTTGTTCATATCAAAATTATAATATCCTTAATCCTTGTTGGTATGAAAATTTTTTATCCTTTTGAATTATTATTGTTTCTTATCTTGCTTAGTTTATCCCTTGAGGAGAGTTCCTTTATATCTATTTTATGACATTGTATATTTGATATAATTCCAAAAAGTGGAAATGCAAAAGTGGGAAACTTAGAAAATTCATAAATCTAAAAATAAAATAACCCCAGTTCTCTAGAGAAATGGGCCATGGAGAAGTACCGATTGATAATAGAAGAAAGTTAATGTAAAAGTATTATTGAGATATTTTATTTACGAATATTAATAGCGAAATATCAAACCATATATGCTTATGTTTTAATATCTTGTAGTCTATCATTTGCCCCCTGAACCTTCATTACCAATGCCCATTAACCGCTTAGTTATTTGTTTTACTCTTCACCTTTGCAATACCAAATTCCTTGCCATGATTTTAAGTTTACTAAATTCGATTAAAAGATAACCGTACTTTTTAGTCCTGCTTTTACTACATTTTCAGAATTTTGATATTGCTTCAAAAACCATAAAAACATATGTCCATATCGGCAAAGTATACTACCCTCCGCCAGAAATCGTTAATACTTATCCTATCCTTCAAATTGTATATGATAGAGAAAGGGCTGTCCTGGTTCTTAAATTAAGCAAATCGAATCTTTATCTATTTTCATTGGCATAACTTACTTAAACCTTGTAAAAAAGAAATTATTGACTGCCTCAGTCTTATTTAAAGCTTGAATAAAAGTATATTTCTCAGCTTCGAACTGGTCGACAGTATAGAGACCTGGATCAACGACATTAAACATCTTTCTTAACCGTCTTTTTTAAAAGTAAATGCAAGTGAAACTTCTGCTCCTACAAAGACATAAGGCACATATGAGCACAGTTATGAAAACAAATACTCCAACAGTAATTCCTACAATGTATTTCATATCACAATTTTTGTAGCACAGCTGCTTGTCATAGGTAATTTGAGATTAATCACAGGCTAAGTAGCAATCTCTGCAGTGAATTAATGAGATAAGTAGCAAAATAGATATGCTTTAAAGGATGAAGCTTGATTTCATGATATGATCGTTGCTCGTAATTTAACGAATTAAAAATAATATAATGATAATAATACGCCTTATTATTCACCATAAATAAAGCTATAATTAACAAGCAAAGTGTATCAACTGAGAGGTCGAAATAGTTCCAGTCTATACTTGACATCTTTGGGTATCACCCATGAATAGTAATTGTCAAACTCAATTGAAAACAGTCCCTGATATTTAAGTTTCAGCTATAGCTTCTTACTGGCACTCCTTTATTCTTTCCAATATATTTTTTCATCGTTGATCTTGCTTCTATCATAATAATTTAGTGAGCTTACAGTCTCTAAGACGAGTTTGTGCATATTGGTGAAGCTGCTCCTCTAAATGGCGAGATTGTCGTAGTAACAGATTTTAATATTGATGTCATTTTATGCCAGTATCACATCTAACTTGAGGATAGTGTCGCTTATTTAATTTGAGAAGTAAATCTTTTTGGATGTTCCCGCTTTGATGTGTAGCTCATGATAGCCAAATTTTGATTCATTCATATTATTTCCTATCTCGGTGAGATTTTATTAGACGATGTTCTTGCCTATTATTAGCTCTCTGAAATTTACAATACTTTAGACCTCATCGATAATTTATTAATACTACATCTTTTAAAGATATTCGTAGAATTATACATATTAGAACACCAGAGAAAAACGGACGGCCTTGCTTGTTTTAAGCATTAGATGCTTCAGCATGTTTACAATCTCATTTGAATCCTCAACAGGCAGGAACTACATGTAGATGAGAGCGATTTTACTTAATTGAGTTTGAATATGGGATGGAACTGCCGGCTGTTTTAAAATATAGTAGATTGATTTTTTAATAAATTAATTTACATTCGTAAAGGTTATGTCAGCATAAGTACAATTTTTATAGAGTTTATCTATACCTTTTACTCTATAAAATTGAGGAATAATAATGCTTTTTAGAACAGATAGCACCTTGGTAATACTTTCAATTGTTTCTTTTGAGGATTATTCCCCCGCTTATGCTTTTTAGGAGTGAAGTTATGCCTTTTGCCCAAGTAGCTGTTGTTCTGTATTGTCTATTTAAAAGATTTATTCTTCCTTCCAAAATTCCTAATCAAGTAGATCTTTTAAATCTTCGAAGATTTCTTCTATCATGACTGTCCTTTCAATGGCAGTTTTTGTTTATTTAGCCATGAAATTTTAGATCAACTAAAATTGATCGCTCAGTTTATCGAGTTTCCCGCTTCTTTGCTCAAAGTTCACAATCCAGTTGGACACAATTCGAAAGAAATCTGTTTTTTCTCTAATCTCAATGTTAAATTTTTCATGAGTCCAAAGTTGATAGCAGAAGCTTTCAAACAGAGGCAGCATTTTTAAATTCTAAATCCCTTAAAAATTGATCAACTGCTGGAAGATCAAAGTGAAAGTAGGTGTGTTGACAATCTCAGGATTATGAATAATAATTTGATTCAGCATCCTCAATAAATTGTATTCGAGTTCCATATTTTTCTCTTATGATAAAGCACTAAGCTTTAATTTTTAGAGTTAAAGTTCAATGGGAGGCTTGGCGACGGCTTACTTATTTTTCATTGAATTGAAAGATAGATTGAGCTATATTAATAAAATATTATCCAGATTGATAAATTAGTTCAAATATCACTGATATTCGTTCATGTCAGGAGAGTCCCATCCACATATCTAAGTTGGCTTTTACTCTTTCTTTCGAAGCTTTGAAAGGGTTGGTATGCTGGAAATGAATTGAGTCTCTTCCTGTCCATAAGGCAAAGATGTTAAATACTTAGCTTCAAATGCTACCAAGCTTTGCTTTCTTCTAGATTATTTTTTCTTAATGATGGGCAATTGAATAGCCTGTAATTAAAATATTGATTTTTTGTCTTTGAGAGAGTTGGCTTCCTTCATAATTGCCTTTTGAAGTAAATTTATGGTATTATAATTTGTATTTTCAGAGTTCATCAATAAGACTTTATTGGCTCTTCTTTTAGATCTTCGTTCTTCGAAGGAGCTATCAAACAAATAATTATCTTCATGAATAAGCGATCTTTGCTTTTTCATTGGTCGGTAAAGTTATTTTGTATGGTTCATAATTGTTTTTCGCAGATTAAGATTGTATTCTAATCCTATCGATCCTAACTCTATGATGTCCTCCGTGATTTTTAAATGACTTTTTTAATGCTTTAGCAAATTCATCCCTTCGGAAGGTTAATAAAAAGATAAGGTCGACATTGGTAATCCAAAAATGTTTGCTACAGATTCGCTTCTTAATTTTGCCTTTCTTTCATTTGTTTGTCCTTTATTATCTCTTGATTTCTATACTTTTATACTTTTATTCTTTTTCTCACCTCCCATTTTGGCAATTCAATACGTCGATAATAAATTTATCATTTGTACAATGAGGGCTGCTTTTTTTAAAATAAAAGACTATTTATCCAGATAAAAGATGAACTATTTAAGTCAATCGAAATAATATCAAGATCACTTTGAGTTATATAACAGTTTGATAAGAATAATAAATGAATATTATTAGCTCGAACCACTCCAAAAATATAGTATCTCTCGAATAACTCGTACCGCAGCACGACTGCTTAAAATTACTAATACTGCATACCCCCTATACGCTCGTCATCGATACTCTTTATCTTTGCATCAATTTGGTAAAGTTGGACCTCTCGAAAAATAACCTGGAAAGTTTTCCATATTTAGGCGAGCTTTCCAATCTGAAATTTATGTTTATCCATGAAAACAAACTGGATGTAAACGATTTAAAGAACATTTTTTAGAAAAATAATAAAAAATCTATCCTCTCCAACAGTATTGTTTGGGTAACGTTTTGGGGGAATAAAAATTCATTTTTAGGCCGCCATTACCTAGCAAATGAGACAAGTGCAATTGCAATTGATAAAAATATGGTAGTCGAGTAATAACAAACAAATGAACTCCATGAATATGTTTGCGAGCCTTTTAGTTCTGAAACCGATATCTCATAATTTTTTCAAAAGAAGAATACGATTAATAGGCATGCCTCAGAAGAAGAGTACATGAGAGAGCTGTGGATCGAGATGAATCAACTCAGAAAAAGGAATGAGAGATTATTTCCTGTGATAAAGATTCAGAAAGTATTTAGAGGATGGATGGTGAGATAGAAGGTATATCGTGAATAATCAAAAATATCAGAAAGTAAAAAATTAAAAAACAGTTACTTTAATGAATGGAAATTATATGTGCATCGAATATCGAAATTAAGGCACCATTTATCAAAGAAAAAAAGATAATATTTGCTTCTTGAAAAGAAAGAGATGAGGCAAAAAGAGATAGAATATCGCTTAATTGAAATTGCCAAAGAAATTAAAGTCAAAATGTGCCTTCGGAAAATTTCTTTGACAAGTTAAATGAGAATATATAACCTTTTTAAAAAGAATTATAAATTTTTTCAGAATATGTATCGGACATTGGAAATAGAGGACTCTTCAGCTGTTTATATTTACTCTAACAACTGGTAACTTTTTGTTAAACATGTTGTGCCATTTGTGAAAAGATTTAATCGAGACGCGATTGTGCCAATGTAAAATCAAAATTTTAGTGTGCATTACTTGCATGAATATTTTTCTGAAAACACAAAATAATTTATTAAAATATTGCAAACAAACATCAAATCTACAGTTTTTTACTATTAAAACAATAAAAAGAACCTTAAAAATAATAAACGACCATTAATGATGAATTGCCCTCTCAAAAATATTCATGGAGCTACGCACATTTCAACTAAGAAGAATGTATAAATCTCGGAAAATATTCATAATTTAGCTTTAAAAAGGAAGTATTAGCTGGAAGAGCTAATAAAGGTTTAGGGAAGTCCACAGCTCCTCAAAGATATTGTGAGAGGTGTGTTCTTATATAATACAGGAACTTTTAATTATATGAAAACAGTTAATTAAAGAATTAACTTTTTTACTTAAAAAATGCTAAGGAGGATAGCATGTGCTGTAAAAATACAAAAGGTTTGGAGAGGCTATTCTTTTAGAAATAAAAACGAAATTCATGTCAAACTTTTAATGAAATTACAGAGAGCCGCTGTGATACTTCAGAGGTGGATCAGAAAAATTCCTTACATTCAAAAGAACCGTTTTATGTTCAATGTCTTAAGAAAATTAAATTAGGTTCAGAATAGTACTTTTTATGTGGAAATTAATGACTATCTCAGATAAATTTAATTTCAAAAATAAGACAAAGACAAAGCCTTTCATTAGCAGAATGCGAAGCTGTATCTTGATAAAATCAACAATACTTTAGTTATTGGTTGGGATAACTCAACTTCAAACTCTTTAATCATTTAAAATATTAAAAACAATCGACCTCTATTTGCAAACAGCTTTCTTCACAATAAAATTGGATTTACTCATGAGCAGATTCAGCTGAAATTTCCACAAAATATACCTAAGCTGAATCCTTGTGAATTTTCTTTTCTTTTTCACCATGATACAGAATCGAGTCTTCTCGTGAAGCACAGTAAGAAATATCTCTAAATAAAGTGCAAAAGCAAAACCGATGCAAAATTTAGAATATTCGATCTGATGTTGCTGACATATCAAATTAAAAACAAAGAAGGTCTCCGAATTTTCACTGAGAACCACTTTACTAATCTCGATCTAAAAAGCAAGACATAAATTGGTAAATAAAATGCTAATTTTATCTGCAATTAGAATTTTAATCTGATTAAGTTTTGTGAACTTAAATTTCAAAATGATAACTCAGTTTCTTTGCATATTATCAGTAATAGATTTTATATACAAAATAAAGAGGAAAAACCAATCAAGGCGGAAGAGAAATTTTTTGTTTATACCAGTCTTTAAGAGAAAAAAAAGGGAGATGTAGAGATAAAACCTACAAAGATTTTAACTGAAGAAAGAAAAAGATATAAAACGGAAGTATCGGAAGTGGGTGGAGGTTTGTAGCAAAAGAACTTCATTACTTAGCTTCAAATGGATGCACAATCCAACATGAGCGAAAAGATACGCCCTTCAAATCTAAAACTTTTAATAAGAAAGCGATCAGTAAAGCAGTTTAAAATATAAAAAAGAGCCAAAAAGCAGCAATACCCAAGTTTTATTCTTGATAGTGTTAGTATCAATGATAGACTAACTACTCAGCCAGATATAAACATTCCTAATTTTAGTAATCGAGAGAATAACCCAAAGACTCAAAACTCAGAATTGATTAATATTGAAGTGACTTTAGCAAAAAATAAAACTAAAGAAGCTTATATAGAGAGAAGAGGAAATTCATTTAAGAGAAAATAACATTAGAATTTCACTAAAAGATTTGTTAATCTAGCTAATTTTATTCAAAATCAATATGCCAACGATGAGCGGAGAAGAATAAAAACGTAAATATAAAGCAGTGCAGCCGATACTGCTGAAAATATCAAAAGATCTATAGAGAGATCGATTAGTCACAGAAATCAAGATGTACAGTAAAAGCAGAAAAGAATTCGGGATAAGCATAGCCAACATCGATAGATCGTATAAAAAAATCAAATAATGACAAGAGAGAGGTCTTTACAATTAAAAAATGATGTAATAGGAGAGAGAGACAGGAAATCGAAAGAAAAGGCTCAACTGAAACGATTAAAAGTATCTTTTGCCTAGGAATGTTATCCATTAGCTTCCAAGTCTAAAATAGCAGAACTTTTCCCTTGATATAAAAATAAGATATACTATTAGGAATAAATTTTGCATTTTCGAGTTATCATAAAATTTCAGTTTAAGAAAAGCAATAATGATTGGATTTTGATTTAATTGTGTTATTTCAAACCGAAATTGCAAAAAACAGATTATCTGGGCAAGTTTTTCAAGTTTTATTAATTTGAATTTTCATTGATCAGTACATCTATCGAATTAACCAAGCTTCCACTGAAAAATGATTTATAGGAACTAAAATAATTTAATCTCAAAAAAATGGTTAATTCTAATTACTGGCAACATAATATATCAAGTAAAAAAACGGCTAGGATATTTTGAGCAAAGTAAAGAGATTTGGAGTCGGAGCTTGATAGTAGTTTAAGAATAATATAGAATTAGTATGATCAGCAATCAGGCTTATAAAGTATAGTTAAGTTTTGAGGGCTTAACTGTTCCTTTCCTGCAATCAAGGAGATGAGTTCCACTGGCTGATTCACGGCCTATTTTAGAAATTAAACTGAGGAGTATGAGCATTCCACTCCTTTATGTTCAGAGGTCTGTTTGGGTTTCCGACTCAGTTTCAATGTTCTTCTAAATCTAGTGAAGATCTTTTTGGCGGTGCTGTAGCTCATGCTAACAATTCTTGAAGCCTAAATATGACAAAAGTGATACTTCTTTCATATTATAATTCTAGACAGTGATCAGAGAAATCAATCTTTGTTTTTGTAGATTTGAAATTTTGCGAGGAAACACCTCTTTTTACATTAAAATCTAGGCTTAAGTCCTAACACTGGAAAAGCTTTGACTTTTTCCGAACTTAACGGAGTTTTAATGTCCCTGAGGGCCCTGAATAGATTGCATCATTGTTGAAGTATGATGTCAATATAGTATTATTATATGATCAAAACAATGATTCAATTTAAAACTACTCATTATAATGAAAAACTAGAATACTCAAGAGTAAGACTGTTATAAAAATTGGTTTTATGCTTTTTCTCTCTTCTTGACTTTAACTTTATCATGAAACGAAATTATCATACATTTTTTTGAAATTTTTTAGCGATTTTTTTGGTGTTTTTTATTTATTAGTTCACGAATAAATTGTAGGACGGTTCATTTGAAAATAGGCTTTGAGGTCAACGCTATAAGTTATTTTTCTCCTATTGAGGTTGAGAATATCCAAAAATTCTTAACTTATAAGTCCAATAAAATAAGCAAATTAGACAAACGTATTATTTTTGTAAATTTGCAATATCAATACACCAGAATTGAATAGATAATATTAAAACTTATAGTCTTCAGTATTCTATATTTAATGGAAACAAAAGATTCTCTATAACAAAGGCATGACGAAAATTATTCAAGTAACGTTTCACAATACAATAGCATTACTTTAATTCATGTTAGGCATATATTCTATCATTGAATCAAATATCTTTTTTTGAGTTCAAGCTCCTTAAGTTAAACCAAATTATTAATGTATTCTTCAAACATGGCCTCATTGAGAGTAAATGGCTATATTTCGTTAGTTTGTTTCTTCTTTACTTAGATAAACTCATCAAGCCGTTCTCGTGTATTACTAAGATGCTGAATTCATTAAATTATACTTGCTTTTCGTCTTAGAAAGTGATCATCGCGTTTTCCAGTGTTTGTTTTTTCCCTTCTATTTACAGAATAGTTTTCAGCAATGTTTTGTTTCTTTATTTCAAAGCCTATTTGCCTGAAATCATTTAATCACTGGTTTTGATGATATTTTGATAAATATTTTGCTCTAATCTTTTGAGAACCAGGTACTCAGGCGTAATTTTCACTTCTTGCAAAAAATTAACCTAGTTATTGGATCTTTTATAAACTAACCGCTTACTTTTTTTGCAGTTTCACAGCCACTTCATTAAGGTTTTATAAAGCCAGATCAAAAGGAGCCGACTAATCTTGATTATTAGATTTGATATTGATAAACATGTGCTATACTAGGTTGGGTAGTTCTTGTTAATTTTTAAACTATTTTTCAAGAACGAGCTTTCCTTTGCTATAACCAGCACTTATATAACTGCTACTGCCCAATTTCATCACAAAACTATATCAAAGATGCATTACACCATCATAAAGCAGTTATTCTTCTAAATGGTAAAGCTGGAAGTGGATAGACCTGATTCTAGCTATCTGTATTTATGTCTGAGAAAGTTATACCCTCTATTTTATAAATTCTTTGATATTTGATTAAGATTTCTATAGTAGAGAGGATTCGTACAGGTCTTCGATATCTTAATATCCCGAAATCTTTGAGAACATATGTATATATATATATATATAATTTATAATTTAATTAGAGTAAATCAGACCTATATGATCTAGCTCAGATAATTAACAATGGCAATCATAAATAGTATGCTATCCCTAAAAATATAAATATACTATTCATGCTCAATTTAAGTCTATCTTTCCTTTTTTAGATTATCTCTGTTTGCTTTTGTTAAATAATATTCCATCTTATAACCTCCTTTGAGAATTAAAAAATAATCTCATTTCAAAATAGCAATCGATTTATATACCTATCCTTTAATAAAATTATTCTATCATGTCGAGAATATCTAAAAACTCACTCTCAGTTAGACAACTAGTCGATTTATTAGACCATCCACAATCCAAAACCTTACCCAAAAAGGCAGAAATTGTTATAGATCGGGATGAGCTCAAGAAACAGATGCGATTAAAATGGAAGGGTAGAATTTATCTGATTCAGATCCAGGCTATTGCAATATTGAGTTCAATAAAACCCCTGGAATTCGAGCAAAAATACTTAACCAATGGTAGCAATAAAGAATATACCTCGCTACGAGAAGCTATGTTACTCCAAAAAGTTTCTATACTGATATTCAGATGTAAAACCCTATCAATTCGATAAATAATCGAGAGAATTTCCAAGGGTGTCGCTGAAAGCATACTCCCAAAAATTTCAAAGCCACCTGAAGAAAATAGAGAACTAGAACTAAGATCTTCTTTTTAAAGAAAAAAGAACAGTCACAGAGGGAATCGGTTATACTTCCACACGAGGATCCCATTAATCTGGTTCTATAACTTTTAAACCCACCCACACCTCAAGCAACTTATTTGGTTTTTCTGGCTTGAAATCATTTTCATCCAAGACAAAAAACGATCATATGAAAACACATAATGTTTGAGATGATGATTATCTCTAATTTTTTATAAGCTATTTTGAACTAAATGGAATAAATATCAAAAAAGGTGATATAAAAATAAGTATTGAAAATTTTTATTGCAAATAAAGAGCTATTTAGCATGTTAACACTATTATTTAATATTTATTTCTGTATATTATATTCCTATTAACCTTATATTTTGAAAAATAAATAATAAGATGAAATATTTATGTTAATGATAAAGGATTCTGATTTTAATGACCGTACTAATAAAATTTTATGTATTTTTATCATAAATTCTATTCTTTGGAAAAAATCAAAGGAAGAAGCTCTTTAAAGAGTTTTGCTTCTTGAATGTTAGGATTTACATTTTTAATATTTTCAAAACTTCCATAACAAATTTACC
>Ga0302280_1003635_pt1 | contig 11005 bp, 5 predicted proteins | sample III_Fen_E1_1_FD_198771 | JGI IMG/M metagenome (GOLD analysis project Ga0302280, IMG submission 198771) | Peat permafrost microbial communities from Stordalen Mire near Abisko, Sweden - III_Fen_E1_1 | ecosystem: Environmental > Terrestrial > Soil > Wetlands > Permafrost | place: Sweden: Abisko...
AATTGAAAGGTGATAAGGTATAGGGTATCTGAGGTAGATAGTACCTATAAATCGTACCCACAGGAATTGAAAGCAGCCAGCGCCTACCTATGCCATCACCCTGAGCGAACTATAAATCGTACCCACAGGAATTGAAAGATTGCCGTACTACTTGTTATTTGCGAAAAAGATACTATAAATCGTACCCACAGGAATTGAAAGGGTGGAAGTCGCGATCGTCTTCATTTTCTTTGATCTATAAATCGTACCCACAGGAATTGAAAGGTAATCCCTGTCAATATCCCGTCTTAAATCGGAACTATAAATCGTACCCACAGGAATTGAAAGTAGGCAAAAATTCTTGCTTATAAATACGGTTTAAAAACTATAAATCGTACCCACAGGAATTGAAAGAACGCCTATAGAAAGGGAGATACAAAAAAACGGCGGGCTATAAATCGTACCCACAGGAATTGAAAGTTCATAAACCAAAAAATGTTATTTCTGAATGATAACTATAAATCGTACCCACAGGAATTGAAAGAGTTTTTACTATGGAAGGGAACATCAGACCTTAAACTATAAATCGTACCCACAGGAATTGAAAGAAAGCCATCAGGCATATTTGTAAAAACAGCAATATCCTATAAATCGTACCCACAGGAATTGAAAGTTGATATACTTTTCTTTGGTTCGCCATGCCAGGGGCTATAAATCGTACCCACAGGAATTGAAAGGGGTAGATGTTGATTTCTTCGGCGCATACAAATACCACTATAAATCGTACCCACAGGAATTGAAAGTTCTAAGTTTGAATGGTTGAAAGGCGGGGTTCGATCTATAAATCGTACCCACAGGAATTGAAAGTAATTAGAGAGATAGACAAATACTTAAAATCTACTTCTATAAATCGTACCCACAGGAATTGAAAGGAAAATAAGCCGGAGAGCGATACAGAGGAAAAAACTATAAATCGTACCCACAGGAATTGAAAGATAATTACAGGTTATTTCTTCACCTTTTTTGATATCTATAAATCGTACCCACAGGAATTGAAAGGCTTGTATCCCTGTTGAAACTGAAAGGGAATCCATCTATAAATCGTACCCACAGGAATTGAAAGAAGTGATCTCCGGCGGGGCGCTATCCAACCCCAACTATAAATCGTACCCACAGGAATTGAAAGTTCGGTGCGGCGCCCATTTTGCGAAAACTGCATTCTATAAATCGTACCCACAGGAATTGAAAGTTTCATTACGCCCATCTTCCAGGGTAGCCATAAACTATAAATCGTACCCACAGGAATTGAAAGTATAGGTTTCTGTTGTAAGTTCAAGATATTTTTTTCTATAAATCGTACCCACAGGAATTGAAAGGGGGTAATATATGGCATAAGGATTACAAATAATGTTGCTATAAATCGTACCCACAGGAATTGAAAGGTAGTATTAGCGAGTGATGCAGGATTACCATCAGGTCTATAAATCGTACCCACAGGAATTGAAAGCAGGCAGTTTAGGTTCTTGTTTATTATTTGTCATTCTAATAAAGAATTAAAGGTTAATTAAATTTTGTTTGTTTATCTAATTAATTTTTTATACAAACATATTGATCAAAAAAATATCGTTATCCTATCCAATAACTTTATGAATCAATTTGAGTATGGTATTAGTCTGTTCAGGATTAAACTGTAAGAACTCCCGCTTTATTTCTTTTTTGTGGCTTCCGTTTTCCCAATCAATGACAGTTGGAAAGGAATACAGGCCAGCAAGTTTTGGAAATAATAAAAAATAGGAATTATTTACTTCCAGTTCCCCTTTTAACTGAGATGAAATCTTTTGGTCAAAGTCATGGATTAGCCGCAGGGCAGCCATATATAACAGGCTGGATGTGATTAACGGGTTTTTATAGTCAGGTATGTTTGCCATTGGGTCAATGGTCGCTCTCATCTCCTTTTCAAGCTTTTCTTTGAGATAGCGCTCCAAAGCATTATGAACAGGGGTAGCATACAGGTGGTAACGTTCCCCGATACCTGTTAGGGTAAATTTGTCCCCATATTTGTCTGCCTCATATTCAATGACTTTTTGAAGTGTCTTTGCTTCAAACTCCACAAGTCCTCTGTAGTGGGTGTTCAGGCTTTCAATATCCTCCAAATAACCGCCATAGTGACTTTTCAACTGTGTGCTTTTCCGCTGATAAGTTACAAGGATATAAAGGGGGTAAAGCTCCTTTCCTTTTTCGCTTTTAGCCGCGAGGTTCTTGTTGAGAAAAAACTTTACCGTTATTTTTGACCTCTTTTTCATTCTACTATTGCTATAAACGTTTCAAAGGTATAAAAAAGTTTATATAATTTAAAATATTATACAAACATTTTTATAACTAATTTATTATCAGGTAGAATATTTTTGAAAAAGCAGCTATTCAAAGGGATTCAAGGAGAAAGTATAACCGTCCATTTTCTTTGACAGACGTCCGGCACGTAATTTAGACGTCTATTTTCCGAATATGCCTCACTTATATATTAATAGCGGCTTCTTTTTTTGAGGGGAGGTTTAGTTTTTTATATATGTTTGGATTCTTCAGATGGCAGAACTTGCCGGACGTATGTATGTTGCGGAAATTATTTCGCCTACGCAAATGAGTATTTTAGCCGATGAAATCCGCCACAGCGAACATTTTACAAATAACAGCCTGTGGGATTTTAAAGAAAAAGTTTGGGCAAGGTAAACATGATCCTTTTAATTTTACGACAATTCAAAATCAAAAATATCTTTTAACGGAATATTCAATGCCTGGCTTATTTTGAGGCACGTTAGTGCAGTGGGGTTGGTTCTTCCGGCTTCAATTCGCCGCAAATTAGGTGTTTCTATATCGCATAAAGCAGCCAATTCCGCTTGCTTCATCTTTTGCGATTTACGAAGAGTGGAAATCCTTGCACCTAATTTAATGAGAAACGCCTCCTTATCCATTACTTAATTCATGGGCAAGTTGAGGCGTTCTAAAAAATAATAACTTATCATAAATGATAAGTTTCGCAAAACTTCCTTACATTTGCCCGCGACCCATTAAATGAATAATGAAAAAAATAATTTTATGGCAACATACAATATCCTGATTATGTCTTAGCTTTGATTGAGATAAAAAGTATACAATTTTGAAAACTCAATATAAAATATCGCTTATTCTTTTAGCATTTATCCTATTATGTACAAATGCCCATGCCCAAAAAAGCGCCCTGCTATGGGGTACGTATTTTGGGGGAGATACTATAGGTTATAGTGACGGCCTGGCTATTGATGCTTCGGGGAATATTTATATTACAGGGGAAACTTATAGCGGTTCCGGTCTGGCTACCAATGGTGCGTACCAGACCAAAGGTGATAGCATTAATGGGGACGCCTTTTTAGCAAAATTTAGTTCTACTGGAAACCTGCTTTGGGCCACCTATTATGGTGGCAATGGCACTGATGGGGCTAATTATTTGCACGCCGATAAATTCGGTAATATATACATGACGGGATCGACACAAAGCACGTCCGGTATTGCCACAACGGGTGCTTACCAAACTTCCTATAGGGGTGGAGGCCCTGACGGTGATGCCTTTTTAGCAAAATTTAGCCCTTCCGGCGATCTACTTTGGGCGACTTATTATGGAGGGCGAAATGATGATGAGGGATTTGGAGTAGCCACGGACACTTCAGATAATGTCTATTTAACGGGATACACAGAGAGTAATTCTGATATTGCTACTAATGGTGCTTATCAGACTTCTGGTGATAGTGTAAGTGGCGATGCTTTTTTAATAAAATTTAGTTCCACAGGCAACTTGCTTTGGGGTACATATTATGGAGGAAAGAATGTTTGGGGGAGTAGCTTAGCTATTGATACCTCCTGCAACATATATCTAACTGGGCAAACATTCAGTGGGTACGGAATAGCTACCTCCGGCGCTTACCAAACTTCTTTCGCAGGTGATAGCATAAACGGCAATGCGTTTTTAGCTAAGTTTAATTCCTCTGGCAGCCTCCTTTGGGGCACTTATTACGGAGGCAATGGTGGTGATGAAGGAATCAGATTAGCTGTAGACCATTTCGGAAGTATTTATATAACAGGAAATACGTTTAGCTCCAATGGTATTGCTACCACTGGAGCTTACAGGACTTCATTTAGCGGTGGTTCAGTTTGGGGAGATGCCTTCTTAGCAAAATTCAGCACATTGGGTAGCCTACTCTGGGGTACGTATTATGGAGGAAATAATGACGATGGGGGTAACGGGGTTGCAACTGATAAAACGGGCAATATATATATAACTGGATATACAAACAGTACATCGGGCATTGCCACTTTAGGAGCCTATCAGACTTCGTTTGGCGGTGGAGAATTTGATATATTTTTAGCAAAATTTAGTTCTTTGGGTAACCTTCTTTGGGGTTCTTACTATGGCGGCATCGGTACTGACAATGGTGGCAATATAGTATGTGATAAATCCGGCAATGCATATATTGAAGGATTATCCAGCAGCCCTTCGGGTATTGCCACTTCAGGGGCTTATCAAACTTATATCAATTATGGTGGCTGGTTTTTAGCCAAATTCAACATCCCAACTTATTATGATGATGCAGGAATTGTGTCTGTCCTTAGTCCGGCAGGGAGTCTTTGTGCAATTTCAACACCAATAAAAGTACAACTTAAAAATTACGGACTTAATACCCTGAAATCCGTAAAAATAAATTGGAAAATAAACTCTAAGCCCCAGACTACTTATAATTGGACTGGAAGTTTAAGTATAGACAGTTCAAGAACAATAAATATTGGCAACTACGATTTTACTACAGGTATTGATACTATTGTGGCCTGGACTTCTTTGCCGAATGGATTAGCTGATTCTTTTCCATGGAATGATACAGCCAGCATTATTGATACCATAAAACCGTTACCTGATGCTAATTTTTTGATTACAAGCATAGCAGGCACTACTTACAGATTTTCTGCAAACAGTAAGGGGCAATCCTACAACTGGACTTTTGGAGATGGCAAAACCGGAATAGGTGATACTATCACCCATTCTTATAAAAAAGATTCTACTTATTCCGTATCACTGAAAGTAGAAAATATAAATAATTGTTTTTCCAGTTTTGATACATCGTTGAGCGTTCTTACTGGTTTAAAATATGTTGTAGCTTCTCAGGTTAATTTACACATTTTCCCAAATCCATTTTCTGACGTTCTCAATATCAGTTATTCAATGCCAATACCCTCTCATGTAAAAATTTCAATAACCGATATGGAAGGCAGCCTGATTGCCACACTTGCAGACGAAAAACAGGAATCAGGGAACCATAATTTACAATTTGACCCCTCTAAATATAATTTCAGTACAGGCATCTATTACCTGAGATTGATAATTGGTGATGAGGTAATAGTAAGCAAAGTAATAAAAATAGTTTAAAAAACAAAGAATTTTGAAAACTGCAAATAAAATACCCCTCATCCTTTTAGTAATTACCCTGCTATGTACTCCCGCCAATGCCCAAAAAAGCGCCCTGCTCTGGGGTACGTATTTTGGGGGAGATACTACAACTGGAGAAATTGGTACAGAAGCAATAGCTACTGATTTTTCAGGTAACGTGTACATAATAGCAAATACTTATAGCGATACCGGACTTGCTACATCAGGTGCATATCAAACTATCGGAAATACTGTAAACGGGGACGCAATTTTGGCAAAATTCAACCCGTCAGGCAACCTGTTATGGTCAACGTATTTTGGAGGGAATGGGACTAATGGTGGTTATGGTGTAGCTACTGATACTTCAGGAAATGTATATATTGCCGGAGAAACTAACAGCACATCAGGCATTGCCACATCAGGTGCTTATCAAAGTTCTTTGACAGGTTCTAACAATATTTTTTTAGCTAAATTCAGTTCTTTCGGTAGCCTTCAATGGGCTACTTATTATGGAGGAAATAAACATGATGATATTGGTGGCATTGCCACTGACACTTCAGGAAACATATATATTGCCGGAGAAACTAACAGCACATCAGGCATTGCCACATCAGGTGCTTATCAAACCATTGGCAATAGTTTAAACGGCGATGCATTTTTAGCAAAATTTAACCCTTCCGGCAGCCTGATTTGGGGTACTTATTTTGGGGGAAACAAGGGTGGCGGAAGCGAAAATGTAGCAACTGATGCAGCTAATAATGTCTATATGATAGGACAAACATATAGCACTTCCGGTATTGCAACCAAAGGCGCTTACCAGACCATGTGCGATAGTACCGGCATCCATGCTTATTTAACTAAATTCAGTTCTTCCGGCAGTTTGCTTTGGGCAACATACTTTGGAGGGAATGGCACTGATTTAGGCGCAGGAGTAGCTTTAGATACCTCTGGCAATGTATATATAACTGGATGCACAACAAGCACATCAGGTATTGCTACAATAGGCACTTATCAGACTTCTTTTGCAGGCGGCAATATATATGGCGATGGTTTTTTAGCCAAATTCGATACAAATGGTAAGTTATTTTGGGCAACATACTTTGGGGGTAGCAATGACGAGGGAGGCAATGACCTAACAGTCGATTTAGCCGGAAACATATACGTAACAGGGTTTACATCAAGTTTATCAGGTATTGCTACAAATGGTGCATATCAGACTTCATTTGCGGGGGGCGATTATAATGCCCTTTTAGCTAAATTCAATAACTCAGGAAATGTGCTCTGGTCAACCTATTATGGTGGGCTTGGCGATGATGATGGCTGCAATATCACAAGAGATCATCTTGGTAATGTATATATTTTTGGGTTTACTAATAGCCCATCAAACATTGCCACGTCCGGCGCTTATCAGTCTTCTTATGGCGGATATAGCAATTATTTTTTAGCCAAATTTAATATTCCAACTTATTATAATGATGCAGGAATTAGGTCTATATTAAGTCCGCATGGAAGCCTTTGCGCTGGTTCAATTCCTGTAAAAGTGCAATTAAAAAACTATGGTGCAGATACTTTAAATTCTGTAAAAATTGAGTATTCAATAAACGATATTATGCAGCCAGCCTATAACTGGACAGGAAACCTTATAAACGGCGGTACTACCACGCTTACTGTTGGAACATATAATTTTCAATCAGGCAATGATACTATAACAGCATGGACATCAGGGCCAAATGGAGGAATTGATTCTTTTACGGGCAATGACACGTCAAGCATGATAGATACAGTAGATCAACTGCCCGATGTAAAATGGGCTGCGAAAATTAATAAGGAAACGGTTACGTTTACCCCTGACAATCTTTCCTATTCTTCTTATTTATGGCATTTTGGCGATAAAGACAGTTCATTATCGGCCAATCCTTCTTACAATTACCAGGACACGGGTACATATAAAGTAAGTTTACTGGCAACTAATAAATCGGGGTGTACAGCAGAATTTGATTCTATTGTTATTATAAAATTTACGGGAATTGAAGACAAAGTTTTGCAATCCAATGTTTCCATAGCTCCCAATCCTTTTACCAACAAAGTATTAATCACCTATTTCTTGCAAAACAAATCGCAGGTTAATATAGGCATTTACGACATTACTGGTCATCAAATTGCTCTGCTTTGTAACGAAAATGAAACCACAGGCAGCCATGAAGTAATTTTTGATGGAGAGAAGCAAAGCCCTAATATTTATATTGTTAAGCTATTAATTAATAACGAGGTTATAACACAAAAAATGGTAAAAATAAATTAAGATTTAAATCCTTAAAAACCAAACAAATGAATAAAAACACATTAACAGCTATTTTTGGAAAAATGCCACATTTTTCCAATTGCCACTGCCTGTTCGTATTTTGCAAACGGGCGTTATATTTTTTAGCTATCATTGTTTGTGTTTTGTTGCAGGAGAAGCAGGCGCTTGCCGCCTGCACAGCCAATACAGGTTCAAATACTTATGTTTGTAAAGGAGGTAGTACAACTATAGGTGCATCTCCGGTAAGTGGTGATACGTATTCCTGGACGAGCAGCCCGTCTGGATTTACTTCCACTATTTCCAATCCAAGCGTCAGCCCGACTATTACGACCACCTATTTTTTAACGGAAACAACATCTTTAGGGTGTTCAAGTACAGATTCTGTAATAATAACGGTTGATCCAATTCCGGCTGCCAATGCAGGTTCAAACCAAACTATTTGTAGTGGGGCTACGTCAATTGGCGGGGCTAATGTTAGCGGAGATTATTTTTACTGGACATGGACGCCATCCACTGTGGGATTAAGTTCCTGGCTAATTTCAGACCCCAAACCAACTAACACAACTACCGCAACAATAACGGCAACTTATACTTTAGAAGAACAAGTAGCAGCCACAGGATGCACAAATTACAACTCGGTAGTTATTACTATTCATCCGGTTCCCGCTGCCAATGCGGGTTCGCCTGCTACCTTTTGCAATGGTGGCGCTGCCACCATTGGTGCAAGTTCAGTTACGGGCGATACATATTCCTGGTCAAGCAGCCCATCTGGGTTTACTTCGACAGCTTCCAACCCCACTGTTAGCCCGACAACGACAACCACATATACCTTAACGGAAACGATTACTGCCACAGGATGTACAACGTCTAATACAGTAAAAATAACCGTGAACCCCCTGCCAGCCGCCAATGCAGGCAGTAACCAAACAATTTGCTCGAACAATTATTTTCCTGTTTCCATAGGGACGAGTTACACAACGGGGCATACCTATTCATGGTCAAGCAGCCCATCAGGTTTTACTTCGACTGGATCAAGCCCTTATGTCAACCCTACACTTACCACTACTTATACATTAGTTGAAACCATTACGGCTACGGGATGTACAAATTCCAGTTCTACAATCGTTATAGTAAACCCGATACCTGTCGCTAATGCAGGCTCATCCTCAACTATTTGCAATGGTAATAGTGTAACTTTAGGCAGTAGCCCCATAAGCGGGCATACCTATTCCTGGACTTCGGGGCCTTCTGGTTTTACTTCAACATTATCGAACCCAACGGTAAGCCCCATAGTCACTACTTCTTATTTGCTTGTCGAAATAATCACTGCCACAGGATGTGAAAACTCAAATCAGGTTGTCATTACGGTTTTTACAGCCGCTACAGGAAACCCGACAACCGTTTGTAAAGGTTACAGCGCAAATATTGGTACATCTTTTTCAGGCGGGCATACCTATTCGTGGACAAGCAACCCGTCAGGATTTACTTCCACGGCATCCGGTGCAATAGTAACCCCTACAATTACCACCACATATTCATTGACGGAAACGATCACTGCCACAGGGTGTACCAATACAAAAAGCATTATTGTAACGGTTGATACGCTTCCCACCGCCAATGCCGGAGCCAATAAGGGTGAATGTACGGGCTATTCCGGCTCCGTTTCGTTAGGCGCCAGTTCTGTAAGCGGCGATACCTATTCATGGACAAGCAGCCCAAGCGGGTTTCATTCTACTGTTTCCAATCCAAGCGTTAGCCCTACAGTAACAACAAGCTATTCCCTCACTGAAAAAATTACGGCCACTGGGTGCATTAAAACCGATACAACCATTGTTACTATAAACCCGTTGCCTCCGGCAGATGTAGTGCCAAGCCAGGTGGCTTGCCCCGATTCATTTACCACAATTGGCGATGATCCTTTAGGGAGCATACCGGGAGATAAATATTTCTGGTCATATACCACAAACGGGCATACATGGGACACCCTGAAAAGCGGAAGCCCTGCCACTCCGGTTGGTAATGCTAACCCCAAAGTAAACCCTTCTGTTAATACCAAATATAAACTGATAGAAAAGGATACGATTACGGGTTGTTCCAATACCGATTCTATGACCATCACAATGGGTACAAATTCTACATCTTACGGGACACCCTATAGCCCTACCGCCAGTACCGACGGCTGGCATATCATAGCTCACCATTGCGACAGCGCTGTATGGGACATAGAAATATGGGGAAATACCGCAACCTATGGAAATTTTACTATAACAGAAGGAGTATATCAATTTCCGGTTAAATCAGGCCCCAACCCACATCCCAAAGGCCCTTATTTTTATATCAATTGTAGTATTCCCGGTAAAAGAACGACAACCTATTCCAGTACCAATGCTATAGTAGGCTTAATAAATATCATAACGGTAGATGGCGGACGGACAGTAACGCTCACAGGGCAAACACAAGGGAAAATAGATATAAACTACTCTACCACAGCCAATACAAATGTAACTTTTAATGGCTTCAATGCAGGCGGCACGGTGATGTTCGTCGGGCCGATAGTAAACCCCTTGCTTACAACGGGAGGAAACCATGTTTCAACGTTACTTTCACCCCTTTATTACGCGAATGTCACCTCAATCAATTCAAATTTTTGGGGGCCTTTCAGTTTCTTCCAAGGGCCAACGCAACTAAATTATGGAACGGCAGTGCTCAATGGCACATTTAATTTTTATGACAGTTCATGGATAGAGATACCCTGGGGAAATGAACTTTACATCAATAATAGCGAAACAACCGTACTACAAGGTATTAAAAGTACACCAGGTACGCCTGTATCATTCACGAATGTAAAATATAATAAAGTATTTACCGCCGCTGGGACATGGATGGGAATAGGGGCTTATGGTACAGATCGCGCCAACCCTCCTTTGGCAAGTGATGTTACAAGTAAAGAATATCCCTATTTAGGCTACTATTCCCCAGGTCAATATAAATGGGTGAGGGTTCTTGTAAAATCACCCAGAGGCCCAAGATACAATATGTGGGTAAATAAATTGGTTACCATAGTAGCTCCGGGTTATTATCCTAATCACTATCAGCAGGGGGCGGTGGTTATAACAAGCGGCGTGAAAATAATTGACGCTGTGAATCATTTCAATTCAGGCGGAATACATTTTCCGGGTGGCGTAAACGGAAATTGCGGGGCTATTGTCATAGCACAGGGGGCAAGTTTCAAAAATTCAAATGTTACATTGGGTGGTTGGGACCCTCAAAATTAC
>Ga0302280_1003639_pt1 | contig 10996 bp, 10 predicted proteins | sample III_Fen_E1_1_FD_198771 | JGI IMG/M metagenome (GOLD analysis project Ga0302280, IMG submission 198771) | Peat permafrost microbial communities from Stordalen Mire near Abisko, Sweden - III_Fen_E1_1 | ecosystem: Environmental > Terrestrial > Soil > Wetlands > Permafrost | place: Sweden: Abisko...
CGGGAATCTTCTTGTAGCGGTTGAGCACCATTCGCAGGCGATCGTGTCCCGCTCCTTCCTGTAGGAAGGCTTGCACCCGGCCCGCGCTCCACAACGAAACCACATCGGTCTGCGCCACCAGCAGCACAGCATTGGAAAGATTGCAGATGGTTTGCACCGTGCCATCCATCCGGCCCGAGCAATCGAGCACCACGAAGTTATACTGGCCGACCAGCAGGTCGAACAGGCGCGCCAGTTCCGACGCCGTCGGGACCGCGTTGTGCGGCTGCTGAGCGCCAGCCAGAAGATGAAGACCGTTGCGATAGGGCGTCATCAGGCCTTCGAGCAGCGACTGGTCCATGCGATGGAGGTTCTGCAACGCATCGATCAAAGTGAATTGCGGCCGCAGGTTCAATTGCAGAGCTGTGTGGCCAATGGGAGCGAAATCCACCAGCACCACACGGCTGTGTGTCTCCTGCAAGGCGACGGCGGTGTTGACGGCAGCGGTGGTGGCGCCGGCTCCGCCTTTTGCATTCAGGAACGTGAAGACCCGAGCCTTGGTGGAACTGCGCTGCGCGCGGCTCAATGTGGCCGAGAAGCGCGCGAACGCCTCGATCAAGGCCTCGCGGCTGGCGTTATGGTCCAAAAACTCCCGTGCCCCGGCGCGCATGGCGGAGACAATATTGGTAGGCTGGCTCAGTTCGCCCACGGCAAAAATCGTGATTTCCGGAATGCTGCCGTGGATCAGCTCGATGGCGCGGATGGCGCGCTGCGGATTCTTGGAATCGATGCATACCAACGCGATTTCCGCGCGCTGATCCTGCAACTGCCGCAGAACCGCATCGCTCGGCCCAACGGGGAACCCGACGTGGCTCAAAGCAGTGCGCGCCAGGTTCGTGCTCTCGACCCGGCTGTGCAGTACAACGGATTGTTCGCGGTCTTCGGTGAGAAGCGCGACGGCGATCCCGGGCATGATTCGATTCTCAGTGTTCAATGCCATGCTACGAACTTCCAGCGTCAAGGCCAAATGACCTTCGTAACGAAGTGGAGCGACGACGAAGAGGCAAGCCAACAGCGGACATTCATTCGGGGGTTAAGAATCCCGCCAATTTGCTGATTGATCTAATTGTAAGGCAAGGCCAAGCGCTTGAACAGACGAACCTGTCTGGAAACGCCGCTTAGTTCCGACTCACTAGTCCGCGCACCCAACAGGGCCAGTCTTTCGAGTTTGCTTTTTTCCCCGAGAACCGCTGACGATACCGCAACCAACAGCTGGGAAGTCGCAAGTCTTCGCATCTTCCCCAAGTTGCCGTCGTCCGCAAGATGTGAAAAAGTTCTAGTAAGAGAAGAGCCGAGTGACGGACGAACAAAATTCCGCAGTGGTCGAAGAACTGGACGCGAAAACCGTTCCTCCAGCAAGATTGGCCACCACTCTGCGCGCCTTGCGCCATCGCAACTTTCAACTTTTCTTCAGCGGACAACTCATCTCTCTTATCGGCACCTGGATGCAGACCGTAGCCCAGTCATGGCTGATGTATAAATTGACGGGGTCCGCTTTGAAGCTGGGAGAGGTTGGCTTCGCCAGCCAGATTCCCGTCTTTCTGGTCGCTCCCTTGGGAGGAATCACCGCCGACCGCGTCAATCGCCAGCGCCTGGTGATCGCCACTCAAATTGCCTCCATGATTCTCGCCGGCATTCTGGCCTGGCTCACCTTGACCGGCGTGGTCCAACCCTGGCACATCTTTGTGCTGGCGGCGCTGCTGGGAGTAGTGAACGCGTTCGACATTCCCGGCCGCCAATCCTTCATTATCGACATGGTCGGCAAAGAAGACCTGATGAACGCCATCGCGCTGAATTCTTCGATGTTCAACGGCGCACGCGTCATCGGACCGATGGTCGCGGGTATTCTAGTGCCCTTGATCGGCGAAGGCTGGTGCTTTGCCGCCAATGCCATCAGCTACGTCGCCGTGATCATCAACCTGTTCCTGATGCGCGTACACTGCGCACCGCGCGCCAGCAAGCATTCCCCCATCGAAGACATCATCGAAGGGTTCCGGTGGGTCAACCAGACAAAAGTCATTCGCGCGTTGCTGTTGCTGCTGGGACTGGTGAGCTTGGTCGGCATGCCCTACACCGTGCTGATGCCCATCTTTGCCGACAAAATCCTCCACGGCGGCGCCCGCGGACTGGGCATCCTGATGGGCGCAACCGGAGTCGGCGCGCTCTTCGGGGCCCTGACGCTAGCGGCAAAGACTGGAGTGAAAGGCCTGGGCCGCTGGGTGGCATTCGCCTGCGGCGGCTTCGGCATCAGCCTGTGTCTTTTTTCGTTCTCGCATTTTTTCTGGCTGTCGGTCGTACTCCTGATGCCCGCCGGTTATTCGATGATGCTGCAAATGGCCTGCTCGAACACCTTGGTCCAGACCATGGTTCCCGACCAACTCCGCGGCCGCGTCATGTCCGTCTATTCGATGATGTTCATGGGCATGGCTCCCATCGGAGCCTTCTTCGGCGGAGCGCTAGCTCACCGCCTCGGCGCACCTTTCACCGTCGCGGTAGGAGGAGTGGCCTGCATCCTGGGAGCAATCTGGTTCGGCCGCGCGCTTCCCGAACTGCGCATCGAAGCCCGCCGCCTGATCATCGCCCAAGGCATGGCCGGAGGCGAACCCGCACAGGAACTGAACGCGCAGCCGGTGGAAAAATGAAGACCGACAAATAGCGCGTTGAACCAACCGAGCGGTCGTCACTTCCGCGCCTTCGGCTGCTACAATTTCCGGTTCGCCATCCTTCCCAGACGCGGCACGCCGCGTCGTAATCACGAGGTGTCTTCATGCCGGAAACTCTGCAACTCGCCAATCCCACGCCGCTGACCACGCTCACCGAGGACGAGATCCTGTTCCGCGACAGCGTCCGCAAGTTTGCCGAAGATAAAATTCGTCCGCTGGCAAAAGAGATGGACGAAAAGGCCGTCTTCGATCACGGTCTGCTCGACCAGTTCTTTCAACTGGGACTGATGGGAATCGAAATTCCCGAGCAATACGGCGGAGCGGGCGGCAAGTTCTTTGAAGCGATTCTGGCCGTGGAAGAATTTTCGCGCGCCGACGCTTCCGCCGGAGTGATCGTCGACGTGCAGAACACGCTGGTGGCGAATGCGCTTCTGCGCTGGGCCAGCGAAGACCAGAAAAAGCGGTACCTGCCCAAGATGACGGCCGACACGGTTGGCGCGTACGCGCTGAGCGAAGCCGCATCGGGATCGGATGCCTTCGCGCTGCAAACCAAAGCCGAACTCAAAGGCAGCGACTTCGTTCTCAACGGCCGCAAGCTCTGGATCACGAACGGCAAAGAGGCCGGATTGTTCATCGTGTTCGCGACCGTCGATGCGTCGAAAGGATACAAGGGAATCACGGCGTTCCTGATCGAAAAGAATTTTCCGGGATTCACCGTGGGCAGGAAAGAAGACAAACTCGGCATTCGCGCGTCGTCCACCTGCGAACTGATTCTCGAAGATTGCCGAGTGCCCAAGGAAAACGTGCTGGGCGAAGTCGGCAAAGGCTACAAGATCGCGATCGAGACGCTGAACGAAGGCCGCATCGGAATCGGCGCGCAGATGCTCGGCGTGGCCCGAGGTGCATGGGAATACGCGACAAAATATGCGCAGGAGCGCACGCAGTTCGGCAAGCCGATTTCGGAATTCCAGGGCATTCAGTTTCAGATCGCGCAGATGGCCACTGAAATCGAGGCGGCAAGACTGATGGTCTACAACGCAGCCCGCATGAAAGACGCAGGCGTGAATTTTGTGAAAGAAGCCGCCATGACCAAGCTGTTCACATCACAGGTGGCCGAGCGCGTGACGTCGCTGGCCATCGAAGTCTACGGCGGATATGGTTTCACCAAAGATTATCCGGTAGAGAAATATTGGCGCGACGCCAAGATCGGCAAAATCTACGAAGGCACGTCGAACATGCAGCTGGCCACAATCGCGAAGCTGGTGATGTCAAAGTAACAAGGTCGGAGGTTCGAGGTCAGATTGCAGAGGTGAAAGTCGGAGCGATTCGTGGTTTTTACCTTTGCAATCTCACCTCTCACCTCTGACCTCTCTATACTCGCTGCGAAAATAGAGCAGTGGTTCGCCATCGCGCACCACCACTTCCTCCACTTCCGCAATGAAAATGGTGTGATCGCCCGCGGGTTGCGTCGAGTGCAACCGGCACTCGAGATAAGCCAAAGCTCCTTGCAGCACAGGTGTTCCGTGCGCGGTGCGATCGAAGCGCGCCCCCGCCTCTTGGGGATGCTGATGCGTTTCCGCCGAGCGCGCGTAATACTCGGAGACGGACTGTTGATCGCTGCGCAGCACGTTCACTCCAAAGCGCTTTCGCGCATGCAGATGAGCGTGGGTTCGCGCGCGATGGTCTACGCATACCAGCACCAGCACCGGATCGAGCGAAACCGCCGTGAAAGCATTCGCCGTCATGCCATGGACCTCGTCGTCGCCATCCTGGTCGACCGTGATGATCGTGACCCCGGTTGCGAAACACCCCATCGCCTTGCGGAAATCGTTTGCGTTAAGGCTCATGCGAAGAACGGCCGTTGACAACTGCGTTCTGAAATTATCCCGTTTTGAATAGTAACGCTCTGAATCGTTTTGCGCTAAACCTATGCGATGGGGAACGAGGCGCGGGAATCCTGCTGTGTCTATTATGATCTTGCAATATGGCATTTGCCGTCCCCTCAGATGAACTTGCCGCCAGGGCTGCCGACTTGGCTGACGCGGGCACGGAGCCGATCTCCCGGGAAGCGGCTTGCCGGCTGCTGCGGGCGAACGATGAAGAGCTGCCTTCTCTGCTGGCCGCGGCGCAACGTGCCCGCGCGAAATTCAAGCCCGGTGTCATTACTTATTCCCGCAAGGTGTTTCTTCCCTTGACGAATCTTTGCCGCGACTACTGCGGCTACTGCACCTTCCGCCGCGACCCTGCAGATGTCGGCGCGCACACCATGACTCCCGACGAAGTAATGGAGGTAGTGCGCGGGGGCGAGAGCATGGGATGCACCGAAGCGCTGTTCAGCCTGGGAGACATGCCCGAGGCGCTTTTCCCCGAGATGCGCGATACGCTGCGGCGCCTAGGATACAAATCCACGCTGCATTATCTGGAAGCGATGTGCGAGAAGGTGCTGCGTGAATCGAGTTTGCTACCACACCCCAATCCCGGCGTGATGAGCGCGGAGTGGCTGGAACGCCTGTCCCGCGTGGCTCCCAGCCTGGGGCTCATGCTGGAAACGACAAGCGCGCGGCTGCTCCGGAAAAATGCCGCCCACGATAACGCTCCCGATAAAGAACCGGCGAAGCGTCTTCGTGTCATCGAAGATGCCGGACGGCAGAAGATTCCATTCACCACTGGCATTCTGATTGGCATTGGCGAGACTTTGGAAGAGCGCGTCGATTCGCTGATCGCGATTCGCGACTTGCATGAAAAGTACGGACACATCCAGGAAGTGATCGTGCAGAATTTCCGCGCCAAGAGCGGAACTCCGATGGCCCATTGGCCCGAGCCCGGTCGCGGCGAAATGCTGCGCACGCTGGCCGTGGCGCGTCTGCTAATGCCTGCGATGAACCTTCAAGCGCCGCCGAATCTTTCGGATCTGCACTACGCCGATCTGCTCGACGGCGGAATCAACGACTGGGGCGGAATTTCGCCGCTGACGCCGGATTTTATCAATCCGGAAAAACCGTGGCCGCACCTGGATAAATTGCGACAGCGCACCGAGGCAAAAGGATTCGAACTGCGCCAGCGGCTGCCGGTTTATCCTGAATTCGTGGAAAGAGCGGCAGCCCACAGCGACCTGCTGGCAGAGCGACTCGACGCGTCCGCGGATGCTGATGGCTACGCTCAAAAGAGGGCGGCATGATCACGGTTCTGACCGGCGGCACCGGTGGCGCTAAGTTTGTGGATGGACTCCGGCACATTGTTCCTGCGGAAGAACTCACGATCGTCGTGAATACCGGCGACGATTTGCGCTGGTGGGGATTGTACGTTTCTCCGGATATCGATTCGATTGCGTACATGCTGGCCGGCAAACTGAGCCAAGAGCGCGGCTGGGGCGTGAAGGGCGACACTTTCTTTTGTCTGAATGCCATGGCACAGATGGGACAACCGACGTGGTTTCAAACCGGCGATCGCGATCTGGCCACACACGTCTTCCGCACGAAACTGCTCGCCGACGGCAAGACGCTCAGCGCGGCGACAGCGGAAATCGCGGCCACGCTTGGAATCAAAACACGCATCCTGCCGATGAGCGATTCGCGCGTGGAAACGCGGGTTCTGACCCCGGCGGGCGATCTGAGCTTTGAGGAGTATTTCGTCCAGCGCTGGTATCAGGATCCGGTGGAATTGGTGCGGTTCGCCGGCGCGGCGGAGGCTCAGCCCGCACCGGGAGTGATTGAGGCGATTCGTTCGGCCGATCTCGTGCTGCTCGCGCCCAGTAATCCGGTGACCAGCATCGGGCCAATTCTCGCGGTACCGGGAATTCGTAAAGCGCTGCGCGAAACCAGCGCACGAATCGCAGCGGTAAGCCCGATTGTGGGAGGAACCGCGGTCACCGGCCCTGCGGGAACACTCATGGCGGCGCAAGGCTTCGCGGTTTCGATTGCCGGCGTCGCCGACTTCTATGGCGACTTCCTCGACTTGCTGGTGGTCGATTCGCAGGACGCACCGGCTGCCCACGCGTTGCGCAACGAAGCTTTGCGTAACCAAGCCTTGCGTAAGACCGGCATGCGCGTACATTGCACTCCGACCATCATGCGCAAGGCGGAGGACAGAATCGCGCTGGCCAAGAGCGTACTCGATGCGGCGAGGCAACCGCCGACCGCTCCCGCGGCCGAGGAGCGCGCATGATTCTGGTGCCGATAAAGAATCTTGCGGACGCCAAGCAGCGGCTGTCTTCCATCTTGAGCTCAGAAGAACGCTTCGCGCTGGCACAAGCAATGTGCGAGGACGTACTGCAAGCGCTCGCGAACTGGCGAGACCGTCCGGCCGTTGCGGTGGTGACGAGCGATCGGTTTGCGCGCGAGTTGGCGGCGGGTTTCAATTTCGAGGTCGTGGCCGACGACAACTCCGGAGAGACCAACGCCATCGAAATGGCGACGGCGGTTTGCCGAGAGCGTGGCGAGAAGAGCACCCTGGTGGTTCCAGCGGATATTCCCTTGATCGATGGTTCCGAGCTGCAAAAGGTCGTTGACAGCGCGCCTCCCCGCGGTGCCGTGCTGGTTCCCGACGCGGCCGGGCGGGGAACGAACGCAGCCTGGCGATCTCCAAGCGATCTCTTCCCGTTGCGTTTCGGCAACGATAGCTTTTTGCCGCATCTGGCCGCGGCGAAAGCGACGGGTCTGCCTTGTGTCGTCCTCAAACTGCCGGGAATCGCGCGGGATGTCGATCGTCCCGAGGATCTCCGCGAACTGGCGAGCGCCAGCGGAGAGCGAAGATCGCAGAAACTGGTACGCAGCTGGAACCTTGGCAGCCGGAATCGGGCTTAGCATGGCGAGGTCGAACAAGACGCGGTCCACCGCGCGATCTGGAATCGGCAAACAGACCGATGGCGAGGTTCGCATCGTCCCCATCGCCGTCAGCGGGGAGATTCGTGCCGGAGATTCGCTCAGCGCAAGGCTGTTGGCGGCAGCACTAAGTCTGGGCTTGCGCTTTCGGGATGGCGACATCCTGGTGGTGAAGCACAAAATTGTTTCGAAGGCGGAGGGCGCGCTGGTCGCGCTCGACGAGGTCCGCCCGTCGACTGCGTCGCGCGTCTGGGCCCGGCGCTTCGGGCTTGACGCTCGTGTGCATGAACTGGCTTTGCGGGAGAGTCGGCGAATCGTGCGCCGCAAAAGAAACGTGCTGATCACCGAAACGAAACACGGATTTGTTTGCGCCAATAGTGGCGTGGATGTATCGAACGTCGATGGCGGGCAACACGCGGTGCTGCTGCCGGTGAATCCGGATCGCTCGGCGGCGCGTTTGCGGCGGGAGTTGAAGAAAGAGCTTGGCATCGAGATCGCAGTCATCGTCAGCGACAGTTTCGGGCGTCCCTGGCGCGAGGGCTTGACGGAAGTGGCGATTGGCGTCGCGGGAATGCGGCCGCTGGTCGACTACCGCGGACGCCGCGATCCCCACGGCTATTCGCTGCATTCGACGGTGGAGGCGGTGGCGGACGAACTGGCTTGCGCGGCGGGACTGGTTTGCGGAAAACTGGCAGGCACTCCCGCGTGCGTCATTCGAGGGTATTCGTATCGCCGCGGAGACGGTGCGGCGCAGGATCTGATCCGGCCCGCAAAGAACGACCTTTTTCGATAGTTTCGACAGGAGAATGGTATGGCATGGCAGGCGCCCGAACTCGATCAGTTCCCCACACTCACCTGGAATGACATCGCACCGCAAGCTTCCGCGCCGATCCGCAGCGCCCTGGAGCAAGTGCTCATCACGCAGGACGGCGGATCTCTGCGTGACGACGAGCGCTACGCTCTGGCAAACTGCGACGGCACGGACCTGCTGGCGCTGCTTGTAGCCGCCGATACGCTGCGGCGCGATCTGGTCGGCAACATCGTCAGCTATGTGGTGAATCGCAATATCAACTTCACGAACATCTGCTTTGTAGGCTGCAAGTTTTGCGCTTTCAGCCGCGGGCCACGCGAAGCCGATTCCTATTTTCACTCGCCCGAAGAAATGGGCCGCCGAGCGAAAGAAGCGTGGGAACTGGGTTCGACCGAAGTCTGCATTCAAGGCGGCCTGCCGCACGGCCTGCCGCCGTTTTATTACCGTGACATTCTGCGCTCCGTGAAAACGGCCGTGCCGGAGATGCACATCCACGCATTTTCTCCGATGGAAATTGTTTATGGCGTGGAGCTGACCGGCATGAAGCTCGCCGACTACCTGGCGATGCTGCGCGACAACGGACTCGACACGCTGCCGGGAACAGCCGCCGAGATTCTCGACGACGAAATACGCCACGTGCTTTCGCGCAACAAACTTTCGACGGCGCAATGGCAAGAAGTGATCCGCACCGCGCACGCGTGCGGCATCCCCAGCACCTCGACAATGATGTACGGACATCGGGAAACTCCCGACCACTGGGTCCGTCAGCTGAATCTGTTCCGGCAGATTCAGTCCGAGACCTGCGGCTTCACGGAGTTCGTGCCTCTCGGTTTCGTCCATCAGGAAACGCTCCTATTTCAGCAGGGATTGGCGCGCACCGGGCCAACGCTCGCCGAGCATCTCAAGATTCATGCCCTCGCCAGAGTCCTGCTCGCTGGTTCGATTCATAACATTCAAGTCTCGTGGGTGAAGCTGAACCGCAAGCTTTCGCAGCTCTGCTTGCACGCAGGCGCCAACGATTACGGCGGAACGCTGATGGAGGAAAATATCTCGCGTGAAGCCGGAGCCAGCGCGGGCCAGTACACCAGTCCGGAGGATTTCCAGGCATTGATACTGGCGATTGGGCGCATTCCGGCGGAGCGCAACACGAAGTATTCGCGAATGAAGATCAAGCTGCCCGCCGAATCGGTTTCTGCCGACGTTTCTTCGGAAACACTGGCAGCGGAGTTCGCATGAACGACCGCGTGAATCGCGCCATTGCCGTCATTGGCGGCACAGGCCCGGCCGGTACCGGCCTGGCGCTGCGCTGGGCGCGGGCGGGCGAGACCGTCATCATCGGCTCTCGCCATACCGCGCGGGCAGAGGAAACTGCCGATGCAATCCGTAAGCGTGTCGGCGGAAGCGCTCAAGTCTCCGGGATGGAAAATTCGGCGGCCTGCGCCGCCAGCGATCTGCTGATGCTCACAGTGCCGTTCGAAGGCCAGGCCGAACTGCTGAAGCAGTTGAAGCCCGCGATCCGTCCGGGCAGCATTTTGATCGATGCCACCGTTCCGCTGGCGGCGAGCGTCGGCGGACGCGCCAGTCGGACTCTCGGAGTGTGGCAGGGTTCGGCGGCACAACAGGCGGCGGAACTGGTTCCCAAAGGTATCTCCGTCGTCGCAGCATTCCAGAACGTTTCGGCGGAAGTGCTGAATGGCAACATCGATGACCATGTCGATTGCGACGTGATCGTGTGCAGCGACGATCCGAACGCCACGCAGGTTGCGATGGAACTTGCGGCGAAAATCGCCGGCGTGCGCGCGATTGATGGCGGAAAGCTTGAAAACGCGCGCCTCGTCGAGCAAATCACCGCGCTGCTCATCGGGTTGAACATCCGGCACAAGGGTCACGGTGGAATACGGATCACGGGCTTGCCGGACGCCGCATACAAGACAGGACTGGCTTCCCGTTAGCCGTCGAAGTGCCATTGTTTCCGCAGCCCACTGCATTCGCTCTCGCGTGCTGGCGCGATGCGATCGGATTGTGTTTAACTTTCCAGTCGTCCCCATCGCTCGCCTAAAATGAGGGCCTTATGCGTAAAACTGTGTTTTCGTTCTTATTTTGTTTTGTGCTGCTGGCGATCTCCAGCGCCGCTGCAAAACGCGCCTTCACCATCGAAGATCTTTATCGCATTCGCGGAATTGACGCCTTGCACGTATCTCCCGACGGCAAGACCATTCTTTACACCCTGTACACGAACGACCTGGCCAAGGCCAAGCGCACCGGCCACATCTGGCTGATGGATGCCGACGGCAAGAACACGCGCCAGTTCACATTTGGCGAAAAAGGCGAATCGTCGCCCAGCTTTTCGCCGGACGGCAAATCGATCGCCTTCATCAGTTCGCGCGATGGCAGTGACAACGACAATCTTTACGTCATCTCCGCCAGCGGTGGCGAAGCCCGACAACTCACCAATATTTCCACGGGAGTTGGCGATCCGCTCTGGTCTCCGGATGGGAAATGGATCGCGTTCTCGAGCGACGTCTATCCCGAATGCAGCGCCGACGATGCTTGCAACAAGAAGATCGAACAGCGCTGGAGCAAAGGCCCGCTCCACGCCCACATGGCCGATGCGCTGCTCTACCGCCATTGGACGCAATGGAAAGACGGCAAGCGCACGCATA
>Ga0302280_1003640_pt1 | contig 10994 bp, 8 predicted proteins | sample III_Fen_E1_1_FD_198771 | JGI IMG/M metagenome (GOLD analysis project Ga0302280, IMG submission 198771) | Peat permafrost microbial communities from Stordalen Mire near Abisko, Sweden - III_Fen_E1_1 | ecosystem: Environmental > Terrestrial > Soil > Wetlands > Permafrost | place: Sweden: Abisko...
ACCGGAATAAAAGCAAATACCACCAATACTTTCCAAACAGATTTTAATTGTTCGCCGAAAGGCGTTTTGTCTTCTTTTTTAATATCCGACGGCTTGGTTATCTTATATTTTTTGGTACCCATCAGGAAAACAACCAACGCTATAAACATTAATATACCTGGAACACCAAAGGCGAGTGGAGCACCGTACCGGCTGGCCTTAAGTACCGGTGTAAGCAGCATAGAGAAAAACGCACCCACGTTAATGCCGAAGTAAAACCAGTCGTACAGTTTGGCAATGTTGGCGTCGCTTTGATTTTCGAACTGGTCGCCCACCATTACTGAAACGTTTGGCTTTACACCACCCGCGCCTAACACGATGAGTAATAAGCCGGTGAAGAATAAATTGTAATTGGTATCAAAGGCGGCCAGGAAGGCATGGCCTATAACATAGATAATGGAGGTAACAACGATGGTCCGGTAACGTCCCAGTACATTATCGGCCAGCAATCCACCTGCGATAGACATGAAATAAACGAGTGCTATAAAAAGATGCGTGATCTCGTTGGAGTGGGCCTCTGCGGTTTTTTGTAAGGCCGGGTCGGCATGAGGATTAAAAAATTGGGAAATGAGGAAAGTAGAAAGGATCGCTTTCATCCCATAAAAGCTGAATCGTTCTGCTGTTTCCGTTAATACAATGTATGGGGCAGCTTTCGGGAAACTTTTGAATCGGTCTAATATTCCGGCCATGCTTATGTAATTCGTTTAGTAATCAGGTAGTGCCAAATATAGTATTTTAGTTTTGGCACCATCTATACAATTAATTTGCTTTATAATCGGTCATTGTTCTGGTTATTGAAAAGGGGCCACTCCATTACGTGAGCCTTTGTTCATAATCTTGAAAAACATACATTTCAGAGAGCAACTTAACATTGCCTTAACACAATGATACCGCATTATTAATGTGCAGCCAACAATCCCTTTACCCCCTGCACGTATCTTTGTGTAGCAATAAAACAAATGGCGAAAAGAAAAATAAAGGTTGCTGTAATATCGGATGTCCACTTAGGCACTTACGGATGTCATGCCGAGGAGTTGAACCAATATCTCAAAAGCATTGACCCCGAAGTGCTTATTATCAATGGCGACTTTATTGACATCTGGCAGCTAAGTAAATTCTATTTCCCCGATTCACACTGGAAGGTGATACAAAGGGTGATCAAAATGATGACGCACGGCACACAGGTATATTACCTAACCGGCAACCACGACGAACTTTTGCGCAAATTCAGCGGCTTCCGTCTTGATAATCTTCATTTAGATGACAAGCTGGTTCTATCCATTGATAGGAAAAAGCATTGGTTTTTTCATGGCGACGTATTTGACGTGACCATGAAAAACTCCAAATGGCTGGCGAAAATAGGTGGCGTGGGTTATGATATACTTATCCTCATCAACCGGTTCGTTAATCTGCTACTGAGTAAAATGGGAAGAGAAAAAATATCGCTTTCAAAAAGGGTGAAAGACAGTGTTAAGTCCGCGATAAAATTCATCAGTGATTTTGAGCAAACGGCGGCTGATATTGCCATTCAAAATCATTATGACTATGTGATATGTGGGCATATACATGAACCGGTGATAAAACAATACAACAATGTTCACGGTTCGGTGGAATATATGAACTCGGGTGACTGGATAGAAAATCTAAGTGCGCTTGAATACACGGATAAATGGAATCTGGTCTTTTATAAAGACCTGAAATTTGATATGGTGAAAGATGATGAAGCGATCGTGCGCCAGTTATCGCCGGATATTATCGCCATGCAGGATGCCTTTGAAAAGCATAAACAAACCGGCGCCAGACCACCATTATTGGAAGAAAAACGTACCGCTTGAAGCAGCTAACCGGTCATATATCCATTCCATTTCAGCATATAAGAAATACAAGTTCCTACCCCATACCGCGTTTTATATATTTTTCACCAATAAAGTGTGTAGGCCAAACGTTCATAAATAAACTGCCATGAAAATCCTTTTCGGCATACAAGCCACCGGCAACGGACACATCAGCCGCTCAACTGAAATTTACAAATTGCTGAAGCAGCATCCAGATGTAGAAAAACTCGATGTGCTTATCAGCGGCGGCAAAGCCAAAATGGGCCTACCGTTTGAAGTGAATTATGAATATAAGGGGTTAAGCTTTTACTATGGCAAAAAGGGAAAGATATCCGTCCTTAAATCCATCGGCAAAGCCAACATATTATCGTTTATAGTTGGTTTGATGAAAGTACCCTTCCGCGAGTATGACCTGATTATTTCCGATTTTGAACCTATCACCCTCTGGGGCGCTAAAATTGCAGGAATAAAAAGAGTGGGCATTGGTAACATGTACTCCATGACTTCGAAAAAGTTTCCAGTACCGAGGCATTTATCCTTCACCAATCTTTATGCCCAGCTGATATGCCCGGCTGAAAATAAAATAGCAATGCATTTTCAGAAGTTTGACGACTTTGTTTACTACCCGGTGATACGAAGCGAGATAAGGAATGCTGTATTGACTGATAAGAATTTCACGCTGGTATATCTTAACTCCTTTCGCGATGAGGAGTTGATGCGGTGTTTTACTTCGGAGAATTTGAGTGGACATAAATTTGTAATATACTCCGCCGTGGCAACCTGTAAAATGGAGTATAAGAACTGCACTATAAAATCATTGAGCAACGAAAACTTTATAGCGGATATAACCGCATGCTCCGGTATCATTACTGCTGGCGGTTTCCAGACCATTTCTGAGGCATTGTACCTCGGGAAAAAACTCTTTGTTATTCCTATTAAAAAGCAATCTGAACAAACCAGCAATGCCAAGATATTAGCGCAAATGGGCGTCAATACCTCTGAGGAATTACATTCCGGCGAAATAAAGGCATGGATAGACAATCCTGACAAAGTGGAGATAAAATTTGAAGACGACCTGCAGAAGATCGTGGATGCCATTTTAAATATCCCTGAACGGCCCAAGCGGTGGAAAGTGGCTTAACGATGCGGATTTCTTTCATTCTGATATTTCTTAGCCTTTCGCTAAAAAATTTTTCGCAACAAATAAATGTCATTCCCAAGCCGCAATATTCAAAAATAAATGACAAGGTATTTATGGTTGGCGATTCGACTTCAATCCCTCCTGTAAAATTGCTTAAAATATTTTCTCAACCTTACGACACTTCACTGGGAAATGAAGGATACAAACTTATCATTGACACCAATAGTATCCAGATAATAGCCAACACTAAGCAAGGACAATTCTATGCGGAGGTCACACTACGCCAATTATTCCAGAAGAAGTTATCCGGCCAATATTATTTGCCCTGCCTTGAAATTTTAGACCAACCTCAATACAAATGGCGGGGCATGGAGTTGGATGTATCCAGGCATTTTTTCCCGAAAGAAGTAATAAAACAATACCTGGACTTGATGGCCAAGTTGAAGATGAATATCTTCCATTGGCACCTCACAGACGACCAGGGATGGAGAATCGAGATAAAGAAATATCCAAAGCTAACTGAAGTAGGAGCCTGGCGCACTGAAAAGGACGGGAGTAAATACGGAGGTTATTACACACAAAAAGATATTAAAGAGGTAGTGCAGTATGCAGCAGAGCGGTTTATTACCGTTGTACCGGAAATCGAAATGCCAGGACATTCGTCGGCGGCCATAGCGGCCTACCCGGAACTGAGTTGTATAAAAGATGAAAATAAAACGGTGCCAAATACTTGGGGGGTGAAGAAAGACATTTACTGTCCGAATGAATTTACCTTTCAATTTCTGAAAGATGTTTTAGATGAAGTGTGTGCATTATTCCCTGCAAGGTATGTGCACCTGGGCGGTGATGAGACACCGAAGAAAGAATGGAAGAAAAGTAAAGCCGTGCAAACTTTAATGCAAAAGGAAAGCTTGAAGAATGAAGAGGCGCTGCAACATTACTTTATGAAAGCGATGGAAGATTATTTAGCTACGAAAGGCAAGCGAGCCATAGGCTGGGGTGAAATTTTAAAGGGAGGCATAGATGATAGTATAGTGGTGATGAGTTGGATAGATAAAAAGGCGGGAATAAAAGCAGCCCGGAAAGGAAATGAGGTGATTATGTCGCCGCGTTTTTTCTGCTATTTTGATTACCCGCAAAGCATACATGACAGGCGACCGGCGTGGTGGATGACCTATCTTTCATCGAAAAAGGTGTATCATTTTACTCCCATAGCAAAATCTCTTTCACCCAGTGAAAACAAACATATTATCGGGGGACAGGCCAATGTTTGGACAGAACATATCACTGATGACAAACAATTGTTTCATCATATCTATCCCCGTTTAGCCGCTATATCCGAGGCGCTGTGGGGCAACGACAAGAACTATAGGGATTTTCAGAGTAGAATAGCTAATCGCATACCAGAATTTCTCCACCGAATTAAATCGCGCATCTAACCATAACGAAATCCGTTTCTACAATATTGTTCCCAGCTTACTCCTGACAGGAATATTTTTCAACGTACCGATTTCTACAATTTTTACAAATACGATTTCGTTCAGATTATAATAGAAATATTTTATAACCTTAAAATTCCTCCCGTATGTCACATTCGCAACTTACACCGCGGCAAAAGATGATCAACATGATGTATCTCGTGCTGACGGCCATTCTTGCCCTAAATGTTTCCAGCGAAGTACTCGATGCCTTTAAAACCGTAAATGACGGCATTGGTGTTTCAAACACCTCCCTCCGGTCAAAAAATTCGGACTTGTATACTGACCTAGGGAAAGAGTTTAGTAATGATTCGGTGAAAGCGAGGATGGCCTTTGACCATTCTCAAAAGGCAAAAGAACTGTCGGAAAAGTTGTATAACCAACTGGAGCAGTATAAAAAGCAACTGATACAGGATGCTGGTGGAGTAGACCCGGCTACCGGAAAAATTAAACGGGACGATGATGTGGAAGTAGCAACCCACCTGTTTGTAGAAAATGATGGCAAGGCAGGAAAGGCTTTAAAGGAACAATTAAAAACGACCCGCATGGATTTGTTGAACTTAGTTAATGAGGAAGACCGGCCGACCATTGAAAAGTCATTAGCGTTAAAGATCGACGAACCGACAGGCGGCCAGACATGGGAGTATGCCCGGTTCCACATGGTACCGGTAGTGGCGGCGGTTACCTTATTATCGAAATATCAAAACGATCTGCTAAATGCAGAAAGTCACGTAGTAGAGAATCTATATAGTTCTATCAACAAAGGCAAACACAAAGTTGATAGAATGGAGGCGAAAATAATCTCGCCAAGCAGCTATATTATGCAAGGTGAATCATATAAGGCTGATGTGATGGTAGCAGCCTACAGTTCCACCCAGCACCCCGATGTTTTTCTTGGTCAGTTTAATCCGGATGTACACAAGGATTTTCAAGGTAATTACCTGAAAATGGTATCGGCTAGTGACGCGCCACCACTGATAAACCCTGTTAATGTGGATGTAGAAGGTGGCTTTGGTAAAATACAAATGCCGGGTAACGCCACCGGTAACCGCAAATACAGCGGGGTGGTGCGTATCAAGGGGCCGGATAACAATTATGAGTTCTATCCGTTTGAAGGCGAGTACCAAGTGGCACCCAAAGTAGCAGTAGTGTCAGCTGAAAAAATGAATGTGCTTTATATCGGTCTTGATAACCCGGTGGACATAAGTGTACCTGGTATAGCGCAAAGTGATGTAAGTGCCGTATTTGAGGGAGATGGAAGGTTGGCTAAAAACCCGGACGGAAGCTATAAGGCATTCGTTGGCAACCCGGGGAAGACCAAAATAAAGGTCAGCGCAAAAATAGCCGGTAAAATGATGCCTATGGGTGAACAGGAATTTCGCATTAAAAGGATTCCAAATCCCTTGAGCACACTGGATGGAATCTCAAACGGGGGGAAAATAACCTCCTCGCTTCTTGCACAACGCACCGGAGTAGTGGCCAAATCTGATGACTTTATTTATGGTGATATCCAATGGCAAGTGCTGAATTATTCCATCACCATCCTTATGGGAGGAGAGGGAATCAAAATCGACAACGATGGGCCAAAGATTAGTGATAAGGCCCGAAAACTTATCAAGACATTGAAAAAGGGCGACGGGGTGTTTATCAACTACATAAATGTAAAGGGCCCCGATGGTAAAGCAAGGGTTATTGCACCGCTTGCCTACGAAATTACAGGGCATTAACTTGTATATAGTCGCTTTTGTTTAATTTGTCGCTAATTATTTATATTAGTGGTTCAAATAAACAAGACAAGCATGAAAAATCTTCTTTTCTCCGCCCTGCTTTTGACAATGTGTTTATCATCCTTTGCGGGTGAAGGCAAACTTATACGTTTCTATGAAAATGCCAAGGTTGGTTACAAGGATGCCAGCGGTAAAGTGGTTGTACCAGCCAAGTTCTATGCTGGTAGTGAATTTTTTGAAGGCTTTGCCATTATCGTAGATAACAACAAGCGCGGGTACCTGAATGCGAAGGGTGAAATAGCCATCCCCGTGCAATATGAAGACGCTGGCCCCTTTGTAGGAGGCTTGGCCAAGGTGATGTTGAATAAAAAATATGGCTTCATCAATACTGAAGGCAAATGGGCAGTAGATCCCAAATATGACTTTGCTGAAGATTTCTCGGAAGGTTTGGCCGTAGTGAAAACCGGTGGCAATTTTGGCTATATCAACAATACTGGTAAGGAAGTTATCCCAGTTACCTATGCAAATGCCCGTAAATTTTCAAATGGCATGGCGCCGGTAAAGAGTGGTGTCAAGTGGGGTTATATCAACGCCAAGGGCAAGTTTGTTATTGAACCACAATATGAAGATGCATATTATTTCACTTCAGCAAAAACTGCGAGGGTTACCAAAGATCATGAGCTATACATGATAGACCCAAGCGGCAAGGTAGTGCAGAAAATAGAAATGCACCGCGAAGAAGACGAGATGGACCGGAGGCATTAATTATAATTTGTTTCTGTCTAATTATAAATCCAATCCAAACTTTCTTGCTGTTTCCTTAGCTATTTCATAACCGGCATCGGCATGGCGGATAACGCCGAGAGCCGGGTCGTTGTGCAACACGCGTTTCAGACGCTGCTTGGCAGCATCAGTTCCATCAGCGACTATTACCATCCCAGCGTGTAGTGAGTAACCCATACCTACACCACCACCATGATGGAATGATACCCAACTTGCCCCACCCGCCGTATTTATCAATGCATTAAGGATAGGCCAATCCGCTATGGCATCACTGCCATCCATCATTGCTTCCGTTTCTCTGTTAGGTGATGCCACACTGCCGGTATCGAGATGATCGCGACCAATGACAATGGGTGCCTTCACTTTACCTGACTTTACCAATTCGTTGAAGGCTACACCTGAGGTTTCCCTTTCACCCATGCCAAGCCAACAAATCCGTGCAGGTAACCCCTGGAACGCAATTCTTTCGTTAGCCATATTAAGCCACCGGTTGAGTCCGATGTTGTTAGGGAACAGTTCCTTCAGTTTTTCATCACAAAGATGAATATCATTTTCATCCCCGCTCAACGCTACAAAGCGGAACGGCCCCTTGCCCTCGCAAAAGAGCGGGCGGATATAGGCAGGAACAAAGCCAGGGAAATCGAATGCGTTCGTCACACCGCGTTTATCCTTTGCCTGACCGCGGATGTTGTTGCCATAATCAAAAGTAATAACACCGCGTTTTTGTAATTCGAGCATCTGGCGCACGTGTCGCGCCATGGTATCTAGTGACCGGTTGATATAGTCAGCCGGATTCGATTCGCGTAACACCTTTGCTTCTTCAACGGATAATCCCTCAGGGAAATAACCAGTTAGTTCGTCGTGGGCGGATGTCTGGTCAGTAAGAGTATCCGGTGTTATGTTTCTGTCAATTAATCTTTGCAATAAATCCACTGCATTACAACAAACACCGATAGACATGTTTTCACCTTTCGCTTTTGCATCGAGCGACCATTCAATTGCTTCATCAATATCATGGGTGTATTTATCAAGATAGCGCGTTTCGATCCGCTTTTTAATTCTCCATTCCTCCATTTCGGCAGCAAGGCAAACACCCTCGTTCATGCTGATGGCTAATGGTTGAGCGCCACCCATTCCACCTAAACCTGCGGTTACATTTAGTTTGCCTTTTAAAGAACCGCCGTAATGTTGAGTAGCCAGCGAAAGATAAGTTTCATAAGTCCCTTGTACAATTCCCTGCGAGCCGATGTAGATCCACGAACCGGCGGTCATCTGTCCGTACATGATTAGTCCTTTTTTCTCGAGCTCACGGAAATGCTCCCAGGTGGCCCATTTGCCAACAAGGTTTGAATTTGCGATAAGAATCCGAGGAGCATCTTTATGTGAACGAAGAATACCTACTGGTTTGCCGCTTTGTACCAAGAGGGTTTCGTCTTCTTCAAGATCCTTCAGGCATTCTACAATTTTGTCGAAAGCCTCCCAGTCGCGGGCGGCTTTGCCTAATCCTCCATATACAATAAGCTCTTCCGGCCTTTCGGCTACTTCGGGGTCAAGGTTGTTATACAGCATCCGCAATGCGGCTTCCTGTATCCAACCCTTGCATATTAATTGTGAGCCTCTCGGGGCGTGTAAAATTCGCTTGGTTTCGGTAGTCATATCTATTACAAACCTACGGCAAAAAAATTTCTCTTTTAATTATTGAATTTTTAGCTTTGTATAACAACAAAAATATATTGATATGAAAATCGTTAAGGCCATCGGTATCATCGTTGTATTATTGGCAGCCATTCTGGTCGTTTTGGTAATTATAGCTCCAAAATCATTTGAGGTTCACAGATCAGTAACCATCAACGCGGCAGAAAATGTGGTATGGAAGGACATTAGTACCTTCGAAGCATTCGATAAATGGAACCCCTGGAGCAAGATGGATACTACGCAGGTGGTGAAGGATGAGGGACAAGACGGCACGATTGGTGCGGTCCATTCGTGGAATGGAAAGAAAGCCGGGGAAGGAGCTATGACCGTTACAAAACTGGAACCGAATAAATCGATGGAATATGACTTGCACTTTATAAAGCCCTGGGAAGCCCATAACACGGTTGATATGCAAATGAAGAAAGCTGATGCCGGGAATAAGGTAACATGGAGTATGAAGGGGCCATTGTCCTTCCCCATGAATGTCTTCAGTTTGTTCATGAGCATGGATAAAATGATCGGAAAGGATTTTGAACAGGGATTGGCAGATTTGAAAAAGCTGTGCGAATCAGCCCCAGTATATAAAGTGAGTGAAACAGATTGGACTGAAAAGAATTGCCTGTCTACAAGAAAGACAATCGGCTTTAAAGATATGCAGGGATTCTTTATGGACAACTATCCGAAAATGTTTCAAACTATTTCAAAAGCCGGAGCTACACCCGGAATTCCACTGGCAGTGTATTATATGTATGATGCAAAGACCATGACCACCGATGTTGCCGCTGCTGTGCCTTTTGACGCGAAGAAAAATTTCGGAAAAGAGTTTACTGCACTTAATTTGCCCGCCGCCAAGGCATATAGCATCGACTATTACGGCGCGTATGAAAAAATAAAACCTGCTTATGACGCCATGGGTGCTAAACTAAAAGAGCTTGGTAAAGAGAAGCCTGAAATGGTGATAGAAGAATACATAACTGACCCCTCAACGGAAAAGGATACCAGCAAATGGTTCACTAAGATCTATTTTTTTGTGAATGGTAAAGCGGTTCAAAATTAAGGAACAGCGGTTAGTACTTTTCTAACGAATCATCAATCCTATCGGCCCAGGCTAAGATACCACCTTGTAGATTATACAAATTGGTGAAGCCAAAGTTTTCCGCAAGAAAGCTACACATCTTCCCGCTACGCATTCCGCTACGACAATAGATAACTACCGGTTTGTCCCTTACTATCTTATCAACGCTATCGGGTATCTCACCCATCGGTATCAGTTCACCTCCGATACTGCAAATATCCACTTCGTGTGGTTCACGGACGTCAATGAGCTGAAAATCTACCTGCCGATCCATCATCTCCTTTAATTCTTCTACTGTTTTTTCTTGCATAGCTCTATGATAAAGATTATTGGGAATAATTTAGTCGATAATCATACACGCGCCTACCGTAATATTGGTGGCTTCATCAATTAATACAAAACTACCGGTATCGCGATTTTTGGTATAGGCATCGAAGAAAAGCGGCGAGGTAGTGCGTAGCGCAATTTTTCCAACATCATTGGTACCAATAGAAATATTCTCCGTGATACGATGCAGGGTATTGATGTCCAGCTTATACTTTACTTCCTTCACAACAGCACGAACTTCCTTTGTAGTATGTTTCAGAATATACTTGCCGTTTAGTTGCAATGGTTTATCTCCCATCCAACAAATCATAGCTTCAATATCCTGGCCCTGACGCGGAAGATTACCCTCGCGCACCAGCATGTCACCGCGCGAAATATCAATATTATCCTCCAGTAAAACAGTAACTGACATCGGTGCAAACGCTTCGCCCAACTGTGCCCCATCAAACTCAACGGCCTTAACCTTTGTAGTAAAACCGGATGGAAGAACCACAATGTCATCACCTGGTCGAATCACGCCGCTTGCAATTCTGCCAGCATAACCACGGTAATCATGGAAGTGATTATTGTATGGACGAATAACATACTGCACCGGAAAGCGCATATCGATATGGTTGATATCGCTGGCAATGTGGATGGTTTCGAGCAGGTACATGAGCGTTACACCTTGATACCACGGCATTTTTACCGAGCGGTTAACGATGTTGTCGCCCTCTAATGCTGAGACGGGAATGAAATGAATGTCCTTGGTTTTTAAACGAGTGGCAAAACGACGGTAGTCGTCCACAATTTTTTCGAACACTTCCTTATCCCAACCAACCAGATCCATTTTATTAATGCATAAAGCGATATGCGGTATGCCCAGCAATGACGCAATAATCGAGTGGCGCGTGG
>Ga0302280_1003649_pt1 | contig 10982 bp, 9 predicted proteins | sample III_Fen_E1_1_FD_198771 | JGI IMG/M metagenome (GOLD analysis project Ga0302280, IMG submission 198771) | Peat permafrost microbial communities from Stordalen Mire near Abisko, Sweden - III_Fen_E1_1 | ecosystem: Environmental > Terrestrial > Soil > Wetlands > Permafrost | place: Sweden: Abisko...
CCCATTTAACTGCCGCTCTCAAGTATGGTCGCATTATCGGCACTAAGCAAAAGGGGCAAAATGGGTATGTGTTTTCGCTGCCGGAATAGACTTGCTATTTATTAGCTGCTTCAACTTATTTCATCTTAAATACCCTGTGAATAATCAATAGTCTTTCTCGTATTTAATACAACAATCATGCAAGTTCATGATTAATGTCCCTCAAAATTTTAAACTAAATAGTTTGATTATAAATAAAACATTCTATGACAGATGAACCCTTTCTTCCTTTACCTCATTAGAAACTTCATTTAAAATTTCTTCTAATCTATTATAAGCAGACAACAAAGCATTTGATTCTGTAACTTCTTTGCAAGCATTTTCAATTAGTTCTAAGTCTTGTTCAACAAATTTAGAAATCCCTAAAAACCCGACCGAAGTTTTCATTTTATGAGCTATAGTAGAAGCATTATTAAAATTAGAATTTTTAATTTCGTTTTGTAACTGCTTTAATTCAGAAGGTACTTGTTCCAAAAATAAATCTAACATTTGTTCAATAAACTTTTGGTTTCCTTTAGCTAAATCTCTTATGTAGTTTAAATCAACTTTTCTTTCTCTTATCTCTGTAGCACCCTTCGACAGTTTTATACTATCATTTAATTTATCTGTTTTTAGGTGCTTCTCAATAACTTCCATTAATTCTGTTTCTTTAAACGGTTTTGATAGATAATCATTCATGCCATAACTTAGACATTTATCCTTCTCTTTCAATATCGTGTGAGCCGTTAGTGCTATTATTGGAGTTTTAAGCATTAATTCCCTTCTAATTAGTTCAGTAGTTTTAAATCCATCTAAAACCGGCATTTGTAAATCCATAAATATTAAATCAAATATCTCCTGTTTTAATATACTAACAGCCTCCTCTCCATTAAATGCAACTGCCGTTTTATACCCGTACCCATTCAAAATCTCAAGAATCAACTTTCGATTGATTTCATTGTCCTCTATAATTAATATTTTATGCTTCTGCCTATTGTTTTGTATAATTTTCTTGTTTTTATCTTGCTTATTTATTTCGCTTGATAATTTATACTTCAAAGTAAAAATGAATTCGGAACCTATATTTGTTTTAGAATTAACAGATATAGTTCCATTTTGCAAATGAATTAAATCACTGACTATTGAAAGCCCTAGTCCCGTTCCGCTGTATTCTCTTGATAAATCATTGTTAATCTGGCTAAATCTTTCAAAAATGTAATCTAACTTTTCTTCTGGAATTCCAATACCAGTATCCTTAACTGAAAATTGCAGCTGTATATCTGATTTAATTACTTTGATACTACTAACCGATATAATAATACTGCCAGACTTTGTAAATTTAATAGCGTTAGAAACCAAATTAACTACTATTTGCTTAAGCCGTGTCGCATCTCCTATTATATTTTCGGGAATATCTTTATCAATTACTAACCGCATACTTATACTTCTCTCTTCAGCTGCTTTATAAAACATATTATAAACGGAATTCATTAAAGTTGAAACGCTAAATGGAGATTCTACAAGCTGGAGCTTTCCAACCTCTAATTTCGAAAAGTCTAAAATGTCATTTATTATTATTAATAGGTTTTCACTAGAGCTTTTGATGTGTTTTATGTAGTCTAAATTTTTTGCATCAGTTTCTCTTTTTTCTAATAATTCAGTAAATCCAATAATTGCATTCATTGGAGTCCTTATTTCATGACTAACATTAGCAATGAACTTTTCCTTTATCTTTAAAGCCTCATCAGCTTCTGCTTTAGATTTTTCTAATTCAATATTTAATTTATTTCTTTTATTTAAATTCCTGATTAGGAAAATACCAGTTACTAAAGCAATAATAAATGCAAATAGAAAATTAAGTATATCCCACCTACTATACTCTTTAACAAATGCAAAAGAATCTATTTTATCATTATATATATCTTTACTTAAATATGATTTTGTGTTATTTACTTCATTTAATAAATTATTTGTAAGCTCAATACTTTTTTCATTCTCATAGATATTCGAAGTTGAAATATTTTTAGCTTTTATTACATTCAGTGAACTGTCAATATTATTAAGTTTTCTAATCACGGCTATTTTATATTTGCCGTATTGATTAGCCCATTTATTAGCAACAAAGTATGGGTAAATAATATTGATATTCTTTAAAATATTTTCCTTCCTTTCAGTTATTTCCTCCAAACATTTTATTTTATGAGAAATGGTGTATTCTTTCTCTTTACTTTCCAAAGAAAGTAAATCAGTATTGATGGATTCGAATATTTGATAATATTCGTAATCTTTAAAAATATTGTTGTTATTGTTAGATAGTCTTTCTACGTATTTCCATGAAACAACGGAAACTGTTATCAAAAGCACCATACCTAGTACGAGATAAAGAGTTATAACCGATTTTATGTTTTTACTCATTGATTTAGGTGTTTTATCTTTATTAAGACCGACTTTTAAAGGACTTGGCAATAATTAAAATTACTTAAAAAATTAATTCTCTACATTCTCGCATATATATTAGCAATAAATAAGGAGATTATTATTAATAGGGCAATCAGTCCTAATAATAACCTACTGAACAGCTTATCCTTTTTCTTTTCTCTTGATTTATTAATACCATAATATAGTTGCCTTAGGATCGCAACAGCTTTTTCAAAAGCAAAGGAGTTTTTAGAAATATAATGATATGCTCCATTTTTAAGAAACCCGGTTGCAATTTCTAATTTGTTTTGCCCGGATAAGACCACTACTTCGATATCCTTATTTATTCTTTTTATTTGCTTAAGATGTAAAAAGTTCCGTATCATTGTGAATTAAAAAGAGAATAAACTGTGAGAAAAGTTATATTAATATTTGTGCTTATCGCTAGTAGCAGGGTATTTCCTCAGATTTATAAGCAAACCACTCCTATACCAACTTCATCTAACCAAATCCATAATGCACCAATTTTAGGTAAAGATAGTATTCATGAGATTACTGACACGATTTCGATAACACTTGAAGATGCAGAGTTAATTTTTATGAAAAACAATTATGCTGCGCTCGCTGCTAAATATAATGTTGATGCTACTTATGCTTTAGTAGGACAAGCTAAATTGTTTAATAATCCTAATATCTACTTTGAACCAAGTGTTTATAATAAGCAATTTGTAAACCCCAACGGAACAACAGGCAAATGGTTTCCTTTAAATCAAGGAACTGCAGGTGATGCAACTACCAGCGGAGATTATGTAATTAATTTAAACTGGACAATTTCTTTAGCGCAAAAGCGTATAAAAACAGCTAATGTAGCAAAGCTTACAGGTGATGTTCAAAAATACCAATTTGATAATTTAATGAGAAGCTTAGTATTTTCCTTACGCAGTGATTTTATTGATTTGTATTTTGGGTTAGAATCTATCAAATTGATAGATTCAGAAATTGAGTATGCAAAAAAAATTGTTGCGGGATTTGAAGACCAGTACCTAAAGAAGAATATATCCTTACTTGATATAACTCGTGTGCGTGCCATGCTACTTAATTTGCAAACCAATCGCATTAATATTTGGACTGCACTACAGCAAAATTCTATTAAAGAATTTAATGCATTGCTAAACGATGCCCGTAATGTATTTTATAAACCTAAACTAACTGAAGAAGAGTTAGATAAAAGGTATAATATTTCTAATTTGTCCTTGGCAGAGTTGATTGATCAAGCACTTATAAATCGACCGGACTTAAAAGCTGATTTAGCTCAATTGGCTGCGGATAGGGAGAATATAAGATTACAAAAAGCTACAGGTGTGCCTGATTTGACATTGCAGCCCGGCACAACAAGAAACAGTAACTATATACAAAACGATCCAGTTTTAGGCTTTGGTATTCCCCTCCCAATTGCTAATAGAAATCAGGGTAATATTAAAAATGCAAAGCTATTAGTAGCTTCTGACGAGGAACAAGTTAAATCCGACTACATTAACGTACAAGGTGATGTTATTGGTGCCTACCAAGCAATAATTGAGTACAAAAGAATTAGCAGCTCTCAAAATGCAGACTGCCTCTCCAATTTTAATTCTATGATGCATGGTGCTGAAAGCAACTTTGCCAAAAAGAATTTATCACTACTAAGCTTCATAGATATTTTTGACGCATATCAAACATACATTACACAGTCGTTTGCACTTAAAGACCAGCGTTACACAGCTTTTGAACAGTTAAATTTTTATATAGGAAAAGATGTATTTAAAAAGTAAAAGGTATATGAAAAAGCTCTTATCACTTTGCTCTTGTATAATTGTTATTCTTTTGGCAGGATGCGAAGCTACTCAAGTTAAGTTTGCCGGTTATCAACCCTGTGGAAGTAAAAAACCAAACGGTGGAGCCATTGCTTTCCCTTAATGGAAAAGTTGCCTTTAATGATGAAGAGTTATTACATATTTATCCATTAATAAGTGGAACAATTAAAGAAGTCAATGTTCAATTAGGAGATAAAGTAACAAAGGGACAGGTCTTGGCAAGAATCAGAAGTGGTGATATTGCCGGCTACGACCGAGATTTGATTACAGCACAAACAAATCTTAATACAGCTAAAAGGAACTTAGCTGCCTATCAGGATATGTATAAATCCGGGTTAGTTTCTGATGTAGATTTAACTAATGTCAGTAACACTTACGAAGCTTGTCAAGCAGAATTAGAAAGGTGTCAAAAAGTAATTGCGATAAATGGGGTAAGCGGTAAGAGTGAAATATTTGACGTAGTTGCACCTTGTGATGGTTTTATAGTAGAGAAATTTGTTACTCCAAACATGGTAATTCGTTCTGATAATGGCAATGTTATTTTTTCTATTTCTGACCTAAAGAACATTTGGGTTATAGCAAATGTTTATGAATCTGATATCACTAAGGTTAAATTAGGTGATGAAGCTGTTGTTACAACCTTGACATTTCCAGATAGAAAATTTTCGGGTGCTATAGATAAAATATACATGAACCTCGACCCCGTAAACAAGGTAGAACGTATTCGAATTAAAACAGATAATCGCGACCTAGTTCTTCGTCCGGAAATGTTTGCAAATACAAAAATTAGGTCAAGCCTTAATTCAACAAACAAACCGGTTGTTCCCTCCAACGCTATTATTTTTGATAATAATCGTGATTATGTGCTAGTATATAAAAACAAGTGCCAAATAGTTCCAACGGAAATTAGAAAAGGTGAGGTTTTTGGTGACCAAACTGTAATCTTAAATGACGCACTTAAAATAGGAGATAAAGTAATTGCAGACAATCCGCTTCTAATTTTTCAAGCTCTTAATATGAATCTTACTAAATAAAATAGAATAAGCGGATAATCGGTTTAGGCTTAATATAGAAAAATAAATGAAGAAAACATTTGTAGATAGACTTATTGCATTTTCGTTAGGGAACCGATACATTATTTTTATGTTGGTTGGAGCACTCTTGGCTGTAGGATTATATTCATTTAACACTACACCCATAGAGGCATTTCCTGATATTACAAACACGCAAATTACAATTATCACGCAATGGCCTGGTAAAAGTGCTGAGGAAGTGGAAAGATTTGTAACAATACCTACAGAAGTAGGAATGAATTTTGTACAAAAGAAGATTGACCTCCGTTCCTCTACTCTTTTTGGTCTTTCAGTTGTAACACTCATTTTTGATGATGGTGTTGAGGATTTTTTTGCTAGGCAACAAGTTATGAATGCTTTGCAAAACGTTAATTTTCCTGACAATATTCAACCTAACGTACTAAATCCCTTTGGCCCGACCGGTGAGATATATCGCTTTACCCTTCAAAGTAATTCGAGAACACTAAAAGAACTTAATACTCTTGAGCAATGGGTCGTTGAGCGTAATATTCTTTCTGTTCCGGGTGTGGCAGATATATCTTCGTTTGGAGGTGAAACAAAAACCTATGAAGCAAGCATCAATCCACAAAAATTAGTTTCTCTTAATATCAATCCTAATCAGGTATTAAATGCACTTCAACGAGCAAATCTCAATGTCGGTGCAGATGTTATGGTTAATAATGGTCAAGCCTTTGTCGTTAGAGGAATGGGACTCCTTAAAAATATAAAGGAAATGGAAAATGTTTTGGTGGATAATCAAAATGGAGTACCCATACTTATGAAGGATATTGCTACCATTCATGAATCTAACCTTACCCGATTAGGTATAGTTGCCAAGGATACTATCGAAGATGTTGTTTCTGCCATTGTATTAATGAGAAAGGGAGAAAATCCTAGTGATGTGCTTAAATTAATAGAAAAAAAAGTAACCGAATTAAATTCTCGAATACTCCCTGCTGATGTTAAAATAGTTCCTTATTACAGTCGTCAAAACCTTATAAATTATGCATCTCATACTGTATTGCATAATATGTTTGAGGGGATGATATTCGTTACTGTGATAGTATTTCTTTTCATGGCTGACTGGAGAACTACTTTGGTTGTTGGATTAGTTATTCCGTTATCATTATTATTTGCTTTTACTTGTATAAAAGCCAAAGGAATGTATGCCAATCTACTTTCTATGGGTGCGGTAGATTTTGGAATTATAATAGATGGTGCGGTAGTTATGGTGGAGGGAATTTTTGTTGCCTTAGATTCGCTCGCCCAAAAAATTGGTATGGAACGGTTCAATAAGATGAGTAAGATTGGACTAATTAAACATGCTACAGCCAGTTCGGGAAAGGCTATTTTTTATGCTAAACTAATAATTCTAACAGGACTAATACCGATTTTTGCTTTTCAAAAAGTTGAGGCTAAGGTGTTTGCGCCTTTAGCGTATACGCTCGGGTTTGCATTATTAGGGGCATTAATACTTACACTAACATTTGTCCCCCTATTAGCAAGTCTATTGCTGAGAAAAAACGTTCGAGAAAAGCATAATCCGTTTGTAGAATATATTATAAAAGAACGCCTGAAACAGTTTCAGTGGGGGCAAAGGAATAAGAAGTCTGCTTTGCTTATTGGACTAATTGCCTTACTTATTGGTATAGGAACAGCTACTCAATTAGGTACTGAGTTTTTGCCTCAACTTAACGAAGGTTCTCTTTGGATTAGGGTAACCATGCCAATGAGTGTTTCTTTAAATGAGTCAGCTAAAATGGCAAATGATATGAGACAAGAGTTTGCAAGCTTTAGTGAGGTGAGGCAATCTGTTTCTCAAACAGGACGACCTGATGACGGAACAGACCCTGCGGGATTCTATAACTTAGAGTTCTTTGTAGACCTATACCCACAAAGCGAATGGAAAGATAAGGAATCGAAGGAAGAACTTATTGCTCGTATGCAAAAAAAGTTATATCGCCCCGGTATCATACTAAACTTCTCTCAACCAATTATGGACAATGTAGAAGAAGCTGCATCAGGTGTAAAAGGTTCTATTTGCGTAAAGATTTTCGGAGATGATATTGATTCCATTGAACATAAAGCTTTTGAATGTTTAAGGCAAATGAAAACTGTACAGGGTATTGAAGACCTTGGTATTGTTAAAAATATTGGTGCGCCAGAACTTAGGGTACAGCTTAATCAAGAAAAAATGGCTGCATTTGGTGTTACAACGTCCGATGCACAAACAGTTCTTCAAATGGCAATAGGAGGTCAAGCCGCCACTACTATCTATGAGGGGAATAAGATGTTTGATTTACGTGCGCGTTATCTTCCGGAATATCGAAACGATGAAAAAGCCATTGCAAATCTTATGGTTCCTACTTTAAGGGGCACATATGTACAAATGAAAGAAATTGCTGATATATCAAGAAAGACAGGTCCTATTCTTATTTTCAGGCAATGGAATAGAAGGTATGCGGCCGTTAAGTTCTCCGTTCGCGGACGTGACATGGGTGGAGCGGTAAGTGAAGCACAAGCTAAAGTTAATAAGAATGTGAAATTGCCACCCGGATATGAATTTAAATGGGCTGGTGATTTTGAAAACCAAGAGCGAGCTCTTGCTCGTTTGAAGCTCGTTGTGCCTATTACCCTTATACTTATTGTTATTATTTTATTTACACTATTCAAAAACATAAAGGATGTTGGATTAGTATTCCTTAATGTTCCTTTTGGGGCTATAGGAGGAATAGTACTCTTAGCTATACGTCACATTAATTTTAGTATTTCAGCGGGGATAGGCTTTGTTGCATTATTCGGTATTAGTGTGCAAAGCGCTGTCATCATTATTTCAAAGATGAAATCTAATCTAGAGGAGGGAATGAGAATCACAGAAGCAATAAAGCACGCCGTTGAAGTCCGAATTAGACCTGTTGTTATGACTGCTTTAATGGGTGCAATTGGTCTTTTACCAGCGGCATTATCTACAGGAATAGGTTCTGAATCAGCCAGACCACTTGCCACCGTCATTTGTGCTGGGCTAATTACGGATATTATGTTTGATATTATGGTACTACCTGTGATATTTTATTTTGCTTATCACAAAAAGTATGCAGATAGAGGTGCAGTAGGGTCAAAAGAAATAACAACATAATTTTCAATATAAGCCAGTTTTAGATTTTAAATACCTAAAATTAAATTAATGGAAAAAGCAGATACTACAAAAATTAGCATTGAGAGAAGAACTACGGTGATTGTGGCAGAAAAATTAGGGTTACTAGAAACAGATTTTACACTTCAGTCTAATTTTACAGAAGACCTGCATGTAGATTCACTCGACATGGTTGAAGTCATCAAATCTTTTGAAAAGGAATTTGAGGTTTCAATTTCTCAAATGGATGTTTATAGAATGACTACTGTTGCCTTAGCTATTGATATAATTTTTGCTAAGTATGAAAAGGGAATTTTTTTTGATCAAAGTTTAAATAAATAATCTTTTGCTTTTATAAATTTTGAATTATGCGATTAAATTTTAAAAATCTATTTAAAGATGCTGCTTTGGTATTGATTTCCTCTATTTTAATTGGACTTTATGTTAGAAATAAGGATATTAAAATCTGTTGTTTTATATCAGATAAGAATGGTTTAAAAAAGGAAATAACCTTAGAAGAATATCGCAAATTAGAATATGTCCCCAGTGATAATAAATCTATTTATTTTTTGTCTAAAGAACCTGTTCATTTGAATAAAAAGGCTTTTATATATGGTGGGGCATATTTTTTTGTCTTAATGTTCATAATATTTACTATGGAGTTAAAAAAAAGTAAACTATAAAACAGATGCTCATTTAATCATTGGTAATAAAAAACGATATGATGAAAAGAATTGTTTCAATAGGATTAATAGTAGGTGCAATATTTTTAGCTTTAGATGTATACAGGGATGCCAGTATTCATGATAAACGATTATTGATTGTCGGATTATACTTTGTCGCTGGCGTTTATACAATATACTCATTTATTAATGATGAAAGGAGAAGGGGGATAGCTATAGCCTTCTTCTTAGCTATTTCCGCTTTACTTCTTTTGTTTTTAGAGGGTGTACTATATTTATTGCACAAGAATTATTCTCGTCTTCAGCTTTACGATTTAGTTTTGGCAGCCATATTATTTAAGGGGTGCTTCAACTTAATAACCCATTATATAAAAGAACACAAAAGAATTTCTAATAATTATCATGTTGAAGAGTAGGTTAATATCTATCAGTATAATTTTACTATTTATTTCCTGTAAAAAGAATAATACCTGCGTTTGCACGGTTTCAACAACAATATCTGTCAATACAGGTACTTTAACTGTGGTTAGTCACCCAACGGTTACAACGGTTGATTATAAGATGAGAGGCACTCAACAAAACAGGGCATCAAAATGTGAACTTATTCAAGATGCAAGTAGTGATATGACATGTGTTTTGGAGACAAAGTAGAAGAGTGTATACAATATTGTATTAAAAATTTTGGTTAAGTAAGAAAGTAAAAAAATAATTCTAAAATATAAAATATGATAAATGTAAAAAGTATCCTTTTCACAGTTTCAACTTTATTAATTAGTACAACTTTATCATCTCAGGTAAAGATTCTATTTGCAGCAAACTATGGACAATCTTCAGGTAATTCCGATTGGGTTATTGATGCCGATAGTGATAACATTGCTTATACACATACTGGAGGGAATCCTTTTGTAGGTGGGAGACCTGTAAGGTCATCTTCTTCTTCTAATGGGTGGCATTCAAACGCTCAACGTTTCCCTACACCTGCTCAATCAAGTATTACAAGCACCACTCCTGAAACATACTGGACTGGTTCTTCTTCTGCGTGGGCTATAGATATGGTTAAGCATGGTTATGCAGTTGAAACATTACCAACTTTTGATTCTATTACCTATGGCAATGCAAGTCATGTTCAAGACCTTAGTAATTATAAAGTATTTATAATTGATGAACCTCAGTTCCCATTTTCTATAAGAGAAAAAACTGCGCTTATGAATTTTGTACAAAATGGCGGCGGTTTGTTTATGGTTTCAGACCATGCTAATTCTTCCCGAACAAATAATGGTTGGGATTCTCCACGCGTTTGGAATGATTTTATTAAGAATAATCCTGTAAGAGATACAGCCTTTGGTTTTGTTTTTGATTCGCTTGATATTTCGCCTACATCTGCTAATGTAAATCCCTCTGCAACAGATTCCATTATTCATGGTCCAATGGGTACATCTCCGGGTATGGAATGGCATAACGGTACAACAATAACCATGTATCCTTCAAAAAATTCTACCGTAACAGGTGATGTTTTTTCGGGTAGTATAGGAAACACCGGGGTTATGTTTGGTCACGGTAGATATGGTGCCGGAAAGTTTTGTTTTGAAGGAGATAGCTCTCCTACGGATGATGGCACAGGTAATACGCACTCCAATCTTTATGCTGATTTTAGTGGAGACCCTGGGGATGAGGAAGAAATAACCATAGTTAATGCAACAATATGGCTTGCAGAGGGAAATAGTTCTACTACTGAAATTAATAATTTTTCAATCACACCTATAAAATATGAAATATATCCTAATCCTTTGAATGGCAAAGGACG
>Ga0302280_1003653_pt1 | contig 10971 bp, 7 predicted proteins | sample III_Fen_E1_1_FD_198771 | JGI IMG/M metagenome (GOLD analysis project Ga0302280, IMG submission 198771) | Peat permafrost microbial communities from Stordalen Mire near Abisko, Sweden - III_Fen_E1_1 | ecosystem: Environmental > Terrestrial > Soil > Wetlands > Permafrost | place: Sweden: Abisko...
CACTTTTTGCACCCTGTTCAAGCATTATATCTGCGGCTTTAGTGAGTGTGCCGCCAGTATCAACTATATCATCCACGATCACTACGTTTTTGTCCTTTACATCGCCGATAATGCGCATGGCATCGATCTGGTTCGCGCGTTTGCGGTGCTTATCGCAGATTACAAGCTCGGCAAAAAGGTTTTGTGCAAAATAACGGGCCCTTTGCGTACCGCCCATATCAGGCGCGGCTATTACCAGGTCTTCAAGGCCAAGGCTCTTTATATATGGTATAAAAATAACCGAAGAATCGAGATGGTCAACCGGGATATCAAAAAATCCCTGTATCTGCGGTGCATGCAGATCCATGGTCATGATGCGGCTGGCGCCTGCTGCAGTGAGCAGGTTGGCTACCAGTTTGCTTCCAATAGATACACGTGGCTTGTCTTTCCTGTCCTGTCGGGCGAAACCAAAATAAGGCATCACGGCTGTTACGTAATGCGCCGAAGCCCTTTTGGCAGCATCAATACTGAAAAGCAGTTCCATCAGGTTTTCAGTTGGAGCGAAAGTGGACTGAATGATAAATACATCGCAACCCCGAACAGTTTCATTAAAAACGGGCTGAAATTCTCCATCACTGAACCGGCTCACACTAAGGGAGCCAAGTTTTTGCCCGTAGCTGTGGGCAATTTTTTCGGATAAGTATTCCGAGTGCGTCCCGGAGAATATTTTTACGGGATTAAACTTTGCAGGCATTTCAGATTAATCAGTAAGAGATATAAAAAAAAGTTGCCCCAGATGGATTCGAACCACCACAAACAGTACCAAAAACTGTCGTCCTGCCGTTAGACGATGGGGCAATAAGGGTGCAAAATTAACAAAATAATTGAATTGTCAAATTGTTAAATTGGTAAATAGTTAAAGAAAGAATTTATGCGCGAATAAGTTTGTGCTATCAAATACAATAAACAATCATTCTACTTCAAAGCGGGCAGACTGATTCCCCTCTTCACACTTGACAGTGCAAATATAATTTCCCGCAGCTAAAATGGATATACCCAAAGATATAACCTGGTTACCTGCCAGCATGCGATGACTAACTGGTTTTAAAATATTTTTCCCCTGCAAATCAGTGACATAAATAACCACCTGCATATTTTCTTCAGAGGTATAAGAAATGTTGATTTGATTTTTAGCAGGGCTAGGATATACAGTCATTGATTGTGTTTTCTCTTTAGCAATAACTATATTAGTAGTTGTCCCGGTAATAGCGGTACGTGCAAAAAAAATATTCAGGTAGCCAGTGCGTACATCTCCCCATGAAGAGTATATGGTATCGTTGAGCAAATAGCTGCTCATAAAATCATTCCCTTTCTTTTCCAGTATGCTATTGAAAGGGTTAGTTGTATCTGTTATCCGGATATTCTTGCTGAAGGTATTGCCATTGTTTTTTGACACAGAAGCATATATGTCATACGGCTGCATATCGCCAGTACCAGAAGCATTCCTCCTGTCCCGCCATGTCAGGACTATATTCCCCGAGGTATCATAAACTCCCCAAACAAGATCCTGCGCAACGCCATTGCTTACACTATCATCATTTACACGGATCTCCCTGCCCCATGTTTTTCCGCTATCAGAAGAGCTTGAGCTATACACATCCGGATCACCATTGCGACTGTCTACCCAGGCTGAAGTTACGTTATCTTTATTTTTAGGATCAGCAAAAAACCGTTGGCCGAGTTTATATATAGTATCAGTAGTTCCGGTTAGCTTCGATGCCACTACTCCCCTTGTAAAAGTTTTCCCTTTGTCATAGGTCTTTGTATAAAAAGCTTGAGGATAAGGGCTCTGGCTTGAGAGATAAGAAGGGTATATTGCCATAAAGGCGCCGTCTGCAGTTACGCTAGGTGCAGCCATAGGCGCCTGTATGGTATTGCCAACCAGATAGCCAGTGCTGTCAAGATATTGCCAGTCACTCCATGTTTTTCCGCTGTCGCTGCTGTATTTCAGATATGGCCGATTTGGTGCAGGTATCCATGGAGCGGGTTTTGTAGTAATATAAAGTGTACCGTCATTTTTACCACCGGTATTATCCACCACAAGCCATGGACGGTCAATGGCTTCTTTGGTGGTTTCAAGTACATCCCAAACTTTCACAGGGTTGCTCCATAATTTACCACCATCTGTGGAATGAGTGATATAAATACCCCCTTTGGCAGGCGACTCGCTGTAATCTATATAAGTAATATAAACTATCCCACCATTATGATATGCCATAGATACATCGGCCGAAGTAAAACCTGTACTTAAATGGGGAAGAGTATTTTCATTTCCCCAGGTCTTTCCCCCATCAAAACTGCACTCCGTTTTAATGGAGATATTTTTTCCATAAGTATAGCCCATCCATGCTATAACTATATTATTCGTATTTTGAGGATTACAGGCAATATAAGGCTCCCCGTCAAAATCAGAACTTCGAGAAATGTTTTCGTTCTGGCCACGAATCAGTTGCGGATTTGCAAATAATAAAACTACGAAAATGAAAAATATCCTGGTATGCATTTATTTTTCCTTTTTGACGAAATATTTTGGAACAAGTTTAAAACGCAAATGTATAAAAAGCTTTCTTATTATGATTTATCCCTAGGTTTTCTCCATCAATCTACATTCAACAATCAAACCCTATCTTTGCTGCATGAAGATTGGTATCCTTTTCGGCGGCAAATCAAGGGAAAGAGAAATTTCATTTGCCGGTGGCAGAACGGTTTATGACCTGCTTGATAAAACGCTGTTTACCCCTGTCCCCATTTTTGTGGATAGTTTGGGACATTTTATTGAGCTGGACTGGCAGTACCTGTACAAAGGAAGCATCCGGGATTTTTATCCTGGCGCCCACTCTCTCACTAAAGACTGGCAAATATATATTGAAAGCCTTGAACATCTTTCTGAAGATCAGCTTAACTATATAATAAACAAAGTAGGCAAAAGAATAAGACCGGAAGAACTGAACACGAAAATCGATTTCGCTTTCCTCACCCTGCACGGCCCTTATGGCGAAGATGGCAGCATACAGGGTTTGCTCTCGTTTTACAATATCCCCTATTCCGGTTCAGGCATATTGCCTTCAGCTATAGGCATTGATAAAAAAATACAGAAAAACCTGATGCAGCAAATGGGAATACTTGCCGCCAAAGCATTTTCCATTTCCAGGAAAGAATGGATGGATAAAAACAACCATGCACTTTTATTTGAAAAAGCCAATGAACAATTTGATCTGCCTGTTGTTATAAAATCATCTTCACAAGGTTCATCCATAGGCGTTTCCATTCTTAAGGAATGGGACTATGATGAATTCAGAAGAAAAATAAACCAAAGCCTTTTTATTAAATACCTCCACAAAAGGGAATGGGAGCCGCTGAATGAAACAGAAAGGAAATTTTTTATCCATACGCTGTCAGACATTTATGAAGGGATAGGCATACCAATAAAGGCCGGGGAAAGAATCATTTATCATCCTGAAGACCTCTACCATTTGGTAGAGAGCCATTTTAAGGATTCCGATATTCCCATTATGCTCGAGAGCATGCAAACAGAAGGCAACGTATTGATAGAAGAGTTCATTGACGGAAAAGAATTTTCATGTATCGTCATTGAAGGAGAAAATGGCGAACCTATAGCACTTCCACCCACCGAGATACTGAAAAAGGATGTGATTTTTGACTACCGCGCCAAATACCTTCCCGGTATAGCAAGGAAAATAACCCCTATTCAATTACCGGAAGAAACGATAGAACACATTTGCACGGCATGTGAAAAGCTATACATTGATTTTCAGTTTGATGTATATGCCCGTATTGATGGTATTATTAAAAAAGATGGTTCTATTTACCTGAATGACCCCAATACTACATCGGGTATGCTGCCGTCTTCGTTCTTTTTCCACCAGGCAGCGGAAATCGGCCTGAGCCCATCACAATTCCTGACCTATATTGTCAGGAGATCATTGCAAAAACGGATTGAAATTTCTCCTGCTGCACTTTATACGCAAAGCATTGCAGATGAATTTGATAAGACATTTGCAAACAAAGCTTTATCAGGCATTAAAAAACAAAAAATAGCCGTTATTCTTGGCGGAGTATCTACTGAAAGGCATATATCCGTTGAAAGCGGAAGAAATGTTTTTGAAAAACTTTCCTCATCAGGGAAATATGAGGTGATGCCGGTATTTTTGACGAGCCCAAAATCTGATACTGATAAGGTATTCCAGCTTTACACCCTCCCCCTTAATCTTTTACTTAAAGACAATGCGGATGATATAAAGAATAAGGCGAAGGATTTTAAAATTCCACCAATCATAAACAGGATCATAAAAAAAGCGGAGGCCGTTACTAAAAAATATGCTTCGGCAGATTATGAATTTTACCCTAGGGAGATTACACTTGATGAATTAAAAGAAAAAGTTGATTTTGCTTTTATCGCCCTTCACGGCAGGCCTGGAGAGGATGGCAGTTTGCAGGAATTACTTGAAACAAAAAAGATACCCTACAACGGTTCCGGCCCTGAATCTTCCTCTATTACCATTAATAAATTTATCACCAATGAACTGCTGAGGGTACATGGTTTCCTTATACCTGAACATACACTCATAAAAAAAGAAGACTGGAAAACCCATAACCCGCTTACATCAGATATTGTCAGTGATAAAATAATTTATCCCTTTATAGCAAAACCTGCTGACGATGGGTGCTCTTCAGCCGTGAAAAAAATAAATAATGCGGAGCAGTTTACCGCTTTTTCGGAAACTATGTTCAGGGAAAAAGGCAGCCTAACTAAAGAGCAATTAAACATTTTGTCTTTGAAAGCAGATGAGGAATTTCCGATGAAAGACTTTTTCGTAGTGGAAGAACTTGTAGGCGCCAATGGGGCGGATAGGTTTATGGAAATAACAGGTGGCATGTTTACTTATATGGATGAGAATGGCCAGGTTCAATATGAGGTTTTCGAAGCCTCTGAGGCGCTGGCTGAAAAGGGAATATTATCCCTTGAGGAAAAATTTCTTGCTGGCGAGGGGCAGAATATTACACCTGCCAGGTACTCTTCAAATGCCGAAGAGAACAGCTCCATTTCCAGCCAGGTGAAGGAAATATTCAGGCGGGCAGCCATCGTTTTACATATAGAAGGCTACTGCCGCATTGATGCTTTTGTGAGAATTTATAATAAAAACCATATTGAAGTGGTATTTATTGAAGTAAATTCGCTGCCGGGACTCACACCGGCCACTTGTATTTTTCACCAGGCGGCGCTTGATGGCTATAAACCTGTGGAGTTTCTTGAAAAAATAATTGGCTACGGCCTCCATAAAAAAACGAGTTTTGTTAAAGTCAGTTGATAAAAAAAAGTTGCTCATAAATATAGGGGCATTTATTGCCCTTGTTTTTATTTTGATATTCTGTTTCAGTGTGTACCTGCGGATTTATACTCACCACGGGGAATCCCTTACGGTGCCGGATTTCAGAGGCGAAACATTAGATAAGGCAAGGGATGATTGCAAACAACATAATTTACAGTTCATTATCAAAGATTCTATCTATGATTTTGATAAACCAAAACTTTCGGTTATTGAACAAAACCCAAAACCCGGATCGAAAGTAAAAGAAGGTAGGCGTGTTTATTTTACTATAAATATGGATAAAGCGCCGCAGGTAGAACTTCCTGCGAAGCTGCTAGTGGGCGAGATACGCGAGCAGGCAGTAAGAATACTAATTGGTAAAGGGCTACGCGAAGGGCGCATTTCTTATAAACCGGATATGGCGTTGAACCTTGTTTTGGGAATAATGTATAATGGACGAATGATAACCGATGGTAATATAAATGTTGACAAAGGAGCAATGATAGACCTCGTTCTCGGAGATGGGGGTAAAAACCAGGCTGCCACTGTGCCGAATGTGGTTGGTCATTCCTTAGGCGAAGGCATTATTTTTGTAAAAGATGCTAACCTTAATTATGCCTCTATTGTACGTGACCCGGATACTACAGCCTTCAAAGACAGTATTAAGGCAATAATATATAAGCAATCGCCGTTAGCAGGAAGTATCGTACCCATGGGTGAACCGGTATTTTTATGGATAACACCGCCAAACAGGTATACGAGGCTATTTGGAAAGAATCCTGCTATTTCGCAACCAAAAACTGGAAAATAATGATGAGGAGAAACTTACATACGACACTTTTTTCTTTTCTATTATTCTTCGCGTATGCCTATGCTTCAGCCCAGACAGGTGAGGCGCTAAGGCCGCTAACCTATAACCCTGTTCTGGCTAAAAAAGCAAAAGAAATTAAGGCTAGAAAAGCATTGCAATCGAAAATGCAGCTCCGTGGTGGTATAGGATCAACATCATCTTCACGCCCTCCCCTGCATGTGCCTTTCTTCGATGATTTCGCGAACGATAGTTCTGTATATCCTAATGATACGCTTTGGATGGATTCCTGCGTATATATCAATAATACTATGTGCATCCTCCCGCCCAGTGTAGGCGTTGCTACTTTTGACGGATTGAATAAATGGGGATACCCTTATAATATTAATAATGACAGCAACGGCCACCCATGCGATACCCTTACGAGCAGGCCAATTGATCTGTCGAATGAGAAAAACGATACACTTCGCTTTTTTATACAAAAGGGCGGAAACGGTGAACCGCCTAATGGGCCAGGTTCAGACGGCCTCGCCGATTCTTTTTTAGTTGAATTCAGTGATACGGGTACTTTTACTTATCTTGATTATAAAGGTAATGACTCTGTGGTCCATAATGTTACTTATTGGATACAAGTATGGGATACTATTGGCAACGACTCTGCCTCACCTTTCTGGCAAGTGAAAGTTGCTATCCCTTCTGCACATGGTGATACAAATTTTTACAGGAGCAATTTCCAGTTCAGGTTTAGGTCTATAGGTAACCCTTCCGGCAACCTAGACATATGGAATTTAGACTATGTACGGCTTGATAATTTACCTGCTGAAAATGAAGACATAGCCATGTCTTTTCCAACTAAAAGCCTTTTAAACCCCTATTACAGTATCCCTTATAACGTTTTTGTAAACTCACCTCAAAATAAAACTACCCGTGATTCGGTATTTCTATATGTCCAAAACAATGATGATATAACCAGAAGTCTATTTTATGGATATAAAGTCTTTGACAAGGTATGCAATAAAGTTTTGGCATCATACCCCACTGGCGTTGCACAAAATATAAATCCCTTTCAGGCTATTACAATTCCTCTTCCGGTATCCATTAACTGGCTTAACCTTTGCCCTGATAAGGATACTACCGCGCATGTACTTACAAAAACCTTTGCGTTCTCCAGCCCCGATGAACACCTGAGGAACGATACAGCATACACAACACAAGATTTTAATTATGATTTCGCCTATGATGATGGATCGGCAGAGTATGGATATGGCTTAAATAATATCGGTGGGGGTGTAGCCGTACAGTTTAATGACCCCACCCCTATCAGTTACCCCGATAAAATATGGGCCGTTGCTTTCCATTACAATACCGGCGAGGACCCCACCGACCCGGGCATTGGCGAAAAATATTTTAACATAAAAATATGGTCGCAAATAAATACCAATGGAAACGACCTCCAGGACCATAAATACGTCATGTATGAGTGGGACGGACAGTCGCCGCATATAACAGACACATTGAACGGTTTTACCATTTATGTACTTGATTCACCTGTAGCTGTCCCGGATACAAAAACCTTTTATGTAGGCTGGACGCAGGCAACGGAATTTTTCCTTAATGTAGGTTATGATGCCAATTATAACCTTATAGATAATGACAGTCCCAATACAAACGTTTTCTTTGATATAGGTGGAACAGGCAGCAGTTGGCAACCTTCTTCGATGCCCGGCGCACTCATGATACGGGCTTATGTAAGTACCGATTCTGTAAAATACTATGGTATAAAACCAGGAAATAAAATAGCCGGCGGTTTCAAACTGTACCCTAACCCATCAACGGGTATATTTAATTTACGGTTTGACAATGAAGGCAAATACCAGTTGCAATTGTATAACATTACCGGGCAAATGATTGACCAACAAAGCATTTCAATTCAACAATCAACTCTTGATTATTCAAAATTCACCAATGGCATGTATATCCTTCGCGTAGTGGATACTGGTACCGGAAATGTGACGAATAAGAGAATAATAATAAGCAGGCAGTAGTTTTGGAATAGCAAATCAAAGCTGGTTTACTATTTATTATTCTGCTGATAACCATATCATAACCTTATAGACTGCTTATCCACATTTTGTGAAGATAAGTATGATGGGATTTCCAAAAATCTTGCTATTTTTGCTTTATAAACTTTTCTTAAACATTTTATTGTTAGGTACATATGTGGAAGAAATTTAACGGCGACCCTCTTAATAATACGATCGTACAGGAGGTAGAGCAGGCCATCATCCGCGAAACAGCTGCGGGTAATAGGTTAAAAGTATGCATAGGAACAGATTCCCAGGTTTATGGGGAAGTAACGGACTTCGCCACGGTAATCGTATTTATCAGGGAACACCGGGGTGGGTTTATGTACATTTATAAAGACAAATCACGGCAAAAAATGAGCATCAAGGAAAGGATGCTGCTGGAAGTATCTAAATCGATAGAAATAGCCTACACACTTTGCCCTTTGCTTGATAAGCACAGAATAGAGCTGGAAGTGCATGCCGACATCAATACAAGCCCTAATTTTAAATCAAATTCAGCGCTGCATGAAGCAATGGGTTATATTTTAAGCATGGGGTTTGTTTTTAAAGCAAAACCGGAAGCATTCGCAAGCAGCTATTGTGCGAATAAGATGGTAAACTGAATCAATTAGGAATTAAGTTGTCTAAAGGCTTCAAAGAGGACAATACCTGCAGCTACTGCCACATTTAATGAATGTTTTGTTCCCTCCTGCGGTATTTCAAGACTATAGTTAAGAAGTGGCAATATTTTTTCGCTTATTCCATTCACTTCATTCCCGAAAACAAAAGCATATTTTTTAGTCTTATCGGCATGCCAGTTAGTCAGTAAAACGGATGAATCTGTTTGCTCCACACCTATGAGGCAATAGCCCTCTCCTTTTAGCTTCAATGCAGCTAAATTTATGTCTGGCACATATTCCCATTCCACACTCTCCGTAGCGCCGAGAGCAGTCTTCTGTATGTCCCGGTGGGGAGGAGTTGCCGTAATGCCGCAAAGGATTACTTTCTCGATCAGGAACGCGTCAGATGAACGAAATACTGAGCCTTCGTTGAGCATGCTCCTAATATCATCAAGTACCACTACTACAGGCAGTTTCTTTGCCTGTTTGAAAGCGGAAACATCTTTGCGGTTCAGTTTGTCAAGCTTAAGTTTTTGCAAGCATTTTTAATAATACAGCAAAGATATGAATAGTAACAACTTCATTAGGTTGACAAAGAAAGGTTTTATCAACTTTTAAAAGCTACTTTGGCTCAATAATTAAGCGGCCTTTTCAAGCTCAGCCAACTGTGACCTGGTAAGGGGTTTCTGCAGAAATCGCTTAACAAATCTGTTATCCTCTGCACGCTTATGATCATCGGAATTAAGTGACGTTGACAGCATCATAATAATACAATTGTTTTGTACTAATTCCGGAAGTTGCCCATATCTTTCAAGGAAACCGAACCCATCCATCTCCGGCATCCTGATATCCAAAAAAATAAGTTCCGGCAGGTCATCAGGTGTATTAACCATCGATTCAAGGTATTCAAGCGCCTCTTCGGCAGAATCCATTTCGATCACCTCCTGGGAAAAACTATAACGCTTTATGTTTTCTGTCGCAATGTACCGGTCTGTGGGGGTATCATCAATGATCATAACTCTGTTATAAATTTTCTTTCCATTAAGGTCTTTTGTGTTCATTTGTATCATTTATTGTTTGTTATTATTCACTCATTTGCCGGGCATTCGGGATAAAAATCCGGAATTCAGTTCCCATATTCAATTCTGAAATTATATTAATTTCGCCACTCAATTTAGCGATGGCTTCTTTAACTATATATAAACCCAGCCCCGAACCGCTTGATTTGCTCGAAACCCTGTAAAACATATCGAAAATCTTTTCCTGCAGTTCTTTTTTAATGCCTATGCCATTGTCGCTTATGCTTATTTTTGCACCCGGGCTGTCAGTCTCAACCATTATTTTTATATACCGGTTGGCTATATTTGTATTTTGATATCTGATCGCATTTGAAATTAAATTGGCTAAAATAATATTAAGGCGGCTTTTATCTGAAAAAAAATGTTCTTCCTGGTTTATATCAACTGATATTTCAATCTTTTCATTGGAGCCGTTCATGTATTTAAGGTTATTAATGATATCGTCAGTTATTTCCTGAAAGTTTATATTTTCCTGCTTAATTTCCGCCCTTGTATTTCTTGAGTATTCTAATATATCAAGGATGAAACCATCCAGTTTCTCGATATTATTAGAAAGAAGGTTAAAATGATTAAGCAACCTTTCATCCTGTGTATCATCAATTGATAATTCTACTATCCCCTTCATAGAAGCAAGTGGGGCACGAAGATCATGCGATACGCTGTATACAAATTTGTCTAGTTCATAATTTGATTTTTTTAGTTCCTCATTGGCTGCCTCCAGTAATTCCTTTTGCTTAGTTTCTTCCTGTAGCCTTACTATCTGATATGTTTTTGCTATAGATTCATTGGTGTTTTTTCTCAGGTTATAAGCCCATAACCCGCAAATAAAAAAAACAGCTGCGGCAAGTGTTACATGTATGATAAAGGTTTGAAGGTCCATGTACTCTAACTGCGTGAAATAAATATGGCTGTTCCCGAGGTATTGCAAGTAACCGAAAATAGCATGATGTACAGTCACTACTATCATTAACGGGAATTGCAGTTTCCAGTTTTGGTAGGTAATGAGAATTGCGCTGCCGATAAATGCAA
>Ga0302280_1003654_pt1 | contig 10969 bp, 9 predicted proteins | sample III_Fen_E1_1_FD_198771 | JGI IMG/M metagenome (GOLD analysis project Ga0302280, IMG submission 198771) | Peat permafrost microbial communities from Stordalen Mire near Abisko, Sweden - III_Fen_E1_1 | ecosystem: Environmental > Terrestrial > Soil > Wetlands > Permafrost | place: Sweden: Abisko...
TATCGAGCAATTGGATTTAGAGGATGTGCCGCTGGATTCGCTGAAGACGATCCAGGAGCATGCTGAAATTGGTTTTAGCGTGCCGGAAGATATCAATAAGCTATTAATGCATTTAAGCACCTTGCGGGTTGGTTATCATCAAGATCTTGAAGATAAGCAATTTGCACCGCGAGGCTACAGGTATCGTCAAGCCGCAAAGCGTGTCAACAAATGTGACATCAGTAATTTTGATGAGATATTGTTTTGTAATTTCTTTTATCTTCATCGTACGGAAGGTTCTGTGATTAAGAACATATACGATCAGGGTAAGGCAGTTTTATTGATGCAAGGTGATCAGCGCCGTTGGCCTGCACTATCACGGATCGCCAATTCTTTTGGAGTCCCTATCATCGAAGGAAAAGAAGTTAAGCCTACCACATTTAATCTAAAGATTTATGAGGCTTTCGACAGTCACGCCCAGGCTGGGATGGTTAAAGAAATTTTGAATGGTATCAAAGACCAAGATCGTGAATCAACAGTTATTGTTTTGCCGGATGGGGATTTTCTTTCAGTCTTATTGACCGCAGTGGGATCAGAGCTTGAAGAATTCAATATATCGATGGGTTATCCACTCAAGCGCAGTGCGTTATACACACTGTTGACACTGGTGATGGAAGCACAGAATCATCGAAAAAATGAATTATATTATACTAAGGATTATCTGTCGCTATTAAGGCATCCATTAGTAAAGAATTTAGATTTAGATGGTAATCAAGGTGTTGTCCGCGTCTTAGTACATAAAATTGAAGAGGTGCTTAAAGGCGAGTTGTTAACAGATCTTTCGGGCCGTTTATTTCTGAATTTGAGAGATGTTTTAAATGATGAGAAATTATTAGATGCTGTTATTCAAACGGTGCAAGCGATTGATAAGGGTATAAGTGTTGGTGAGCTTAAGAAGATCATTCAAAAAATTCATCAAATTCTTTTAATTAATTTTGAACATACCAGTTCAGTCAAAGAATTGGCAATTAGTTTGCAGGGTTTTGTAGATTTTATGCAAGCCCAAAGTACCATGGATAAATATCCCTTTAATTGCCAAATAGCTCAACGCATGCAAGAAATTGGGGAAGAACTAAAGTTATGTTCATTTGCCTCAGAAATTTTTGAATCTCGAGATTTATTTAAGGTTTTAGAAGAGCGCTTATCATCTCAGATGGTTGCTTTTAGCGGTTCACCGTTACGAGGCCTTCAAATCCTTGGTTTATTTGAAACACGGGCCTTAAATTTTAAAAATGTGATTGTGGTTGATGTTAATGAAGGGCTTCTGCCTAGTTTAAATATCTATGAACCATTGATCCCGCGCGAGGTCATGATTAAGCTTAATTTGGACCGTCTGGAATTAGAAGAAGAGATCCAGCGTTATGGTTTTATGCGATTGATTTCTGCGGCTCAACAGGTACATTTGATTTATCAGCAAAATAATGACCGCTCCCGAAGTCGTTATTTAGAGGAGCTTATTTGGGAGCAAGAAGAACGATTACAAACAATCGGTGCTGTTCCAATTATTAGGGGAGCTTTTGAGGTTTCAGTTGAAAAAAAGAAACGCAGTATTCCTAAAACACAGGCGATGATTGAATTTCTTAAAAGTTTTAGATTTTCAGCATCCAGCCTCAACACCTATTTGCAAAATCCATATACTTTTTATTGCCGGTATGTTTTGGGGCTTAAGATGAGCGATGATTTATTAGAAGATCCAGAAAGTCGTCATATCGGAATTTTTATCCATGACCTATTACAAGATGCTTTTAAAAGGTTTATTGGTAAAAAACCTGTCCTTGATGATCATTTTAGGAAATATTTTCAAAAAATATATGAATCAAGATTTGCCGCTGTATTTGGAAAGGCAGGACGTAGTGATTCATTTTTAATGGAAACAGTCCTCAAAACCAGATTAGAAAGATTCATTAATGAAGAGTCCTTGCGCTGTGACAAAGAAGTAAAACAAGTGCTTTATGTTGAACGTAAATTTGATGATGTGATTTCACTGGGTACGCATCAAGTGCATTTGACCTACAGGCTTGACCGGGTAGATGAAATGATCAATGGAACAATATTAATTTTAGATTACAAGACAGGTAGTATTGATCCTATGCCAAAAGATATCCCAGCAATGGAGGATTTACCATTATCCCGTGAATTTATCCGGGATCATGTCAAATCATTCCAGATGCCTCTATATGTATATTATTTGCGCAAGCAATTCCCTGGACGTGATGTGAATAGCGTCCTTTATCATCTGAGGACAATGAGTATGGACAAATTCTTAAGCGCCAGTCAAGTCAGGGATGTGGATCAGTTGTTAGAAAGGTACTTTAAAGCGCTGGACTTTATCATCGCTGAAATATATAATCTAGAAATTCCTTTTATAGAGGATGCAGTTGATATAGGATAAATTCATGCCAAAAACAATTTTAGTTGTAGATGATGAGCCGGTGGTCGTTGAGATTACTAAGCGAAAGCTTGAAGATCGTGGATACGAAGTTTTTACAGCTGGAAACGGTAACGAGGCGCTAGAACAATTAAAGTCTAAACTACCCAATTTAATACTCCTAGATATTCAAATGCCTGAGATGAATGGGTATACCTTTGTTATTGAAAAAGCTAAGTTTCCTGAATATGCTAATATCCCTGTGATCGTACTGACTGCCTATAATGAAATGGAACCATTGTTCATGCGCCATGGAATCAAGGCATATCTTTTAAAACCGTTAAAACTGCAAGACCTCATTGAAAAAGTCGTTGAATTTGTTGGCCAGCCCTAATTCTTATATATGATCCAAGAAAAAGTTCGTCAAGTTTATTCAGATATCGAAGAAGCGTGTCGTCAAAGTAATCGCTTGTCCAAAGAAGTGACCTTAATTGCGGTGACCAAACAGGTTTCTTTAGAAATGATCCAAGAAGCGATCGACACAGGGATTACCCATATTGCTGAAAATCGTGTGCAAGAAGCTGAAAGCAAATTCCCTCTCCTTTTGGCTAAAAATCCAAAGCTTACAACGCATATCATTGGGCATTTGCAATCGAATAAAGCCCGTGATGCGATTAAGGCCTGTGCGATGATCCAGTCAGTGGATAGCCTTAAATTAGCCCAAGAAATAGAAAAGCAGGCGGCAAAAATAGATAAGATTGTTGAGATTTTAGTTCAATTTAATACAGCACGTGAAGAGCAGAAATTTGGAGCTGATCCCAAAGAGGCTAACGATTTAATTGAAGGAATTAGCCTGTTTTCTCATCTACGCATCAAAGGTTTGATGTGCATGGCGCCCTATACTGAAGATCAAGGTGTAATCCGTAAAACATTTGTTGATTTACGTATGCTCAGGGATAATATTAAAACTCGATTCAAGGGACATCCTCAAGTCGATATGGGGATTTTGTCCATGGGCATGAGCAGCGACTACAAAATCGCCATCGAAGAAGGTTCGACCATGGTACGTGTAGGAAGTGCTATTTTTAAGGATTAATATGAAAAAAAATATAATTGGTATTATTGGTGGCGGGAATATGGGGGAAGCTTTAATCAAAGGTCTCTATGCCAAGAATACCCTTCATGTTTGCGAAACAAACGAGGCGCGCGTTAAATATTTAAACTCAACATATCGAGGGATAGTTCTGGGTGATTTGAAAGTGCTTGAAAGTGCTTCTGTGGTCGTATTTGCTGTTAAGCCTCAAGATATGGAAGGGTTACTCAAACAAATCCCTAAAGCAAAAAATAAATTATTTATCTCGATAGCCGCTGGCTTAACAACGAAGTTTTTTGAAAAGCATTTAGGTAGTAGGGTAAGGGTTGTACGCGCTATGCCAAATTTACCTGCATTAATTGGAGAAGGTGTAACAGGAATTTGTGTTGGAGCTTATGCAATAGGTGCAGATTTGAAACTATCTCAAAGTATATTAGCAAGTATTGGCGAAACAGTTGTTGTTAAAGAATCTATGATTGATGCGGTCACAGCTGTCTCAGGGAGTGGCCCGGCCTATGTTTTTTTATTCGTCGAGCAATGGATCAATGCGGCGATAAAGTTAGGTTTTGACTCAGCTCAAGCTAAACAATTAGTTTATAAAACCTTAATCGGCAGCGCGCATCTTTTGGGGAAAAGCGAATTTTCAGCCGGGGAATTACGTATTAAAGTAACATCCAAAGGCGGCACAACCCAAGCGGCTCTAGATGTTTTTTCCAAAAAGAAATTTGATCAAATCATGAAAGAAGCCCTAAGCGCTGCAAATAAACGAGCCAAAGAATTAGCCAAATAATTTAGACAAGCCAACCAGGGGACATGACTTTAGTCGTGTCCCCAAGCAGGTTGCCAACCAATTGACGGTTGAAAATGAAAGCGACCTAGAGGAACGAACCTAACGATTTTTGTTTTTTAGGAGGGAACATATGGCAACAGTTGGAATTATTGGTGGGAGTGGGCTTTATCAGATTGAGGGGATTAAGAAAGTAAAGGAAGTCGCGATTAAAACTCCTTTTGGGGAGCCCTCGGATAAGTTTATTACAGGTGAACTTGAAGGAATTCCGGCAGTCTTCTTGCCTCGCCATGGACGTGGGCATCGCATAAGCCCTTCCGAGATCAATTATCGTGCGAATATTTATGGGATGAAGAAATTGGGCGTTTCGGCCATCATGTCTGTTTCTGCTTGCGGTTCTTTGAAAGAAAAATATAAACCCATGGACTTTGTAATTCCTGATCAATTTTTAGATCGTACTAGAAAAGGTCGCGCAGATACTTTCTTTACCGACGGAATAGTTGCACATGTAGGTTTTGCAGATCCCATTTCAAAAGAGATTGCAGATATCATTGAAAAATCTGCGAAGAAGTTAAAAGTCAAGGCGCATCGTGGCGGAACCTATGTGAATATGGAAGGCCCGCAATTTTCTACCAAGGCTGAATCCAATCTTTATCGCACTTGGGGGATGGATATTATTGGGATGACCAATTTAACGGAAGCAAAATTGGCTCGAGAAGCTGAAATTTCATACGCCACCTTGGCCGCTGTCACAGACTATGATTGCTGGCATCCGTCCCATGATTCGGTTACACTTGATATGATATTGAATTACCTAAATAAGAACGTGGCAAATGCCAAAAATATTTTGAAGCTGGCCATTGTGGAGGTAGGAAAATTAAAACATTTTAGTGCTTCAGAAGCGCTTAAATTTGCTATCATTACCAATTCGGCCAGCATACCGGCAAAGAAGAAAAAAGATTTGGAGCTTTTGATTGGAAAATACATCAGATAAAACGGATTACCAAAAAACTTTAAATTTGCCACAAACAGATTTTGCCATGAAGGCGGGACTGATTCAAAAAGAGCCGCTGATGCTGGCGCGTTGGCAAAATGATAAGATTTATCAGAGTATCCGCGAAAAGAGTAAAGGTTGTCCGCCGTTTATTCTTCACGATGGGCCGCCCTATGCCAATGGGCATATTCATATTGGTCATGCCTTAAATAAAATCCTCAAAGACATGATTGTCAAATACAAGACCATGAAAGGCTTTGATGCCTTATATATCCCTGGTTGGGATTGCCATGGACTGCCCATCGAACATCAATTGCTTAAGGATATGAAAGCATCCAAATCAGATTTTGATACGCTGGTCTTTCGCAAGAAAGCCAATGATTATGCGATGAAATTTGTTGGCATTCAACGTGATGAATTCAAGCGTTTAGGGATTTTTGCCCAATGGGATGAACCGTATTTGACACTTAGTCCTCATTATGAATATTGGATTCTAAAATCTTTGGGTGTGTTGACTGATAAAGGTTATGTATACCGTAGTTTAAAGCCGGTAAATTGGTGTTATTCCTGTGAAACAGCCTTAGCTGAAGCTGAGGTTGAGCATGAGAATAAAGAATCTCCGACGGTATTTGTCAAATTTCAAGTAGAGAATCCTAAAGAGTTAGGGTTGCCGGCAGATAAGAAGGTGTACTTATTAATTTGGACAACAACACCATGGACATTATTAGCTAATGTGGCTGTTGCTGCCCATGCTGATTTTAGTTATACCTGTTCAGAGGTAGGTAATGAAATCCTCATCCTTGAACGAAGCCTTTCAGAGCGTATCATCCCAAAAGGTTTTACGGGTGAAGTTAAAATAATCAAAGAAGTTAAAGGATCTGAGCTTACTCAATTAACCTACATGCATCCATTTGCCAAATTACAGCATTGCAGGGTTGTAAATGCAGACTATGTTACTAAGGAAGACGGTACTGGTTTAGTCCATACAGCCCCAGGTCATGGTCAAGACGATTTTCAGACAGGTTTAAAAAATAAATTGCCTATCCTAATGCCAGTTAATTCACGGGGCGTTTTCACTGAAGAGGGGGCACCGTTTAATGGCCAATTTGTTTTTAAAGCGAATGATCAAATTATTGCTAATCTGCAAGAGCGTGGCATGTTGTATGCTACGGAAAAAATCACTCACTCATATCCTCATTGCTGGCGCTGCAAGAATCCCATTATTTTTCGTGCCACTGAACAGTGGTTTTTAAAGATTGATCATAACAATTTACGTCAACAATTGCGTGAGGCGATTGAAAATCAAGTGGAGTGGATTCCTGCTGCAGGGCGTGAACGCATCTTAGGCATGGTTAATACCCGTCCTGATTGGTGCTTATCCCGTCAACGATTATGGGGTGTTCCGATCCCAGCCCTTTCTTGTGCTGGATGTAAAGGTCAACAAAAGCTTTTTGTTGAGGTGATTGAAAACGTAGCCAATCTCGTTAAGCAATTTGGAAGTGATGTTTGGTTTGAGCGTGATATCAAAGATTTAATTCCAACTGGGTTTAAATGCCCGGATTGCTCTGGAACTGATTTTCAAAAGACACAAGATATTCTCGACGTATGGTTTGATTCCGGTGTCAGCCATCAAGCGGTCTTTCATGAAATGATCAAAAGTCCTTTACCTGCGAATTTATATTTGGAAGGTTCTGATCAACATCGCGGTTGGTTTCAATCATCCTTAATCCCCTCAGTGGCCATGGATGGGAAAGCACCCTACAAGCAAGTGTTGACCCATGGGTTTGTTGTTGATGGGGCAGGGCGAAAGATGTCGAAGTCATTAGGTAATGTAGTCAAACCAGAAGAAATTGTAAACACCCAGGGCGCTGATATCTTGCGTTTGTGGGTGGCGGCATCTTCCTATAATGAAGATGTACGTATCTCGAAAGAAATTGTAGATCGCTTAGTTGATGCCTATCGTAAAATCCGTAACACCTTACGCTATTTATTAGGCAATTTACACGGCTTTGATCCTGATAAGAATATACTCAAATATGACGATTTAATGGAACTTGACTGCTGGGCATTAAACCGTTTATACCAAACGATCGAGGCGATGGATCAGGGTTATGAGCGCTATGATTTCGTGCAAGTTTTTAAGACTGTTTATAGTTTTTGCAATGAAGATCTATCGAGCATTTATCTTGACATCCTCAAAGACCGGCTGTATACTTGCCCCGCTTATTCAAAGGAACGTTTAAGCGCACAAACAGTTCTTTATTATATTCTGGACAGCTTAATGAGAGTTTTAGCGCCTGTAATGTCTTTTACAGCCGAAGAAACACTAGATTTTAGTCCAAAACGTGCTTCCGAAAAGGCTGTCAGCATTCATTGTATGAGTTGGCCCAAGGTTGACAAGGCGTGGAATTCACCAACAATTGAAGAGAAATATAAAGCTCTTTTGAATTTGCGTGATTTGGTCCTAAAAGCTTTGGATGAACAAAGGAAGGCAGGTCAGATCGGCAGTGGTCTACAGGCTAAGGTTGTGATTACAAGTCCAGATCTTAAGGCGTTAGAGTATTATCGGTCATTTAAAGATGTGGCATCTATTTTTATAGTTTCTCAAGTTGAGTTTAAAGAAGGACCTCAAGGTATTGAGATATTTCCAGCAGATGGTATCAAATGTGCTCGTTGCTGGAATTGGCGCACGGATGTAGGGCAATCGTTGGCGCATCCAACATTATGTGCGCGATGTACAGAAATAGTTGAATTATAAGCCCCGCCAGGCCAGTTGGCCTAACGGTAGGGTCCAATCAGGAGAGAATGTAATGGTCATAAAGAAGAAAAAGATAAATCCAAAATTCGAACCATTTAAAAAACTTCTTTTGAAAACTAAAGAGCAGATCGCTGGTGATATCCGAGGTTTGTCTGAGGATAATAACGGCAGTGGTAATGACCGTGGCGGCGACGTTTCAGGTCATGCCTTGCATATGGCAGATGTTGCGACAGATATGTACGACCGTGAATTCACCTTAGGCTTGGCAGCTAATGACCGTGAGCTTTTGCATCAGGTCAATGAAGCTCTTGAGCGAATTGAAGAAGGTAATTACGGACTTTGCGTTACCTGCAAGAAACCAATTCCTTCGACACGTTTAAAAGCGATTCCTCACGCGCAAACTTGTTTGAAATGCCAGGAATTACGAGAATCAAAGAAACGGTGATGGACGTGCCGGATACCCGTCGTTCTCATTGGGATATCATCTTTTTTTTGTTGGGTGTTGTAACTGTTGTTCTACTCGATCGCCTGACGAAGAATTTCTTTGCCGGTTTTCTGGATTTGAATGAATCCATTGCCATATTCCCTTTTCTACATTTTAGTTTAGTTCATAACACGGGTATTGCCTTTGGATTTTTTAAAGATTGTGGGGCAGTATTTATTATTATTCCTGTTATTTTGACAGGTCTTTTAGTTTATAATGTGTATTATTACCGTCATAGCCCACATCTAAGTCGTACCTACATTGTAGCTTTTTCATTAATTCTTGGAGGGGCCATCGGCAATTTAATTGATCGCATATCGTTGGGATATGTTATCGATTTTATTGATTTTCGTGTCTGGCCAGTTTTTAATATTGCAGACAGTGCCATCACGATCGGGGCTGCCATTATTCTCCTAAGATGTATCCCAACATCTAAATAGCTTTCCTATGCATCCAATATTGTTTTCAATTGGTCCCATCACCATTTATAGTTACGGCGTTATGCTGGCAACTGCAGTTTTGGTATGCACCTATTTTCTAAGCGTAGATGCCAAGCGTTATGGTATTTTGCAAGAGACTGCTTACGACCTGGTTTTTTGGTGCATGTTAGGAGGAATCATTGGAGCCAGGATATTTTATGTCTATATTGAATGGCCGTACTATAGCGAGAATTTATTTGATATTCTCTTGATTTGGAAGGGCGGCTTGGCTTGGCAAGGGGGATTCTTAGGTGGAGTTTTGGCGGGCACTTGGTTTGCTCGTCGTCATAAATTATCCATAAGACCACTTTTAGATTTAGCAGCACCTTATATTGCGCTAGGACAATCCATCGGACGAATCGGTTGTTTTTTAAATGGGTGCTGTTATGGTAAACCTGTGGCCTGGGGCATCTATTTTCCCACACATAATGCCAGGTTGTACCCAACACAGCTTTTTGAAACAGTTGGACTTTTTGTTATTTTCTTAATTCTCAAGAAAGCGCAACATAAACCACATCAGGCAGGTTTCATATTTGTTTATTATCTATTACTCACGGCGATTGAACGATTTATCGTTGAATTTTATCGGGGAGATCACACCCTTTTATGGTTGGGTTTAAGTTTAACTCAATTCGTAGCCTTAGGAGTTTTTGCGGCAGGTTTAATACTTATAAAGGTTTTTAAAAAATAAAAAGGCAAATCAGATGAAGCAGTCACATAAGGTACAAGAAGAATATAAAGATTTGCGCTTAGATGTGTATCTAGCCAATGCCATCCCTGAAGTGCCTTCGCGCATGTTTATTAAAAAAATGATTGAAGCAGGGCAGGTGAAGGTAAATGGAAAGCAAACAAAGGTCAAATATAAGGTCATGACTGGCGATCTGATTGAGACTGATGTCAATGAAGAAGATTTTGCGCCTAAAGATATATTGGCTGAAAAAATGGAATTGGATATTTTTTATGAAGATGATGATCTAGTAGTGATTAATAAACCAGAAGGTTTAACCGTGCATCCTGCCAGCGGGTCTCAAAGCGGCACCTTGGTCAATGGCTTGATGTATCGCTATCAAGAATTATCAGATATCAATGGTCCTGTTCGACCAGGAATTGTGCATCGTTTGGATCGGGACACTTCAGGGTTGATCCTAATCGCTAAAACTAATGTGGCCCACGCCCGTCTTGGGAGACAGTTTGAAAAACATACGATCATGAAACGTTATGTGGCACGCGTTCAAGGGCGTGTGCAGTTTGATCAGGGGGTTATTGATGTGCCTCTAGAACAACATAAGAAATATCATGATCAGCGCCAAGTGGCTAAAGAAGGGACTGGTAAAGAAGCGGTTACACTCTACCAAGTACTTAAGCGTTTCCCTAAATCAACCCTGATGGCTCTTTTTCCACAGACTGGCCGCACCCATCAATTGCGTGTGCATATGAAACATTTAGGTCATCCCATCTTGGGGGATGAAAAATATGGTCAAAAGATAAGTTTTCAACGCTTAGCGCTTCATGCGCAAAGCATTGCCTTTACACATCCGATCACTAAGGCATATATTGAATTTTCCTGCCCTACACCTAAAGAATTCTTACAGGATGATTTATAATTTTAGCCTTTACTGTTGTTTTTCTTCTTTCTATAATATAAAGACAAGAATACATATAAACTGATTAAGGAAATAATCTTGAATAAAGCTGGAAAAACCATCACTATTTTTATTGTATTAACCCTGATTTTACTAGTTTCCTCAACTAGTATCGGATTCTTTTTGTATCATCAAGAAGAACGTTTACGAAAAAGTGTTCAGTCTGATCTTGATGCTAGCCGTTCTAATGAGCAAAAACTTCAAACACAAATCAAGGATCTGCAAGGACAGTTAAATCTTTCCGAAGACAAAGAAAAAGAAGCTGATCAAAAAATTAATAATCTCCTTGATGAGCAGGATTTAAATGAAGGCCTGCGCGCGGAA
>Ga0302280_1003655_pt1 | contig 10969 bp, 6 predicted proteins | sample III_Fen_E1_1_FD_198771 | JGI IMG/M metagenome (GOLD analysis project Ga0302280, IMG submission 198771) | Peat permafrost microbial communities from Stordalen Mire near Abisko, Sweden - III_Fen_E1_1 | ecosystem: Environmental > Terrestrial > Soil > Wetlands > Permafrost | place: Sweden: Abisko...
AAAGCTGCCTGTATCTGTGCTGTAACCGGCATAATAGCCATAAAAGGAGTTGCCATAGCCTATACTTATAGATGCGCCTGCGTTGGTACCTGTAAGGGTATTTTGCCCGCGAACCAAAGTAGAAAATAACATGAGGAAAAATAAACCCGCATAATGTGCCCTAAAAGTGAATTTTCTTAGTTTCATGATATACAGTTGTTAATTGTGGAGTAAAAAAAACAAATATAACAATTTTTTAATTTAGGTAAAAAAAAGTTAAAAAATAAAATTAGCACTGATTTTGCTATATAAATCCAAATAAAACATGAATAAATGATGAAAAATATGGATGTTTTTTCAAAAAGGCTTTTAATTGCAGCCCTCAGTATTACAATGGTGTTTTCGGGCGCTTCGTTACTTGTCTTTACAGTGAGCCATGCTGAGGCGCAAAACAATGGCGGCAATTACCAGCAGTCTCCCGGAGGTGAAAGTGGTCGGTATGGGATGGCAACCGTTATAGCTTCTTCAAGAACAACCGGCGGCAGCGGTCGGGCTGGAGGCGGTGGCGAAACAATTAACCGCTACAATATCCTTGTATGGGACACGCAGACAGGAGCTTCGCGCATTTATTTTTACGATGACAATTCAGCTTCGTACATGGCTACCCTGAAACAATTGCCACAACAACCGATGAATTAAATTATTGGTTGTCAGCATATCTACTGAATAAGAATAGATAATCTAGTTGAGAAGGTATAAAGTATTAAATCAATTACTTTGCGCTTTTGAGAATAGAATATCCCACCCGGTTAGGTGATAAAAGAAAACTGTATTTGATGGCAAGCTAAATAGTTACAATAACTCCCTGACTGGCCCGTTTGCAGTTAAAATACCTTTGGTAGAAAATACTTCTTATCTTAGCTGAATTATTATCTTGCACCGGGAATGAGGCTATTTTTAAGTGTTTTTCTGTTTTTATGGCTGGTTGCCGGCCTTTATGGGCAGTCGTTGTCCAATAAAAGGGAAAAAACTTTAACCTTCTATAACGATACCCTGCAGCTTGATTCTCAAAGTGTTTTTACCGATGGCTTGAAGTTTACACCAGTAAAAGATACGGCCGCTTTGCCCCTCACCGATTTTTTTATTGATTACGGCCGCGCCCGGGTTTACCTGAAAAACAATGCCCTTCGTGGAAAGCAGATTAAGGTAACTTACAAGGCCATGCCTTTTAATTTCACAAAAGATTATGCCCTGAAACAGCCACCCAGGATGGAGAATATCTTTCTTGGCCCTCATGCCAGCGAATATGAATACACGCCGGGCAGCCTTCAGAGCCTGGTGCAGGAATCGGAATTATCTAAGCAGGGCAGTTTTGCAAGGGGCATTTCATTTGGCAACGGGCAGGACCTGGCCCTGAATTCCAGCCTTGACCTGCAGCTTAGCGGTAAACTCACCAATGATGTAACCATCCTGGCCGCCCTCACAGACAGGAACGTACCCGTGCAGCCAGATGGTACCACAGCGCAATTGCAGGATTTTGACAATGTATTTATCCAGATAACTTTCCCACGCCAGAAATTTATTCTTGGCGACTTTTTGATGGCCAATGACCCCAATAATTATTTCCTGAAATTCAACAACAAAGCGGAAGGCTTATTTGCCCAAACTCTTTGGATAACAGAGCAACATGACACGGGACACAGCGGGGGCAGCGTTTCTATTTCAAAAGGTGAGTACCGCAGGCAAACTTTTAACGGGCAGGACGGCGACCAGGGGCCTTATCTATTAAACGGGAATAGTGGAGAGCAATATGTTGTGGTACTGGCTAATACTGAAAAAATATATATTGACGGAAACCTGATGAAGCGCGGTGAACTGAATGATTATATCATTGACTATAATGCCGGACAAGTAACATTTACCCCTAACCGTCCGATCACCCAGTATAATCGTATTGTTATTGAATTTCAATATAGTACGCAGAGTTATACGCGGACAGTGGTACATGCGTTTACTGATTTCAAATACGAACAATGGAAATTTGCCATAAATCTTTATTCAGCGCAGGACAATAAAAACCAAACCGTAGCAGGTGGCCCTCCTGACAGTACCACACAACGCATTTTAGCTAAAGCGGGTGACAGCCTCAGTAAGGCTTTTACAAGCGGGGTTACCAATAGCGGTTATTCAGCTACCCGAGTTAATTATAAACGGGTAATAAACCCTCCGGGTTTTACCGGAGTTATATACCAGTATTCCAATTCATCAGACAGCGCTATTTATACCATTAGCTTTACCCAATTAGGGCAGGGGCAGGGTAATTATGTCATGTTAAATACCAGCGCCAATGGCCAGGTATTTGGTTTTGTGCCACCTGTGAAAGGTGTGATGCAGGGCATTTACGATACGGTAATAAAAGTAGTTGCACCTAACAAACAGCAAATGGCCACGGTCTCTGCTACGCGGAGCTTTGCAAATAAAGGACTGGCGGGAGCCGAACTTTCAGGCAGCAATACTGACATGAATACTTTGTCGAGCCTTGATAAACAAAATGATGCCGGCTGGGCCGGGCATTTTTTCATTCAGCAGCAATTTGCACTTCAACAGTCGAAGAACCCATTTACATTCAGCTATAAAATTGAGTTTGAACATGAAGATAAAAATTTTACATACATAGAACGGTACAGGAGCGTGGAATTTGACAGGACGTGGTCGGACGGGCTCAAGAACCCTACTACTACCCCGCCTCGTACTATGCAAAACCTTGGAGATGCTACTTTTACCCTTGCGAAAAAAGGGCTGTTTAATTTATCAACCCTCGGCCAATACTATACCGAGGCGGGCTATCTGAACGGGTTTATGCAAAATGCCAACCTAGAGGTTGATTATCAAAAGTTTATACTTAAGTCATTATCGCAGGTTACCTGGGTGGATAATCTCACGCAGCCGGTACTTGATTTTCAAAATGAGCGGTTTGAAAAATACATTGACGACCTTTCTTATCCAATTGCACTTGGGCGGATAGGAGTAGGTTGGAATGAAGAGCAAAGCGCTTATTCATACCTGGGGCATACTATTCTTGATACAGGTGTATCTTATAAATATGACGAAGAAAGGGCCTACTTTACCAATTCCGAAAAAGCAAAGCACCAGTACACTTTTGAGATAGACGAAAGGAATGACTACAGCCCGATGGGCAACAGTGAAAGCCCTGCGGCGCGCGGCATAAACTATATTGCAAAGTACAGCGTACTGAAAAACCCCAACAAGCAATTGCGCTTTGATTTTAACTACCGCACTTTTGATTCGGTGAGGCCTGTAAGCGCTATGGATAAGCACGACCAGTCTTTTACCTCGCGGGTAGACTACCAGTTAAATCTTTTTCATGGGGCCCTCGCTACCAGTTCATATTACCAGATAAGCACCGGTAAGGAACTAAAAAATAACTATGTGTATGTTCCGGCGCCAGGCGGGCCGGGTACGGGAAATTATCAGTGGATAGATTTTAACCATAATGGCATAGCCGAGTATAATGAATTTGTGCCGGCCGTATATTCCGACCAGGGCGACTATATAAAACTGGCTGTGCCAACAAGCGATTATGTTAGTACGGTGAACAATGATTTCCAGCAAACGATCAATTTAATGCCGGGCAAACTGTTTGCTAAAGATTCAAAAAAGGAAAAGTTTTTTAAACGCATTACCGACAATGCCAGTGTGCAGATAAGCCGCAAAATAGATGATGTGGCCCAGCTAAAAGACTTAAACCCTTTTTTCATCAACGAGGCCGATACCGCCCTGGTTTCCAGTGCATCACTAATGCGTAATTCCTTGTATTTTAATAAGGCCGACCCTATCTGGGGTGCAGATTTCAGCGTATCGGAAACGCGTACCAAAACCCTGCTGACCGATGGCATTGAAAGCAATGAAAAGCTGGACTATACCGCCCACATGCGCTGGAATTTCTCTAAAAAACTCACCCTTCAGCCTGTATTCGACTGGGGCATTAAAAGCTATTCCAATACCTTTGTAGATACCAATAATTACCGGGTTTATTTTTATCAGCCCGGCTGTGCCCTTGTGTACCAGCCAACCCAGAAATTGCGGTTCAACCTCTCTTACAGTTTCAGCAACGAACAAAACCAGGAGGGGCAATACCACGAACTTGGCATCATCAATAACGGCGGGCTGGAAGGCCAGTACAACTGGGTGAGTAAGGCAACCGCTAATATCCGGTTCAACTATATCCATATCCAGTACCCGTATAATGAAACATCGCCTGTAGGCTACCAAATACTACAGGGCCTGCAACCCGGCAGCAACTATACCTGGAGCGTAATATGGAACCAGCGCCTGCAAAACAACCTCCAGCTTACCCTCAACTACGAAGGCCGCGCCTCTGAGGTGAACGCCCCGGTGCATACCGGGAAGGTGAATGTGACGTATATTTTTTAGGGCGGGGCTTATGCCCGCCCTCTATGGTTTACCTTTTCATCTTAGAGATTTTTACCACTCATTTGCCTATGGCGTCTTACTTTTTTTCTTAGACAAAAAAAGTAAGCAAAAAAGTCAAGGCGTGGCGAATTGCTCCGCCCGCCACGCCCCGTTCAAGCGCGTTTGCAACGCGTTTGGCTTCTTTTGGCGTTTGCAACGCCCTTTTCTTAGTCCAGCATCACCAAATCCAACAAGCCCTTGCCACCAGCATAGTCTATTGCTGAACTATACAAATATTCATGCGGCAGGTTCACTATCAACGCTGCCACAGGGTTAAGGTGTATATAGTCCATTTTCTGCATGATAAATTTATGCTTTCCAGTTCTTCCGGATGGTTACCGTCCTGCCATACTTTGTAGTATTTTATTCTTGACTGGCGCCGCCCTGCCAGCTCGAACCTTTCGAGCAACCATTCCTTCCGGCTTTCGTTCCCTTCAATTATCATGTTAGTAAACTTTTTGGAAGTATGCTTTTTAAAATCGCGCATTATTCCTGCCACCCCTCCTTTGGTAATTTGGGTATGCTCACTTATTATCATGTGTAAATGGCTGGTCATCAGCACCCAGGCGTGGATAGCGAGCCCCTTTTCTTTCTGGCAATATTGCAAATCGTTTATTAATTCTATTTTATAATCGGGCCTCGTGAAAAGGTCTATCCAGTCAACAATAGTTAGGGTTACAAAATATAGCCCTGCTGGGTTATTGAACTTATATTGTTCAGACATAATTTTGCAAATTAGCAAGTTTTAGTATAAAAAGGAACAAGCAGAAATGACTTGAAGAAAAAAGGCGTTACAAACGCCAAAGAAGGGAAGTGAACGCGTTGCAAACGCGCTCAAACAAGTTTTGGGCATGAATGGTAGCAAATTGGATAGAAAATAAAAAGAAGAATACTATAGTTTTGAAAACTATGGTAGTTTGCCAAGTTAGGAAAAATCGAAATCTTTTCATGGAATTTGATTTATATAACGAAGATAGGAAATTGATTGAATTTGGATTTTTATGATAAAAAGATTTCAGGATTTATTTGGAGATGCCGGAGAAATTATATAAATTAGCGAAGCGAAAGATAGATTTCGTTCTGCCGCTGGCAGATTTACTTACTGAAAAACTTCATCGCCGCTTTAAACGGTTCTCCTTACCCCTTACCTTTGCAAACAAAAAAATAGTACAAAATAGTATAAATAGTACCAAAATAGTAGCGGAACAGTACTGAAATAGTACCCAATTAGTAGCTACTATCCAACTAAAATAGTACAAATAGTGGGGGCGGGCATAATGGCTTGCCTGTGAAACAAAAACCGCGTTTCCAGCGAACTGGATACTAACTTGCGCGAATCTATGCTAATATTGACTGGGCAAAATTTTAAGTGCCTGAACGGCAAAATTTTGCATTTCAGAAAAAGGGATTTTATGCTATTTTAGCATAGAAAATGTTTGGCTACTCAATTTCTGTCGACAGCCGGATAGCTGTTTAATCTTTTATCAGTTTAAAAGTATTAACCCCATCGGAAGTGATCAGCTGCATAAAATAGAAACCCTGTGGAGAATTTGAAAGCTCTATCTGTAAAGTGTTTTGCCCCTGCTCAAGTTTAATTTGGTCGGAATAAACATCCTGGCCATTCATATTCACTACCTTGATGTAGGCAGTTCCTTCCAATGCAGATGAAAAAGAAACGGAGAAAGAAGAATGGGACGGATTAGGATAAATGTTCACATCCTGCACAGGATCATAGGTTTCTATCCCTGATTTTAATTTTGCATCCACAAATTCAGAAAGGGTGTCTGAACAGCCTGCCGATGAAAAAGTTTTCAGGGTAACTTTGTATTTATCAGGTAATGTATAAGTATGCGTCTGTATCATATTTATGCCCGTGTCTCCATCGCCGAAATACCATATCCTGGAATAATCTGCACTTGAATCTTTGAATGTAAAAGTTAGGCCATTGGACATATATCTAAATAAAGGGGTTGGAGGGGCTTGAGATATGATTTCTTTAAAAGCAGAGTCGCTTCCACAACCGTAATTGTTCGTACCAACTATTTTAAAGATGTATATTCCGGATTGTGCTAATGAGGATATATCGATTTTATTTACATTGTATGATTGCAAAATGCGTTTAAAATTATTACCATTAATTGATTCATACCATGCGTATTGATCGAAACCATTTGTAGCAGTTAGCAAGGCATTACCACCAAAGCAATATGTACTATCGATAGAATTACATTGCAGTTGCATTTTAATAATTTTATGTACGTCAATGGCCAGCAGATCTTTCTGCGGCGGGCAGATGGAAGAAGAGTCTTTAATGCTTATCTGGATCTGCGAATTGGCATCAGGCGCTACCTGGAAAAAGGTGTCTTTTAAAGGCTTACTTCCGTTTATTGATATTGAATAATGCGGGATGCTTATATTGCTGAAATGCAAAGAGACAAGGCCACCGGTGCATATCGCAGAGTCATATTTCAGGCCGTATGTGATATTGGAACAGGAGATGGTTTTACAAAGCGCCTGCCCTATAGGCCCATAGCTGCATTTGGAGTGGTTGTAACCCCTTACGTACAGATCAACATAAGTATCATAAGACAATCCTGAAACGGTGTATGAAGTGTCAGTATTTCCAGCCTTTAATGTTATCCAGTTTTTGCCGCTGTCGGTACTTACCTGGTAGCTATTACAATTGGCAAGCCGCGGCCAGGAAAATGTAATGGACGAATCTGTTACCAGGTTGCAGGAAGGTTTAGGTGCCAGAGGCAGGTTTGGCAGAGCCACATTTACTTTAGCGCTCATATCACTTTGGCAACCAAAAGAATTGGATGCAGTAGCAGAGAAACTATCATTTTGCTGAATATTCCCTGTAGTATAGGTATTGGAAACCCCTAACTGCACTTTTTGGCCGTTTTTATAAAAAGTATATGCGCTAAAACCGCTTGTTGCTGTGAAAGTGATTGAGTCGCCGCTGCATGCCGTGTCTTTACTTTTTGTAACGATAACTACAGGTTTTTGTAGCACTGTAATATCAACAGGAAGGCTTTTAGTAATGCAATACCCGTTTGATACATCTACGGTATAGGTACCTGTACTTATAGCTGTTATAGTTTGCGTAGTATCACCGGTTGACCATTTATAGCTAAGCCCAAAAGGCGCTACAAGAGAAACCGCACTGCCAGAACAAATAGTGTCATTGCCTTTTACCAGTATGGTGTCTCCGGAACGGGGGTTTATAGTGATATTTTGTTTTACAGCGTTTGATGTGCCTACTGCATTGGTAGCGCTAAGTGTCACAGAATCTGTGCCACCGGCAGCAAAAACAACAGATGGGTTTTGTGATGTTGAAGTTGACGGGCTGCCATTCTCGAAAGTCCAGCTCCATGAGGTAGGGCTGCCGCTGGATGAATCGGAAAAATGTACTGTATCTCCAGCGCACGGATTTGTTGGAGTAAATGAAAACTTAGCCACCGGCAAAGCAGTATCCGGAACAAAAGTAAATGTCTGCGCAAGAATTGTGTCGCCGCTACTTGTTCCATCATTATTTGAAGCATTGCAGATGCCATAAAAAATAACGTTGCCGACAGCAGGTTTTGGCGCAACCCATTTAAAGGACCAGGAAATGGTGTTAGTGCCTGATGTGCCGCTGTTCGTTTGTTCAATATATGTCCTTGAAGCGCTGGATACTATACCTGTAATGGATTGAGTAGTTGTAGAGTTTGTCACAGAGAGAGTCCCGGCCATTTTACTTCCGCTGCTTGACAAGGCTGTTACCTGGAAACCAAATTTTTTGTGACCTTTTCTGCTGCATGTAAGTTTCATGGTATAGGTGGCGCCGGGTACATAAGTCAAAGTTCCTTTTCCGTTACTAAGCGTAACATCACCGGATTTAGTAAAAAGGTTTTTTTGCCCGCCGTTTTTATCTGTATGGCAACCTGATTGGGCACAAGTGCTTTCACTTGGCGCATTTGTACAGGAGGCCTGCGCACCCGTAGAATGCGTATAGGCGATATAAGTTTGAAAAACAATTGTGCAAAAAAGAATGGATGGAATGGTTTGTTTTAAAATTGTAGAAATCTGCATAGGCATATATACATTTTAATTGAGCGGTATTTGTTTCAAATATAATTAAAATTTTATCCTCACCTCATAGGCACATCAATAAAAAGGAGCTCTGTATCTTTTGAAGGCAGAATTTCCACACTATCATAATCAGAAATGCCAATAGCATCCCTTTTTCCAAGTTTTTCACCTTCCACTTCTACAGTTCCTTCAATTACAAAAATATAGACGCCATTCCCCTGTTTTTTTGGCTTGTAATAGAAGCTGCTTTCTTCAGTAAATTTTCCAAGTAAAAACCAAGCATCCTGGTTTATCCATAATGTACCTGGCTCCTTCCCGGGCGAGATCATGGCTTCCATTTTGTTTTCATGTTTGCTAAGGTCCAGTTTTTTCTGGTCATAGCGCGGCCTGATATTTTTTTCACTTGGAAAAACCCATATCTGGAAAAGTTTGAGTGGAGTAGTTGTGGAATTGTTATACTCAGCATGGGTAATGCCTGTACCTGCTGACATAACCTGGATCTCACCGGCGCTTATTACTTCGGTATTGCCCATGCTGTCATTATGTTTTACAGCGCCTTCCATCACAATGGTAACGATTTCCATATTGTCATGCGGATGCATACCAAAACCCATTCCGCCAGCAATTGTATCATCGTTCAAAACCCTTAGCAATCCAAAATGGACCTTTTCGGGATTGTAATAGTTGGAAAAGCTGAAACTGTAATCGGTTTTTAGCCAACCATGGTCGGCATGGCCCCTGTCGGCGGCCTTATGGAGTATTTTCTTCATGGGTTTATTTTTATATGTGGCAGATTAACGCAACAACACTGAATAGTGTTCCTTTAAACGATGATATTTCCAGCAAAGACACGAAGACGCAAAGGAATAATTCATTGGGGCGACCTCCGGTTGCCCCTATTTGATCCGAACAATTTTTTCTACTACCGCTTCATTGCCTGCTACCATACGCAGAAAATATATTCCGGCCGGGATATTGTATTTTGCTGCATCAAGGGCATAAATATGCTGCCCGAAGGTTTGATTTTCATTAACAATGATAGCAATCTCATTGCCGGTTATATTCATTAAATTTAACTGCACTTCTTGATTTTGTGGAAGAGTATAGGATATAGATAACGTTGTATTAAATGGATTAGGGAAGATGCGGAGATCAAACAAATCAGAAGCGTTTTTGGATATGCCGGAAATATTGGAAATGGTAATAGTTGAATCATATTCGGTAGTGCAGCCGCTGGTATTTGTTACAATCAGGGTGATTGTATACGTCCCAATTGCGTTATAGAAATAAACAGGGCTATCAGCTAACGAGCTATCACCGTTTCCAAAGTACCAGCGATAAGATTTGGCATTATTAATATCGGCGGTCAATAAAACTTCTTCATAAGAAACGTTGGCTGTCCAGTGTGCATTAGGAAATGAACCGACAGTAACAACCTGCGAATCCGATACATTGCCGCATGAATTACTTGATTTCAAATAATAAGTTGTAGTAATTGTTGGGCTGACGGTTGGGTTCGATATGGAACTTATCAGCCCAGAAGGGCTTGAAGTCCAGGAATAAGAAGAAGCAGTATAAGAAGCTAATGTTAGACTGTCTCCAATACAAACAGATGCCTGCGGCCCACCAACAATGCCTGGTTCAGGAATTACATGAACATATCTGTAATGAGTATTAAAATTGGAATAAGCGGCATTTCTTGCCGTTAGTTTTATTGTATAATATCCTCCTGAATCAAACCTTACAACTGGATTTTGAGAAGCTGCGCTTGTCCCATTAATGAAAGTCCTTGCGCCCGGGCGGCTGATGGCCCAGTGCCATGAAGTGGGTGAACCCTTTGATGTGTCTGTAAAAGAAATGGACGAATGGGCACAAATAACAGTATCTGAAGATGTAAACCCAACCGGAGCTTTGCTATGCACCGGCGACTGCCATGTGCCACGTCCATACGTGCAGACTTTTAACATATTATTTGAACTATTAGTAGTATCATAATATATTTTCATATCGGTTACTTCTGCGGCCACAGGCAGGTTGGCGTTATAGGCAACCCAGTCTGTCATTGTAGAGTCCCTGTAATATATTCCCGCATCAGTGCCTATATAGAGGCCTGAATTTGCATTTGAATCAAAGAAAAGACAATACATACCGACACTTGGCAATGTACTGGTAATATTCCTCCACTTCACCCCGCTGTCAAGAGAAACATATACTTTTTGATTTTGGATGATGTATACCACATTCCTGTATTTGGGATGTACTTTAACATCTTGAATATAAGCGCCGGTCGGCAGGAAAGGGGTTAGATTAACCCATGTGGGCGAACCGGATAATATATTTGAAGACCTGAAAAGTGTATTATCTGAACGGCAAACATAAAAAACATTTGTGTCTGAATTTGACTGGTCAAAGGCATTAATAA
>Ga0302280_1003659_pt1 | contig 10964 bp, 14 predicted proteins | sample III_Fen_E1_1_FD_198771 | JGI IMG/M metagenome (GOLD analysis project Ga0302280, IMG submission 198771) | Peat permafrost microbial communities from Stordalen Mire near Abisko, Sweden - III_Fen_E1_1 | ecosystem: Environmental > Terrestrial > Soil > Wetlands > Permafrost | place: Sweden: Abisko...
TTAATACAAGAAATAATAAAAGCAATGCGGTCTGGGGTATATCCTATATTTTTATGAAATTCTTCTAATTTTTTGACCTCACAATCTGAAAGTTTTCTATCATCAAATTCTCTTTTATATACAATTGAATTAGTTAATCTATTCGCTAATGGTTTACCCATATCCTGTGTCTCCTATATAATCTATTTAGTAATAGACACTTGATTTTTAAAATTTAGTAAGTTATAATGTCTATAAATATTTGCAAAGGATCACAAATGATTGAAGTAACTCTGCCTGTCTCTAGTCTTTTTTCAATTTTAGAAAAATATGAAAAGATAACGTTTATTCCGGAACAAGAACAATTTCTGAATTCTGTTTTAAGAATTAAGAATGAAAATGGAGTCTGGGTAGATATCAATGCTGCGATTACCAAGAAAACCTCAGGAAGAAAAGTATTTTTTGATTCCGGAGATATTTTACATGCGGCTAATAAGCATTTAGTTTTTGATGGAAAAACATGTGTATTTCTAGATTCTTTGTCGGTCGGTGATATTATTACTAAATTTTCCGGAACGGTAATTACAGTAACAGATATTCAACCGTCTGATGAGGAAATTTTTTATGATCTGAGTGTAGATAGTGATTCTCATTTATATCAAACAGCAAACGGTATCATTAATCATAATACTGAAACCGCAAAGTTGCTTGCTGAAAATCTGGATTGCAAGTTACTCAAGTACGATATGAGCGAATTTAGTGAAAAGCATTCGGTTAGTAGTTTGATTGGTCCTCCGCCTGGATATGTAGGATTTAGCGATTCTCAGGTTCAGGGTGGGCGCCTGATTTCTGATCTTAGCAAGCATCCGCATGCGGTATTATTGTTTGATGAAGTCGAAAAGGCCCACCCGGATATTTTCAATATCTTTTTGCAGATGTTGGATGAAGGTCGTTTGACCGGCTCTAATGGTAAGGAAGTCTCTTTAAAGAATTGCATCATTATTTTGACTTCTAATCTCGGGTCAGCAGATAATGAAAGAAACAATATCGGCTTTGGTTCGCAAGAACGCACCGGAGAAGATGATAAGGCCCTTAAAGAATTCTTTAAGCCAGAGTTTCGTAATCGTCTTGATCTGGTTTGCAAGTTTAATAAATTGGACCAATTATCATTGAAGAAGATTGTAGTTAAGTTTCTTGAAGATATTAAGAAACCACTTATGGATAAGCACAACATCACGTTGAATCTTTCTGAGGCAGCAATCGAATATCTTGCTGATAAGGGATATGACCCGAAGATGGGCGCACGTCCGCTATCTAGAAAGATTGACGAATTGGTCCGTGTTCCGCTAGCAAAGAAAATCTTGTTTGAGAAAATTTCTAATTCAAACGTTATGGCGGTGATGGAAGGTGATCAAATCGTTTTCCAAGCGACCCCTAAGCTAGTTGCAGTAATTGGTGAAGGAGGAATCATTGAAGTTCAAGAGTGAAACACGACAAAGACTGTATCGTGGTCAGTTTAAATATAAAATCAACTTCAAGTTAACAAATAACACTATTCGTCGTGCTATTAGTAGAAATAGTCCGGTATATGTTATTGCCAAAAACCCACATAAATTAGAATCAGCATTACTTACTTTTTACACTACTATTTTTAATGCACGTCAGAATAATTACGATGGCGGCGGCAAAGAGAGAAGTGAATATGGCAGTTTATCTATATTCACGAATGATTATGCTTTGTGTGAAAATTTTGTGCGTGAATATGAGGTGTATATTCAGTCCTCACCAAAGATACAAGCAACTGTAATTGTATATGAAGCTGATATAATGCCTGACGGTATTAAGTATTTCAGCCGAACTCCACCAGCTGCATTTCGTACCTATATCAAGAGTGTCAGGTTCACAAATGAAGAAAAGGTAGAATTGTTAAATTTTCTCAGTACTACGAAAGGCCTACGACCTAGCCCCGCGTTCCAGTCCTGGCTAACATATGAGTCAAGGTATGGAATGTCTTGGTCTAGAGACAATTTTTTTATTGACTATGATAATGATGGTACGTCTTCGTATCTATACCTTATGTATCCTGAATATATAGGGAAGACCTATCAATTGGAAAAGAAACCTCTACCTAACACAAATAATACCACGATACATTAAATGCAGCCTCGGGTAACCTCTGTAGATCAAGAGTATTTTCCCGGAAGAAAGCGGCGGGTGATTTCGGTATTGACAACATCCGAAGAGATCATTAAGATCCGGTCTAGCCTGGAACATGTTCTTATTGAAACCGGATACAAACAAACGGTAGCAGTACGAATCGAGGCTCTCCCGGAATTAATTAAAGCTCTAAAGAAAATTCAAGTGGGACAATCATTGTCAGGTAAAGCTAAATGATCAAAGAATTATCAGAACAAGATCGTAACTGGTATATCCTCAAGGGGTACGAGATAGCTGAGTTCGATGATTATCGTGGATGGTTTTTAAACGGTAAACTTCATAGAGAAGATGGACCTGCTGTTGAGCGGCCTGACGCGGCTCGGTTTTGGTTTCTAAACGGCAAACAACACCGTGAAGATGGCTTACCTGCGATTGAATATGCAGACGGAACTCGGCAATGGTGGGTAAACGGTGAACTTCATAGAGAAAATGGCCCTGCTTATGAGAGTGCAGACGGATCTCGGTCATGGTGGCTAAACGGAGAGGAAGTTACTGAAGAAGAATTCAACAGTAGAACAAAGGAGATACAAAATGTCACTACCTGAATTATCAGAACAAGATCGCAATATGTATATCCTGACGGGATATGAAATAATCGAACATGAGTGCGGACTTCGGTCATGGTGGCTAAACGGCCTTTATCATAGAGAAGATGGCCCAGCTGTTGAGTTTGCAGACGGACATCGGGAATGGTATCTAAACGGCGAACTTCATAGGGCAGATGGCCCGGCTCTTGAATCTCCAGAGTCTGGATATCGAGCATGGTATTTAAACAATACAAAGATGACCGAAGAAGAATTCAACAGTAGAACAAAGGATTAATATTGTTTCAGAACGTAAGTAAAGAATGGGAGCATTTAGCTCAATACTATACACAAGATGCATTAAGTAAATACGCAAAAGGCAGTGAAGATCGTATCAGGACACTTTTTGCACAGATACAGCCTAGGAAAGTACCAATCTCCTCGCTGATGAATAATATGTCTGAAAAGACATATCTAGTATCAAGCCCTGATGGTTGGGTACGAGTAAAAGATTGCATAGAGAAGCAAAAATCAGAAATATATGATGTAGAATTTCTATCCGGCAAGAGAATTCGGGCTAGTTATGACCATTTGTTTCAGAAGCCTGACCAATCCTGGCATCCCGCATATAGTTTGTCTCCGGGTGACACTATCATATCAGAAAATGATAGCTATGAAGATACAATTACAGGAATAACACAATTACCAGAGCTAGATACCTTAGTTTATGATCTTAGTGTAAACCATCCCAATCATAGATACTATACAGATGGTATCTGTAGTCATAACAGCGGTAAAAGTTTGGTTATGATGAATATAGCACTCAATTGGTTAGAACAAGGATTGAGCGGAGTCTATATTACTCTAGAATTGTCAGAAGAATTAACATCATTGCGCACTGATGCAATGTTGACTAATACAAGCACCAAAGGTATTCGCAGAGACTTAGACACCACTGAACTCAAAGTGAAGATGGCTGGTAAGAAATACGGTCAATATCGTGTTAAGAATTTACCCGCGCAAAGTACAGTCAATGACATTCGTAGTTATATTAAAGAAGTACAAATTCAAACAGGCATTAAGATTGATTTTGTAATGGTTGATTACTTGGATTTGGTTATGCCCTCTACAGTAAAGGTTAACCCATCCGATGCATTCACAAAAGATAAGTATGTAAGTGAAGAACTGAGAAACCTAGCAAAAGAATTCAATATTTTGATGATTACAGCATCACAACTAAATCGTGGGGCAGTGGGTGAAATAGAATTTGACCATGCGGACATCGGGGGAGGAATTAGTAAAATTCAGTCAGCAGATTATGTATTTGGTATTTTTACATCCAGATCAATGAGGGAACGTGGAAAGTATCAATTACAGTGCATGAAGGCAAGAAGTTCAACAGGTGTCGGAATGAAGATCGATCTAGATTATGATGTAGAAACCATGAGAATTTCTGATACTTCAGAGGATGAAGAAGATAAGCAACAGCAATCTGCTTCAGATATCATGAATAAAATCAGAAACACAAGTAATATTGGCACTGATCCTTTAACGCCCAATGATTCACCCAAGATAACAGCAGATGTACAAAGTTCTAAATTGAAGAATATGCTGAACAATCTTAAAACTAACAATTCCTAACAAAATCAGTGCATTCTGTTCTTCGGAGATAAATACTATCAATAGGAAACTAATCATTGAAACCGAAGACCAGAAGCCTTTTAGAAGAATTACAGTCGTATGGCCAAGACCGTGACATAAGTCACATCATTGAGTCACGGGCTTCCAATATCATTACGAGTGCAATTAATCTTGTTGAATTAATGCAGAGAAATTACTCATCCGAAAAAGCTGAGCTACTTGAACGAAAATTGCTCAGTGCTATTCGCAGTAAAGATACAGCTAGATTTTCTAAATCATTGAGGAAGCAAGACAGTGCCGACCCCAGTACAGAAAAAGAGTAAAACTACTCTCACTAATGAGAGTTTTTTAGACCATGCGCTAGGGTATCAACATGCTGATGTCCTTCGTAATAAACTGAATAAGCATTTTGCTGGCGATCAAAATAAAAAAACTGAACAGCATTTTATTGCAAATTTTATTAAAGATGCAATGCCGGAATTGGCTAAGGCTGTAGCAAAGGCAGCAAGTACACAGCAAGCTCAATCACAATCGCCTGGACCGCAGCCGGAACAACCACAAACTACTAATACAAAGCGAGCGGTCGGCGCCCCTAATACGGATCCATATGAAGTTTTAAAGGGCCAGGTACGTAGATTACAGCCTCGCCTAAATGCTAAACCTCTTACTTCAAATATAATCGCAGAACTACAGAACGACATTCAAAAGTTAGCGAAAGGTGATAAGGAAAGCGGGGAATATGCAGCCAAGAAGATTTTGAAATTAGCCGCTGCAGGATATGATGTCAGCAAATTAACACCCAATTGGTTGGCCGGTAGCAAAGCTAATGAAAGATTCTTGACACAAAGTATCTATCGTGTTATTGATAAGATACTTAAGGAATGCAATATAACTTGGGCTAACTTAGGACTGAAAATTAGATTGACTGAAAGTGTCAGTGGCCGCGGCGTATTTCTTGCTACATGTAGTCCAGTACCAGTAAATTATTATACCAAACTCAATCGTTTGTTCGAAAGCATTGTCAATGAATTAGATGCTACACAACAACCAATACCTAATCCTATAATAGTTCAAGAAATGTCCAAGTGGTTTATAGAATATATGTCCGGTGTAGATATTTCTAATGAGAAAGCTAAATCTATAATTAAAGAAATAATCAATCAAGTTGCGCTAACTTATAACTCAAAGGATAAAGGCATTGCAGCATTGACATATCTAGGACGGGTCGCATATAAGTTGACTGTTGCTAGTCCACGCGCCAGTAGTTATAGTAGATCACAGCTAGCAGCGCCACAATATGCCGGCTCCGTAGATGTCGCAAGCGTCACTAGAGCAAAGCATACACTTGAGAGAATGACACCACAAGATAGACAAGCATTGTTTACTACTATGTCAAAAGAGGACCGGCAAAATATTATTGACGCAATCATGCGTGTCCAGACTATATAGGGTAAAAGATGGGCGAAATACGCGAACTAATAACAAAATTAGAAAACATCACAATTCTTCGTGAATCCAAAGGGCACTTAGATCATCCTGAAGATTTGGTTTTTCTTGAAGGGTCATCTGGCGCCAAACGAGCAATTGAAACAATTATATCTACTATAGAACATCCAACTAGTGTCACAATTAAGTTTGACGGGTACCCCAGTTTGATTTTTGGCAGAGGACACGATAACAAGTTTTCGATTATGGACAAACATATGTTCAATAAGAAAGATAGCTCTGGTCGTAAAGTTTATAGCCCCGCCGAATTTCTAGCATATGATAAAGCGCGCGGGGTTGACCGCGGAAATCTTTACACACTGATTTCAAATATCTGGCCTGGACTAGAGCGCGATGACCGCGCTAGCGCTGGTTATTATTGGGGAGACCTATTATTCAGCGCGGCGCTTAATGCTGACAACAACGGTACATTCACCTTCAAGGCAAATCCTAACGGCATAACTTATAAGGTTGATAGTGATAGTGATATCGGTAGGTTACTTGCTGGAAAAACTGCTGGTATGTCAGTACATCAATTTATACCTGCTGATGCAATGTCAACAGACGAAGCAATCTCATTGGATGGAGGTATTGGTAATCTTCAGAATGCATCAAATGTTGCAATTATACCTAGTAGAATGCCTATCACCCCAAAATTAAAAATGCCAGCCAGTATTAGAAATATTGCATTACGAGAACTCAATACGTATTCATCCGCGATAACATCTTTAATGGATAATGCTCCGCAGGCTAGAAATTCTTTTGGCCAATTATTTACAGTGTATATCAATAAGAAAATCGTATCCGGAAGTCTGTCAAATTTATTGAGAGATTTTTATGCATATGTAGAAGCTAGACAGATGTCCGATGGTATGAAGTCTAAGATTCTAGCGCATTTAAAGCAAAATAAAGAAGGTGTCCTTGGTGCCTTCAAGGTATGGATCGCTATTTACAATCTTAAAATGAACGTAGTCAATCAATTAGATAATGCTTCAAAGCATAGTCCAGTTAAGGGATTTTTAGACGACGGAACTGAGTCACATGAAGGGTTCGTATCAAATGGTATCAAGTATGTCAACCGTCCAGGGTTCGCCGCCCAAAATTTAGGAGGAAAAAAATTAACAGAAGCGTTGAAACATGATAAAAGCACTAATCAATATTTGGCATATTCTGGCGCCGCTGCTTCTTCGCCATATGCACCTGGCGGGCATAACGAAGAGGAGCACGAACACTTATCTAAACTGCATCAAATAGATAATGACAAGCATGCAGAGGCTGTTTATACCTATACTAAAGAACCTGTTGGCAGTATTCGAACTACGCCATGGTATAAAAGGATAAATTCAATATTAAGAGATGGTAAGCCTGAAGAGTTAACTGGGAAGGCAGCAAAGATTCACAATAACATAATGGATATGCATAAAACTAATACTCCATTAGAGAATGTTCATCATGTATATTCTCACCTAGGAGAATTTGATCCAAGAACTGTTATGTCAAATAAAGGAGTAGTTGATCATAAAGCTCATCTGAGTACAAGTATCTCTCTTAAGGATGTAGTTAGGGTTAATTATAATAGACTTACATCTACACCGGGTGGTCATGTGTTGCATATTGCACTACCAAAAGGATATACAGATGGCAGATATATTTCAAATCATTCTGATAGCCCTGGTGAGCATGAAATGTTATTGAAACCACAAAAATTCAAAATTCATAAATCTGAAGCTATTACAAATAAAGATACTGGCGTAACAACAACAGTGCATCATGCTAAACCGTATGGCAATCTAAAGGAAGACACGGATGTTAGCATTCCGTCTATTTTTGCGTCGATATATCACAAGTCAAAGAAGAGACCAACTGGTTACTCACCTGAAGAATTGAAACAGATTAACGAGAAATTACCCAAAACTTAGACATAAACCGAGTTTTTTTGGATCCGAGATAAATAGTTTTATGAAACAGTAAGTTTCAAATTTTAATAAGGATCCATAAATTATGGCTCAGTTTACAAAAATCAATGGTGACTTTCTTCCAGTTACCCACTTAGACGCTCCTTCGTATACCAACGCAGGTGCTAATGCACTTTCTTCTGGCAACGCCGTTCAAATGCAAGGCCCGAAGCTTGACTTCTTCACTATTACTGCATCTGGCTCTTCGAATTTCTCGGGCGCCCAAGTAAACGTAATGGTTCAAACAGTTCAGCAACTTTCTACAATTTATCTGTATGAATTTAGCACCGCTTCGCCTGACACTGTTTCTTTTGCTGTGTATCCAACCGGCTCTTGGGCAGTTGACAATACACTAGGTTCGGGCTCTAACGTTGTTGCAGCCATCAATACTGCACTAACCAATGCTTCACTAGCAAATACTACAACTGGTGCTGCTACAGCTACCTTTACTACAACCGCTTCTCAATCACTCTAATATAACGAGATAGAGAGCGTTAAACAAAACTATACCCGAGAGTTGAAAAGCTCTCGGGTTTTTTGTGTCTAGCCTAGCTAGGAGCTAAATAGAATATGTTCAGAATAGCCTGCTATACGTTGTTTGATATTACTCAGACCGGAGTCATGAACCGATCTAAACCTACCCAGGACGATATCGAAAACTGGGTAAGCAGACGAAATACACAATGCAATTTTGATACTATACTTCAAGTTATCTCACTTAGATCACAACCAGAAATAGCAAAGTTTCCGGTAAAAACCGAAATGAATGAAGAAGACTATAAGAAATTTGGATTTATATACAATAAACAAGATGGTCAGATAAGTTATTACTGGAAATTTGAAATAGAGATTCAGCATATGAGTGTTTTTGAAAACGAATTTGCACCTCTTGGTGCATTATATAATGACTGTGAGGGTGTACCGATGATCATATGTAATACACAAACTGAAAAAACATCTACTTTTTTGGACACCTCAGTTGAATTAAAGAACATTCATTTCGAGACGGTCTAAAATACCATGACAAATATTGTTGTTAAACTAGCTACATTCTTTGATGATGAGATAGGTAATTCTAATATTTCCGATCTTATCGTGACTAAGTACCAAACAGGTGAGTATAGTCTTTACGGTAAATATCTAATCAATACAAGCACCGCTGGCTGGCATAAAGTCACAGTAATAGCATACAAAACAGAGTATAAATTTACTTCATTAAAGAATGCAGTAGCTTGGTGTACATTATCAAGAGCCGGATTAGGTAATAGTGCAAAAAGACTGCATATGTTAGATTTAAAACTTAGTAGTCTACAAGTAGAAATGTCAATACATAGTAAATTATATCGTTCTGCTATTAATAAAAATAGTAAAGATATATTTGCAACTAAGATACAAGATGATATCTATAAGAAACAACAGGTAAACGCTGAAATTAAAGCATTCATTAATGAATCTATTAATATTCAGAACAAGTTATTCAAGGACGACGGCCGAGAATTTGCGCCGCGGCGATAAATACTTATACAAATACGGAAGAAACACATGAAGCTTAAAGACCTAGAAAAGAAGAATGTTCCAACTAAAGCATTGAAGGAATCCTTTGCGATTAATTTTAATGTTTCAAACCTAGATCGAGCCAAGACTCGTTCTATGCTTAATAAGATTTCTAAACTTATTAACGAAGCAAAACGTTCTCCGGACTTTCATAGAGCACAGTCTAAGCCAACTTATATGAAGTTGAAGTTTATGGAACAAGCTCTTACCCAACATCTTCCGGTTGCTAAGGCCCCTCGTATAGTTTTTGAAAACGAAGAAGTTGAAAAGTCTCAGGTTATCCTTGCTGCGCAAGACTTGATTGACACTATTCAGAAGTATTACGAAGATGTAAACGATATGTTAGTAAAGGAACTTCCGGCATTAGTTGATTCAATTGAATCTGAAATTGGAGTAAACGAAAGTATTCAATACAATCGCGATGCCTCTACATCATTGACTGCATTAAACAGTGCTCTATTAGAGACAAAGACTTCTCTTCAAAGTGCATTGGCTGGATTGACCGGTCAGGGCGGCGTCGAAGCCTTTGATTCTGATTCTAGCGACCTGGATACAGACTTAGATGCAGACTTAGGTGCAGAACTTGGTGATGAAGACGGTCTTGATTTAGATATTGATGATAGTGAAAATGATCTTTCGGATCTTTCAGACCTGGATACTGACGATGAAGATGAGATAACAGGCATTATTGGCCGCGCAAAGAGGTAATAATGTACCTCTTTGAATTTGACGAAGGCGCTGTACAACAAGTAAAATTAGTAGTCATTGTTGCACAATTAAAGCAAGCCAAAGAAGACGGTGACATACCGGACTCTATATCTGTAGATACGCTGCTGGATTATTTTCAGAAGTATGACATAATATTAGATGTCCATGATCTGTATAACATGATTAAGAATCCACCATTGAATAATGTTATCAGTAATATTAAAGGCGATCAGGTTATACTTAAAGGCGCCGACGATGACGCAGATGATGCAGAGAATATTGACGATCCAGAAGCTAACGATAAAAAGAAAACTGTATCAAATATGGCAAAGTCTGCTCTAAGTAATCTTCAGAATTCTTGACTTTGAGTTCTATTGCTGTTACAATACTTGAATGGCCATAATAACAAGATTTGATTATCAAACTCTATCAAGAAAAACTATTGAAGGTAAGCGTTTATACTTAACCCCAGCTGGGGACCATCTTCCCTCAGTTACTACTATTTTATCTGAGACAAAATCAGAAGAAGATAAACAGGTACTACAAAACTGGCGAAACAGAGTAGGACATAGTAAAGCGCAAGCGATTACAACAGAAGCCGCCGGGCGCGGCACAAGACTTCACAAATGGCTAGAGAATTATATTAAAGAGGGCGTACTAGGTGAACCGGGCAGCAATCCATACAGTGTTCAAAGTCATAAAATGGCACAGGCTATTATTGAAAATGGATTAGTTAATTGTGATGAATTCTGGGGGACAGAAGTAAGTTTATTCTTCCCTAAAATTTACGCAGGAACAACAGATTTATCTGGAATGCATGCAGGTAGTGATGCTATTCTCGACCACAAACAGACGAATCGTCCAAAAAAATTGGAGTGGGTTCAAGACTACCTAATTCAAT
>Ga0302280_1003665_pt1 | contig 10956 bp, 9 predicted proteins | sample III_Fen_E1_1_FD_198771 | JGI IMG/M metagenome (GOLD analysis project Ga0302280, IMG submission 198771) | Peat permafrost microbial communities from Stordalen Mire near Abisko, Sweden - III_Fen_E1_1 | ecosystem: Environmental > Terrestrial > Soil > Wetlands > Permafrost | place: Sweden: Abisko...
AAAGAAAGTTATAGCTGATGTAATGAGCCGTACGCAGTTTCACCTTAAACCAGTTCATACTTAGACATGCATGGCTTAATCTTCAAGATAAAGGAAAGCCACCGACAAGATCAATCGGAAAGCTTCGTTATATATATTATAAAGCAGCATATACATACATATATGCTTCTTTTTTTTCTTTCCACAACAAGTCAAATGAAATCACTTCATTATGACCAGTGTTTATTATATTTTAATATACATATTTATATGTATATCAATTCGTTGTTTCATTGAGACGAAACAAAACCAACCCACATCATAGGAATAAATTCATTCCTGTTTTTTTTATGCAACTCATTTACAAGCATTCAAGCCCAAACTATCAACATATGATCAGTTATTAGAAAATTGATCAACAAAAGTACATATATATATGTGTGTGCATAAGTTGAAACATTTTCAACCGCATTCACTTCTTTGCCATTTGTGATGTCTTTTTATTTGCAATTCGTTCTTTTTTTTTTTTTTTCTATGATATATCTATATATATGATCATTTCAAAAGTTGACGAAGCAGCTTCGACAAACCTTTTTTTTTTTATCATATACAATTCATATCACATTGCTAATCAACTGTATCAATACAGTTGTATTAGCCGAACAATCGCTTCATCACAACATCATCCTCGAGAAACTAGACCATTGTTGAGTCAACCGAACCTATACAAAATTTTCTATATCGGAATCGCATACGATAAGTTTGCTTTATATATAACGAGAAATGAATCAACATTATTTGCTTCTTCTATTTCTTCTATTCATCTATTTTTTTTTTCTTTCCTTCATTTTCATATTACATATGAAGTTTTAAAGTCAATCTATATGCTTATTTTTTTTTCTTTCCTTTACATTAATATTATATATATCAAGTTGAAATCAACAATTTATTTCCTACTTCTATTTCTTCTATTCATCTATTGATATTATATATGAAGTTGAAGTCAATCTATTTGCTTCTTCTATTTCTTCTATTCATCTATTTTTTTTTCTTTCCTTCATTTTCATATTACATATGAAGTTTTAAAGTCAATCTATATGCTTATTTTTTTTTCTTTCCTTTACATTAATATTATATATATCAAGTTGTAATCAACAATTTATATTTGCTTGTTTTTTTTCTTCTATTCATATAGGAGGCGATGATTTCGTTTCATATTCATTAGCTATCACATTTGATGCGAAGTCGAAGAAATTTTTTTCTTTCGCATTGAATTTCATTGAATAATCATTAATGTAGATCAGTGTTTGTTTTACTTTTTATTTTTGCTTTATAATTCCATAGCTTGTTACCTATGCAGATATATATTATTTTCTACTGTATGATGATGTATTCATTTTTATCTAGTGCTATCGATTATTTAAACTATTTAGTTTAGTTTTTATTTTTTTTGGACGAATATTTTTATTTAATTTTAATTTTTAAATTGATTTATTTTCAAGATCAGTTTGTTTCATTTGTATAACGAATTAAATATTGTATATATATTTCTTGACTTAATATCATCTATCATTCATTCATCAACAAGTTATTTGTTTGTTTTATTTTATACTTGTCTTTTTATTTCAAAATATTTAATTATGATGATATCAAATGATTGGATTTTCTATTGCTATAGATGATATTTTATTTTATTTTCTATTTCAATATAGTTTCGTTTTATAGAAATGATAAAATAATAATTAAATTGTATTCATTGATTTTTCTTTTATCATTGAATTATTTCATTTATTTATTTTTTTTGGTTTAGATTATAATTACAAATGTTTTATATTAAGATTATTGCCATGTAATAAATATTGCTTTCAATTATTATTATTTTTTTTTTTGTTTTTTTTCGTTGATATTCAAAATATCATGCATATGCAGAAATGAAATTATTCTTGGTTACTTCATTTATTTAAATTGAATCATAGAATTTGAAGAATGAAAATATATATCTATATATATAACTGAATAAATTTTAACATATAGTTCATTTATGTTTGTTAATTTTTATTATATTATAACACAAATATCTCATTCTACTTCGATTTACTTTCATGTTGTTTGAACCTTGTTATTTTTTAATGTATTCCTTGTTTTTTTAATAAGAACAATTGATCATATCTAATATGAATTAGTGCCTATAAAAAAAAGTAAGATCTGACTTTTCTTTTCTTTCTATTTACTATCTATTTTACATTGAATTATTTCATTTCACTTTACATCATTTCAAAATAAATACATCGATTTGATTATTGAATGTTATTTATTTTAATATTGATTTGATATATTTCATAAATCTATTTACTATTCATATTTTACATATTAAATTGTTACTATTTAAAATACTATTGTATGATTTTTTTATTATTCTTATAAATATTTGATATTGAAAACTAATAAAGAAATTTCTATCTATCAAAACTTTCACAGCTATGATTACATCTTTATTTACATATATTAGATTAAGAAAACATATATGTTTTTATTTTCAGAAAGAAAATTTTCTGTTGAACATACTATTGGAATGAATATAAAAAACAAAAAATGTATAAATTAATAGTTACCATTGAATTTGTTATTCCTCTAAATATATAATAAACAACCAAAAACAAAAATAAAAATAATTTGATTTTAAAACTAATAGACACTTATCCATAAGTCTCCTATTAATATATAAATTTCAATAAAAAATAAAAATATCATTTTTATTATGAATATTTATCATTCAATCTACTACCACTGAACTTCTTTGTACAATATTAATTTATTAATATTGTTTTTTTGTCTATGATAAAAGAAAAAAAGTACCTATAAATAATATATTTATGTTTTATAAAATAAAGATAAATTAAATAATAAAAAAATCTTTTTTTGTTTTTCTATGAACATCTCATCTTTTATGATATGTTTTTGCATAGGTTTTCTCTATATATAGCTTACAAAAAGTAATAGTATCATAGGATACAAGAAAAGTATAGAGGCAAGATTGTTTTACATACGTATATATTTTTTCATTTCATATGTATAATCCTCATTTTTGAACACCTTCAACATATCGAACTTGTTGTTGATAATAATAATAATAATAATAATAATAATAATAATAATAATAATAAAAAGAATGTTGATTAATCATATAACCTATTTTTATACTAGATACCCAAGCAGACAAAAATTCTCAAAAACGCGTTTAAACGTTATAGTTTATGAGAGCGTTTTTAGTTGCTAATCCATGTTCTCGATTGTTACCCAAAAGCGATGAAGATATAGCATCAGGAAAACGTCCAGTAATTTAACTGCGTGCCTCTTTACTGTGTAAAATACGATGCCTTTCGTGAAAGTCTCATCATAATCTTTGATCTTCATTAAAGTTTAAATGTAAGGTACGATAAACTTCTGGAGTAGACAGTTGCGAAAAAAGAAGATCTTTAGTCAACTCTGTTGTAATGAAAATGTGTTAAATCTCTTTGTATTGTTCTCATAAAAGAAAAAATTGTAACCAACATTGTAGTTTGAACTTCGAATGGGTTATCAGAGCCGCACATACATATAGCGAGTTCGTGGTTATTCTTAGTCTCCATATACATTAATTTCTCTTTAGATCTAGAGTTAATAAAATACTGATGGGGAAATTAAAATTATATTACTGCTCAACAATATTGTTTTGAAAGAAAAGATAAACTTAAAAAAATAAAGAATGCAGTTAAGCCATGTAACGAATTTTTAATACGTGTATTATTTGACTTATACTGATACGCTCAGTGACTATAAAAGGACATAAAATGATGGTATTGCGAATTGTAAAAAGATGCAAAAGATACTAGAAGAGAATGTACTTTAAAACTATTTAATAGAATAGTTCCTGATATCAAAACAATATTATAAGTTCAACTTGAATGACTCTAATAAATAAAAACTGCTAGGATGTCATGTATATAGCACAGTTGACATGGGAATTTAGTTCAGATTGGAATCTATGAACAAAACAAAAATTTCATGTATATATCATGAGTCATAAGATAATTAATGTTTATTTTTTTTTGTGCTTGTGTTTTGAAAACCTAGCGGTTTCAATTCATTGGTTGCGATTGCGGTTACTATCACATTAATTAAAAAAAATAATAATACTGATATATTTGTATTGAGAATACCTCGATTTTTAAAAAATGCAGATTTCTATATAGTAGATTGATTTAAAATTTTATTTATCTCTCAATAATTAATCTATTGGTGTTCATCACTAGGAAACATGAAGTCGAAAAGCTTACTCCATGTTTGTTGGTTTTTAATGAAGTTCATTATTTATTTTTTCTTATACGAAGTTATTCTGAAACAAAATGGATATTTTCAATTGTAAATTTCAATCTTATATTAATACTCTTAGTGAAAATAAACGTTTTAAATATACGATCAAAAACGATATGTGTTTGGATATTTTAAATGTTTTAAAGTCGAAAGAAACAAATATTTCACCAAAATTTAAATTTTGGGTCAAAAAAACATTTCATCTTGTTCAAACTGGTTCATCAGAATCAATATACGTGACGAAAAGAAAATTACCACTGGTCACCTATGAAAATATATTTGAAAAAATTACAGAATGTCATTTAACAAATTTAATTGAAGCCAAATATCCATATTCAAACGTTGTATTAGAAATTCAACCATCGAGTAGTCGTATTGCTGGTTGGCTTGTGTGTTCTCATTTAGTAAAAATGTTATTTTCATTGTACAATATTGAACCTGTTCGTCAAGATGTAAACAAAACCAACATCGATTCGTTTTCTAGTAAAAATAATTTGTACTAATATTTATTTTATTGAAAATAATATAATTCAGTTCGTTCAACAATAACAAAAATTCGTCATCGTATTTTTCAAATGTCTCAACTTTTTTTCTTAAAACGAGACTTAACAGGATCTATGGGTCTACTTCGTCATTTTCCTACAGAATTGGTCAATACCGTTATTGATGAATTATTAAATTATCAATTAATACGACAAGGACGTAAGTAGACGAGTATATATTCATATTATTTTATCGTTCTGTCAAATCTTCATATTTCCATAAAATAACTTGATGTTCTTTTCTAAATTTATACTTAATTTAATAGCATATATAAATACTACATCACGTGGTATAGTTCATATGAAATCATTTCCATCTCATAATATATTAAATGATCCAATTAAACGAAATATGATCAATCAATTATTAACAGAAGTTAAACTCGATTTAACAAGCTACATGTTAATATTATGTAATAGTATCATTAAAGACAAACAAATATTAACAGCAAATGCCATACAAATGTTATTACTTCCTGAACATAAATTATTATATGAAAGTTTAAAACAAAAATATCCCGATCGTAAACTAGACAGTATGTATTGACCAGAATCATTCAATATTATTTCGTTCATATTAATATTGTATTGAATATCTATATCCTTTTTTTTTCATCCAGTTATAATTTTATCAAATGATATTCCTAATTCAAACAATACAAATAACCATTTATTAAATGATGGTACAATAATTAATCAACCATCAAATTATGAAACACAACGTATTTATTTAAAAAAAATTCTTTTTTAATTTATATAATATATATTCATATTTTAAAAGAAACAACATCCATCATTACTAATGAAAAAAGATCTGATCATAATGGTTCTTAACTACCTACGTTTTCAAATCAATTGCATAGCGAATCAAATGCCAATAGCAATATCAATCAATTTTTCAATATGTCATTCTATGACAATGTAAATGCAATATCATCAATACGTACTGTTTGACATATATTTTTATATAATTATAAACATAACAATCTAATTAATGTTTTAGATAAATCAAAAGCAAACCAATTTGAAATAAGTTCATATAATTCATATGCGATTAACAATAAATCAAATATAAATAATGATAACGTTTTAACAATTGGATTAAATACTATTTTATTTTCGGATAATGATAAAATTTCATCAACATGTACACAAACTAATATTACTGAAACAGCTATGGGTATATTAAAATTTAATATTTAAAATCAGTATACAATTTACCTTTTAGAGAGTGCTTCTAAAGAAGTTCTTAGTACGAAAAGCGTTGTTCAAATGGATGAGAGTATTTTTTTTCAAGTTATAAATTTTTAAATATGAGACTTTCCTATTAGGTATATTAGAATTTAATAACAATTTTACAAATTCACAACAAATTTCTAATTCTACTTTAAATATTATAAAAAAAACCAACACTTCCAGACAATAATACATTATTGCCATCAACGGCATTGAATCTTATTGATAAAGCGATATCAAATATTCCAACAGAACATGCTTATTCACAATATAAAGAAATGAAATCTAATACAACAACAAATAAAATTAATTCTTCATGTATTAATCAAAGTGATACTTCTATTATAAATAATGAGTCCATGAATACATCCAATGGTAAATTATTTTTCAAATAATAATAATAATAATAATAAGTTAATGTTTGTCTAATAAGAAAATTAAAAAATTTCTTGTCACCAGAATCATAAATAACCAACTTTCATTCTACTCTTCATGTTTCATAAATCTTTGTTCAATATTTGAAAGTTACTTATCGATATTTTTGAAATATAAACAAAATGCAGTATAATCGCAAGTTCACTAAAGTCTTGAAACATTATACTTTGAAACGGGCATACTAAAGATGACAAAAAATACAACATCAATTACATAAAAGAAATAATTTTTAAAATTAATGTGTCTTAAAAGCCTGCTCTCTTTTTTAACATCTAATGAATCTTTAAAACAATACTATTGATGAGCATCAGATTTTTATTATAAAATAAAGCACTGAACAAATGAATACATATTGCAAGAGAAAAAAATTGAACTAAGATTTTGTAACTTTTTTGAAAAGCACAACTTCTTATATGATTCTAGTAATAAATTACGACACTAAACAAATATCATTCCTTGGTGTCGAAATTTTTTTCATAAATGGTAAAGTTAATATTTCAAAAATAAATTTCATTTGTTGTAAAGATTTCATTTTTTAAATAAATTGCATATATAAAGACCAAACTAAAAAAAAAATTCTCACTTTAAAGACATTCTAAGTCTAGATAGAAGAGTAAAAATTACAAGTAGATTCTTTCATATTTCAAGAATGCACTTAATATTATTAGTAATGGAAATCTAGTCTAATTTATAAAAATGCTCGATAAAGGATTGTAGTGTACGAAAAACACAGTTTTGTAAAAAAAATACATTGCAAAACTTATAAAATCGTAGTTCAAGCTTTTTTCGCTGAGACAGGTATTTTTTTTTGTAGCGCTTTATTAGTGATGAGAGTTTAAGCTTTACCATTTATAGTGTCTTCAAAAATTATGATAAATAAAAAAAGACAAGTACTCTTTAATCTGCATTTTTTCAAAATAAACTGTTTGCAGAATAAAAGTTACAAACTGTCTTTGTTAGAAATATTAAGAAATCAAGCTTATTTTAAAAATTTAAACTAAATAATACAGTAATTCATTACATCAGTTTCGAGAGTGATATAAAAATATTTTTATAACTTTGAATTCTGTTTTATTACAAATTTATTTTAAAAAAATGTGCAATTAAATATTTAGACAATACTAATTCGGAACCAACATCATCTATTATTGAACATAATGAAATACTGTTTAATCGTACTTCTGAAAAACATAAACAAAGAAAATGTTCAAGCATCAGCATAAAAAAAAACGAAAAAAATACAAACGTTTGAATAAAAAGCATCAACATTCATCAAAAATTTATATCTGCACAATACTACATAATTGTTATTGGTCATCGTATCTGCTATGTCCATCAGAAACATTGTATTCTTTATTTACATATTTCACAGCAATATTAAAAAGATAAAGAATAAATTACAAAGAAATAATATTTTATTTTTATTTTTTAATGGATCTATTCTCATTAATTAATTCCAATACACAGTTAACACAAACTATCAAATTTTATGATCATAACATATTGTCAACTAAAAATAGCTTTCTTCTCCGGTGTTATTTCAGTAGTTGATTTCGATTCTACTAAAGAGAAAATAAATACTTTTATTCTGAAATTCACGATGCGCTTTTGATTCTATTCATTAATTATCGAAACAAACGACCTATAAGGAATTGCAAACTAATACACCGCTGATTCTGTTTGATTAATTTTATCAATTTCACAAATATTCACATCAACCAGTCACCTGACAATAAATCTTGTATTACCATTGCTTACATTCCACACTTAATTAAACCCTATAGACATGTCTGTGAAATAATTTTTATTTTCGAACTTTAAAAGTACAAATTTTATAGAACACCAATCAGCGAGTTGATTTATCCTTTTTTACTTCCATTTTCATTGTCAGATTATTTCCATATCATCTTTCGCAATATGTTAACTAATAAATGTTGGTATACATTTACATATTGGCATAAAATGCTTACATAAAATTAGCAGACGATTATATATTTTCCGCACAATTTAAAAGTGAACGAAATTCGTCCTATTTAAAATTCACCAATAATGTCATATCCCAAAATCCCATACTCAAAAAACTATTCAATAATTCATAGTTACTCTAAACGAGATTGTTAGCTAATAAATTCACCAATAATATCACATCCCAATATCCCACGCTCAAATAAATATTCAATAATTTATAATTACTCTAAACGAAATTGTTAGCCAGTAAATTCACCAATAATATCACGTCCCAACATCCCATACTCAAAAAACTATTGAATAATTCATAGTTACTCTAAACGAAATGCTCAGCTAGTAAATTCACCAATAATATCACATCCCAAAATCCCGTACGCAAATAAATATTCAATAATTCATAGTTACTCTAAACGAAATGCTTAGCTAGTAAATTCACCAATAATATCACATCCCAATATCACATGCTCAAATAAATATTCAATATTTTATAGTTACTCTAAACGAAATGCTTAACTAGTAAATTCACCAATAATATCACATCCCAATATCACATGCTCAAATAAATATTCAATATTTTATAGTTACTCTAAACGAAATGCTTAACTAGTAAATTCACCAATAATATCACATCCCAATATCCCACGCTCAAATAAATATTCAATAATTTATAGTTACTCTAAACAAAATTGTTAGCTAGTAAATTCACCAATAATGTCACATCCCGAGATCCCATACTCAAATAGATATTCAATAATTTATAGGGACTGTGAACGAAATTGCTAGTATTTAAAATTCATCAATAATATGAAATCCCAATATCCCGTGCTCAAATAAATATTCAATAGTTTTTAGTAACCATGAACGAAGTTCCTAGTATTTAAAATTCACGAATAATATTATATCCCAAGATCCCATAGTCGAGTAAATATTCGATTTTGCATAATAACGTTAGACGAAATAGCTAGGAAGTATTATTCAGCAATAATATCGTAGCGGACATCGGATGCTCAAATAAATCTTCAATAATTTATTATAACATGAAACGAAATTATTTTCAAGTAAAAATTCACGAATAATATGACGTTCTAGTATACAATTAATCGATATCACGTGTAGTATGGAATTACAGTGTGCAAGTAAATTTGTTGTATTGGGAATACTTAAATAATAGCAATCGCCAATATCAAGATGATCGGGGAAAGTGGTTATGAATGAACTGAATATAACATAGCGATTTGGAGTGAAATATTGCATTCCATAAGGATAGTATTTCTTGAAATATTGGCTTATGATATAGATGGCTTATTGAAAGTTTTCTATTATAAACATAGAAAGAATGGATAGTGTTCTTCTAGTAATAAACATGTACAATTATTGGCGTCTAAACATTCCTGGCGCACACTTCCGCTCTCTATAGATAATTTTCCGATAACTAATCATATAAAATGGGCAATGATTACGTAAGAAAAAAGTTATCTTTTTTTAAACTTTTTTTATCGTGACAGAGAATAAAGGTAAGATTAATTTGCTCAGAAGAAAAGAAACTATAATTGGTAAATGATAAGATAATTCGAAAACCAACAAACAAACAATGATAATCATATAATTCCAATCTCAACTAAATTCTAATCTAAACTGCAACATATATAAAAGAACATTTTTTGAGTAATGATTAATAATCCATTAAAATCTATTAAGATCATACGATTGAAATCTATATGTCTGGCAGAGATACTTACAGAAAAGTCAATTATTTCCATTAATTTGATGATCGTTGATTGCGAATGTAAGAATGATTCAATTAAAAGAAATGAAAACAATCGATATATTACTGATTCTCTAATACGTATCGCTACTTCAAATATAGTTTTATTCGTCTATTAGTGGCTATTCAAGAAAAACCTTTTCATGAGCAATATTGGGGATGTATGGTGATACATACTAGAGTATTAAACCAAAATTTAGACTGTCGCATTATCGAACGAGAAAGCTGAGATTTCATGCAAAATCTTGATACTCGAATTCAGGTATGAACTAAAGAGATTTGTCTAATACAGTAATAAAGTTCTTCAATACGCATAAGTCAATTGATTAGCTTAATCTGATGTCGCTGCTTTATTATGTTCGCATGGTATGTTTACGTCATGTACGATATATATAATTGTTTCTATGAAATACATTGCATTTTTCAATTTAATTATAATATATTTTCTTCAAATAATTTATCAAATTCAGTTTACGGTTTCGGTGGTTCATTCACAGAGATCAGTCAACATTGGTCTATAAGAATCAGTCATACCTGTAGTAGATATAACAACAAATATATGTTTAAGGACTAGATTTCTTTCTTCTACAAAACACTTTGACGAAGTATTCTTTACGAATAATAAATAGACACTTATGTATTATTTTACACTGATATAATAAAACATACTGTCTTGTA
>Ga0302280_1003666_pt1 | contig 10954 bp, 12 predicted proteins | sample III_Fen_E1_1_FD_198771 | JGI IMG/M metagenome (GOLD analysis project Ga0302280, IMG submission 198771) | Peat permafrost microbial communities from Stordalen Mire near Abisko, Sweden - III_Fen_E1_1 | ecosystem: Environmental > Terrestrial > Soil > Wetlands > Permafrost | place: Sweden: Abisko...
TGCTGAACACTTTCCAATTGGTTGGTGGTCCGCGTTGATCAAAATTTAAAATGCGTATCATCGTATCTTTCTTACAACAATTACATTTTAGAGGATTGTACGGTACTGCTCTTGTTTTTACCGGCTTAGAAGAAACTAACTTCGTTTGCTGACCACTTAGACAAACAATACGGGAAACGTGGGACTTCTAAACGTGAACAATACGAAGAAGAGTTTGAATCTTTTAAACTTGGAGTAATGCTTCAAGAACTTCGTAAAGACCAAGGTATGACACAAGAGCAATTAGCAGAAAAATGTGGCACTACCAAGACATACATTTCACGCATAGAAAACAATGCTAGCGACATTAGACTTTCGACTCTAATGAGAATTATACGTGAAGGACTCGGCGGACACTTAAAGCTTAGTGTCGAATAGTAGCACTACCTATAACAGCTAAGATTTCGTTGCGTCTGCGCTACGAAGGCTCCGCGCGTAGCGTGGTTTAGTGCAACATGGGCTTGTAGCTAGGCGGGTTGACGGAAGTTCACGCGCCGAACATTCAGCGGTGTAAACAAGTGTTTGGCGCGTTCAGCAAGTTTAGGAATTTTCATTAAGTTTGTGGGTGTATAAAGTGAACAACACATCTCTCAAATTGGGACGTAGCCTGCTTTTGTATACAGAAAGTGAATCCTCTTTTTTTCGTCCTTTACGCAAGGCTCTTTGCTCTTCTATTGGTAAGGATATTATATGGACACATTCAGGAGTGCAGCAACCATGCATCTTTTCAGCACATGCCTCGCATTGAATAAATAATAAATGACAATCGTCATTGGCACAATTAACATGTGTATCGCAAACTGCTCCGCATTGGTGGCAATGAGCTATAACATCATCTGTAATACGTTCGCCCACACGTTCATCAAACACAAAGTTTTTACCAATAAATTTTGATTCCAGTCCTTCATTCTTTAACTGACGAACATAATCAATAATTCCACCGTGCAATTGATTTACATCTTTAAAACCATGATGCTTTAAATATGCACTCGCTTTTTCGCAACGCACACCTCCTGTACAATACATCACTATTTTACTGTCTTTTTTATCTTTCAATTCATCAAGTACAATGGGTAATTCTTCTCTGAATGTATCTGCATCGGGACAAATGGCTCCAACAAACCGCCCCACCTCACTTTCGTAATGATTGCGCATATCCACTACAATAGTATCCGGCAACTCCAATGCCTGGTTAAATTCTTTGGCAGTTAAATGATTTCCCACATTGGTAACATCAAATGCATTATCATCCAATCCATCGGCAACAATCTTGTGTCGCACCTTAATGGTAAGTTTATAAAACGATTTTCCATTATCTTCTACCGCTATTTTAAACGGCATGTTTTCAAAACGTTTATCACTTAATAGCTGTTGTTTAAAAACCTCCCAGTTTTCTTTAGGCGCGCACATTTGGGCATTTATACCTTCATGTGCTATATAAATGCGACCTAAGATATTTAGTTTATTCCATTGCAGAAATAACTGATCGCGAAGTTCTTGAGGATTATCAATAATTACATAACGATAAAACGAAACTGTAACCCGTTCGATGGATTCTTCCTGAATTCGTTTTTTTAGTTCCTTTTTGTTAACTCTGTTTTGCAGTAACATAGTTTCGGGGTTTAAAAAATGAAGGACAAAGGTAATACTTTTGGGCATTAATAAAGTGTAACGAATGTAGAAATTGTTGAAGAAATAAAATAAACTAGAAAAACAGCTTATACGAGCATAACACGGCGGACCATAGCAATGTGGATACAAACAGATAGCCTACTATTTTTTGTTTGTCTTTATGATAATATTTAACAGCAATAAAACAGCCGAATGGGTAGGAAAACAATGGAGTTATAAAAGCAATTCCGGTTAAGCCCAAACGTTTTTTTATTCTGACAATCACTTTGTTCGTTGTTGTGAATTTTTTTGGAGGAGTAACGTTTGAAGATATTTGCTTTTTCAATTGCAGCTTTTTAATTGAAATTAATACTCTGTGCCATATGATTATGTACAGAACTGAGCCACATAATCCGCCTAAAGTGGTTATGGTAACGGATTCAAAAAACGAAAAATTAAAACTAAATGCGGCAGGAATACCTGCCTTTAAAAGCATAAAAGAACTAAGTAAAAAAACAATCACTATTTTAAGTGCGAAAGACATAGTTGAATTTATTTACCACTTAGTTTTTTTAACAAATAAGGTAATCTATTTTTTTTAATTTGTAAATATACGCAATCTTTTGCGCCAAACTTTCTATTAAAATCATTGATACCCTTGATGGATGAGCCTTCAAAATCAAATACTACTTTTCGGGTTGCATAGCGTTTAAACAATTCGTCAAATAAAAAAAACATAGCACCGGAATGTTTGCCTTCATCATTTGAACTACCGTTAAAGAATGAAATCTTTTTTTCAGAAAGTAAACAAAAAGCAGCAGCAACTAATTGTTTATCTTTATTAATCACTCCTATTGAAAATCCGGATTGATTCTCCCTGACCTTCTCCATAAGCGCTTCTAAAACAACATAATTTTTCGCTTTTAACTGTTTTATTTTATAACCAACATTAGCTTTAAATAGCTCAATAACTTGTTTAACCGAAACAGCCTCTGCAATTGAAAGATTATTTTTACTTGCTTTAGTTAAACTACGATGTACCGACTTATGATAAGCTAACGCAATTTTTTCATAAGATACAGTCAAATCGAGCAATTGAAATAGTTTGCTTTTAATGATAAAATCGTTACGCTGCAATTTTTCATTTATCTGCAAATTAATATCTATTAATTTTATTGAAGACGGGATGACATCTAAAAATGTATCTATTAATTCAGACGATACTTCGCTTTCAGAATAAATTTGTAATGTTTTAACAAATAAAGGTTGAAGTATGTAGGGAATATTTAATTTTGTTTTTACAGGAAGTGGTAAAACAGCTTGATAATTATTGTATATCAATGCCGACCAGTTTGCACATACAATATCTAAATACCAAGTATATCCTGAAACCGAAGAATTAAAGGATTGTTTAACGCATCTATTCCATAAATCATCATCTATTTGCGCGCGTTTGTATAGCTGTATCATCTTTATACAACTCTTTTTTCTGAGGCATATTTCATAGTTTCTTCATATACCCGATGCCAGCCTTCCCATAGTTTACTATTATTCAAACTATCATTGTGCCATAAGCTGATAAAAGTACCGTTTACTTTTTTTACAGAATCTACCAAAGGTTTTATAACTGACATAGCCTGATTTGGCTCTGTTTTCATACTATATTTTAATGTGCCTTCCATAAAAGCAAATGGGTGAACTTTTAGTTTGGTTTCTAACTCCATATCCAAATCATAGAAATTGAACGTGCTGCAAATACTTGCCCTGAATCCAACATAAGAAGCGTATCCCATAGTATAATCATCAACAATATCCGAATCTATCAAATCACGGTATGTTTCGGGCAAACGCAATTTAAGAAAATGTTGACGACTTGATGTAATGTCACGATGAAGGACTTTTGATAATCGTGCTATTTCTTTTTTTAATTGTATTCTGCTGCTATTTGAAGCGTAGGAAGGATGAATTCCCACTTGAGCATAATCGCCAACCATTTTTATCAATGCTTGAAATTTTGAATTTAAAACAGATAAATTTTTATCATTTACACCATAATTGCCCACCAAAAAAAAATACACACTTTTAAACTTGTATTGTTTTTGAATATTCAATTGAAACTCATACGTATCATAAGGATCCTTTTCTAAGCTCAACAATACTTTTGCACGTGCTATTATTCCTTTAAAATTGAGATTTAATGTGTCTTTTAAAAAACCTCCAATGCCTCTCACAAAGCCTTTTTGGGCGAATGCGTATGCATTATCAATGTCAATAGTCGAAATAAAATTGTATTTTTTTTCAGGAAAAACAAAGGTTGGATAGTTGTTTTGAATAATCTCCTTAATCCATTCTGCATATATATTTACTAAAGGTATTTGAAGAAATTCATGAATAAATGCTAAACTGTTTTTAGGTTCAAATCTGTCATGTTCATCGCGGATGTGCGGCAAATATTCTTCGTACCTGCTCACCAAATAAAAACTGGCGGCAAATACATCAAAAGGCATAGCCGCTGTTTTACTCGTTGCATAAAACGCTTTAGTATGATTATATTCAAAAACAACAATGTTTTGCTCTGTTATTCCTGTTTCAAATAATAAACCACGTGAACAAAAAAACAATTCATCAGCTATGCAATAATTAGTATAACTAAACTTTGCTCCTGTATAATTTTTAAATTCTTCTACGTCTGAAGAGAGCTTAAAATCAATACCAAGCAAGTCCTTGAATAGTAAGTTGAAAATGTACTTATTACGATTGGTTATTTTATGGGTATATATTAACAGCACCGTTTTACTTTATATATTTCACAATACTTTCACAAATAAAATCAGACGCTTTACCATCTCCAAACAAATCAGGAAACTGCAAATTTTTAGTAGATGAAAAATAATTATACGCTTCGATTATTTTTGTTTTATCGGCATCTGCAATTATTGCCGAGCCACATTTTACTAGCTCTATCCACTCTGTTTCGGAACGTAAAATGATGCAAGGTTTTTTAAAAAAGAACGCTTCTTTTTGTACACCACCTGAATCCGTAATTACAACTTTTGCATTTTTTTCGAGTGCTATCATTTCTAAAAATGAAACGGGTTGTATTATTTTAATTCGATTATTGGCTGCAACAACTTTATATAACTCCTGTGTGAGGTTCGTCTGCAATAACTTTGCTGTACGCGGATGTAACGGAATAATTATATCTATGTTATTTTCAACTGAAATGGTATTTAGTGCCTCAAACAATGCTGATAGTCGCAAGGGTTCGTCGGTATTATTATTGCGATGAATAGTTGATAAAACAAAATTGTTTTTTGTTAAATTATTATTTTCAATAATTCTTGTTTTTTCTTCGGCAATACCTGAAAAATAAAGACTGTTATCATACATTACATCTCCGCAATGAAAAACTTTAGGGTTATCAATAGTGTAAGGCGGTAAGTTGTTTTCCTTAAATCCTTCTTTTAATAAATTATTATATCCTGTTATTGTTGGCGAAAACAGCAATGTTGAAACATGATCACATATAATACGGTTCACCTCTTCGGGCATTGCTTTGTTGCAGGAACGCAATCCTGCCTCAATATGTACAACCGGCACATGAATTTTTGAAGCAGCGATAGCTCCTGCCAATGTAGAATTTGTGTCACCATACACCACAATAGCTTTGGGTTGTTCTTTTACTACTATTTCTTCAATCTTATCAATCATCAAGGCTGTTTGTTTTCCATGACTGCCGGAACCGGCATTCAAATTATAATCCGGATGCGGAATTTCTAATTCATCAAAAAACACTTGCGACATATTTTCATCGTAATGCTGACCGGTATGAACAATTATTTCTGTAATCTTATCCGAATAATTATTTTTAATTGATCTGCTTAATGCAGCTGCTTTAATGATTTGAGGTCTAGCTCCTATTATTGTTATTATTTTCACTTTTTAATATAAATTATAAATGCAAACTAAAATCATTGTCATCCCATTCTGTCTTCTATCAATTTTATTTTTGAAATTAACAAATTAAACAAGCATTCCCTCGTCAGCAAAGCTATAAAAACTTTCTTCGGCAATTATCAAGTGGTCTAACAAAGGAATATCCATTATTTTTCCTGCATCTCTTATATTTTTTGTTATTTTGATGTCTGCCTCACTTGGCTTTGTATTGCCGGAGGGATGGTTATGGCAAACAATGATTGAACTTGCATAATGAGTAATAGCTGTTTTGAAAATTATTTTTGTGTCTACCACAGTACCTGCAATTCCACCACGGCTTATCAGTTCTTTTTTTAGCAGTGAATTAGATCTGTTTAACATCAGCAACCAAAACTCTTCGTGCGGTAAATCAAGCATTGCTGACTGCATGATGTGATATACATCTTTGCTTGTAATAACTTTTTCTTTCTTTACCAATTCCGTTTCTTTTCTTCTTCTGCCAAGTTCCAAGGCTGCTATAATACTTACAGCCTTAGCATCCCCCATCCCTTTAAAGTTACACAAATCACTCACCGAAAGTTTACCCAACTCGCTCAGGTTATTACCTACACTGGCTAATATACGTTTTGAAAGTTCTACTGCAGTTTCATTTCTATTACCGGAACCAATTAAAATAGCAATCAGTTCTGCTTCTGTAAGGGTATGCCGTCCTTTATCTATAAGCTTTTCGCGAGGTCTGTCCTCTTCTGCCCAACTTTTAATACCAACAGGTTGGTGAGTATCTATTGAATCATTCATATTTTAAAGTTTTTTAAAAGTAATAAAATTCATAAAAAAAGCTTCGCAAAATGGCGAAGCTTTTTATGTTTTTACAAAATCAGGTTGAACTCTATTTATCCAAGTTTACTAACACTCTGCCCTTTAGTTTGCTCAAAAGCATGTCGTCAATACAGGCACCAAGTTCCTCTAGCCCTTTCTCCACGCATACTTGGTCAAGATTGTCTAACTTCCATTCGTTTGCTAATTTTTTCCAAACCAATGTTCGGGTAGTTTTCGGACAATTTTGAGAATCAATTCCAACTAAACTTACACCTCTTAATATAAAAGGAAAAACCGTCAAATCTAAAGTTGGTGAAGCGGCGTTACCACAACATGTTACAACACCTAATGCTTGAGTCGATTTGATAATATTATCTAAAATAATGCCTCCCACAGTATCAATAGCGCCGGCAAACCTTGTTTTTAACATGGGGCGAGTTTCCTTAATGGCAAACTCTTCACGAGCAATAATTTCTTTAGCACCTAATTTTTTCAAAAAATCAGCCTCCTCTTTTTTTCCTGAAATAGCGACTACCTCATACCCCAACTTACTCAATATTGCTATACTTAATGAACCTACCCCGCCTGTTGCCCCCGAAACTGCAATCTTTCCATCGGTCGGTTTAACCTGTTCTGTTAATTTTAAAATACTCATACCTGCTGTTAATCCCGCAGTTCCTAACATCATTGCTTCTTTAAGTGATAAGCCTTCAGGAAGCAATATAGGCCACTCTTCAGGTACACGCACATATTGTCCAAAACCACCATTGGTATTCATTCCAAAATCATAACCGGTAACAACTACTTTATCACCCGTTTTAAATTTCTCCGACTGAGAATATTCTACAATTCCTGCAGCATCAATGCCCGGAGTGTGCGGATAATTTTTTGTAACACCTTTGTTACCTGAAGAAGATAGTGCGTCTTTAAAATTTAGTGAGGAATAACTTACCTTAACCACAACTTCTCCTACTTGAAGGTTGCTGATAGTTTGAGTTTTGATATTTCTAACAAAAGCTCCATCTTGTTCTTCTATTATAAGTGCTTTAAATTTCAGGTCTTCCATTTTAATTTTCAGTTAGCGCTTATAATGATACAAATAAGTTATTTCCCCCAGACTATTAAAAATAAGAAAGCTCTAACTTCGGTATTTCTAATTGTTATTCAATAATAGAAATACCAAAATTAAAGCTTAAAATCAGGCACGATTTATTTTAAAGCGTTTACCTTTTTTGTCAATTTAGATTTTAAGTTAGCAGCTTTGTTTTTGTGAATTACATTTTTCTTTGCCAACTTATCAACTAATGATATAACAACCGGTAATTTTTCCGCTGCGGTAGCTTTTGTAGTTTCGCTTCTTAATGCTTTCACCGCATTACGAACGGTTTTAGCTTGATAGCGATTTGTTGTTCTTTTAGCATCGTTTGAACGTATTCTTTTAATGCTCGACTTATGATTTGCCATTTTGTTATTATGTTACTTATGATAAATTATTTTCTTTTCAAATTCTACTTCCTTATAAAAGGAACGGGCAGCGAAATTACAAAAAAAAAATGACCGGACAAGTTTAATGTCAAAAAAGGACAAAATATTATCCTTCCACTTCTTTCTTGAGCATATTTAATGCGCTATTGGCAGCCTTTTGAATGTTACGTTCCCGATTTTTCCCAAATAAATATTTTTCGGAAACCACATCACTTTTTGAAGCTACAGCTATCCAAACCATTCCCACCGGCTTTTCATCAGTTCCACCTGTTGGTCCGGCAATACCTGAAGTAGCAATACCATAATCTGTATTAAACTTTTCACGTATTGCTTTTGCCATTTGTTCTACAACAGGCTTGCTTACGGCACCATATTCAGCTAATGTATCAGCCGAAACAGCTAATTCCAACTCCTTTACCTTATTAGAATATGCGATAACCGAACCCATATAATAATCAGAACTACCTGCAACTTTGGTAATGAGATGTGCCAAGTAACCTCCGGTGCAGCTTTCGGCGGTGGCAATCGTTTTCTTTTTTTCGAATAATAACTTTCCTACAATTTGTTCTATTGTCGCTCTCTCTTGCCCATATAACTCATATCCAAATATATTGTTTGGGATAATCAATTTGAGTTCTTCTATTTTTTCATCAATCAATTCATTCAATTTAATCCTATCATTTCCTTTAATGGTTAAACGCAATCTCACGGTATCAATGGAAGGCAGGTAAGCAAGTTTAATATTGTATTTTGACAAACCGGTTTCCCAGTTACTGATTAAATCCGCCAAAAATGATTCACCCATACCTTGTGTTAATACTGTTTTATGGACAATGTAAGGAAGACTGAATCGCTTTATCAATTTTGGGATTACCTCTTCCTGCATCAAATTTTTCATTTCATAAGGTACACCGGGTAGCGAAACATAAATTTTGTTATTCACATCAAACCACATTCCGGGAGCTGTACCATAAGTATTTGTAAGAACAGTGCAAATGGATGGAACCTCAGCTTGCAAGCGATTGATAGGGGTTACTTCTCTTCCTAATGAAGCAAATATGCGTTCTACATTTTTATATGCACCTTCATCAAAACGCATTGAAGTATTAAAATACTTACACAATGTTTTTTTGGTGATATCGTCTTTTGTAGGTCCCAAACCTCCTGTTATTAATATGATATCGGCTCTGTTTTTTGCTTCATCAAGCGCCTTTTCAATATGTTCCGCATTATCGGAAACGGAAGATATTTGTTTTACACCAAGTCCGTTCAAATTAAGCAATGTAGCTATAAACGCGGAATTTGTATCCACAATTTGTCCTATCAGAATTTCATCACCTATAGTAATAATTTCTACTGATTTTTCTGTTCTAATTGTATCGTTTAACATATAAAATTGAAATTTATTTATTCTACGCCAAAGGATTGTATAGTCCATGTATACTGATAACCGGACGTGATTCTTTGCAGAATAGGTGTGGCATAAAAAAGCTGAAGTTGAGTAGAAGTAGCATTAGGATCGGGTTGTGACTGAATATTAATTTCCTGTTTGTATATCAAACCAACATTTCGTGCATACTTTTCAGTAAAATAATTTCTGCTGGTTAAAATTGCTCCTCCATCATCATACAAGGTTTGCAATACAGAATCGAATGCAACTCCTCCTACATTGTCTTTAAAATCAACTGATTTATAATCAAAATCCATTTCAGCTAAAAAATTCTGACTATTTATATTCCATGACTTATTTACTTTAACAGGGAAAACCAAACGAACAAACCGTACATTTTCTTCTACCTTTTCTGCTGTTGTTGCAGTATTGTTTTCAACCCAAACATCTTTCAATGTCCATGGAATAGAATCATAAACAAGTGTGCTGTCGTAATATTTTATGTATCTCTCTAATCTGGCTGTTGGTCGGTTTAAATTATCATTAAAAACAGATTGTATTTTTTCCTTTAAAAGAAATTTTGTGTTGATTGCTTTAGTAGGGACATAAAAATCATCATAATAAGTGGAGTCAACATTGTAAACTATGTATGCGCCTACTTTTATCGGAAAGTAGTTTCTCCCAATATCTATATCTGCATTGGTAACCTCTTTTTTACAGGAATAAAAAAGAAGTGCAAATACAATTCCTACACACACCTTGTTTTTTAAGCTATTCATCATTAATAAGCTTATATTTTAATCCTTCTTATTCTGCTCAGACTATCAGGATGAATGCCTAAATATTTTGCAATTTTTGCAATAGGTATTTGCGTAATCATGTCCGAACGATATTTAAGCAAACTTGCATACCTTTCCTCTGCTGTTTTTGTAAGCATTTCTTTTTCCTTTTGCAATCGTCTGATAAACCAATATTCCAAAATATATCTGCTTAATGCATTTATTAACAAGGATGTTTTTAGTTCATTGCGATAATCTTCCACAGACATAATTTCGAGAGTACATTCTGTAATACAAGTGATGCAATAAGAGGGGATTCTTGCTGAGTAAAAAGAGTAAATACCAAAAAATTCCTTAGGGTAAAGAAACTCCAAAATTCGTTCTTGCTTATTTTTTTTATTGGTACTAAATTGAATAATGCCAGATATGATAAAATAATTATTTTCAAATCTGTCGCCGGGTTTAAAAAGAACCGTTCCCTTTGCAAATGTTTTAGTTTGAGTGGCAAAAGGTAATTTTTCATCTGTCCCTATCGTTTCCTTAATAATTTTACTTATGGAATAAAGCTTGGCATTCATTAGTTGTGAGCATTGAAGTTTTATTTTTCTTAATAATGATAGAAAATAAGCTAATATAATATGAGAATAAGCAGAGATGAAAAAATTAGCTGATTTTTCTTTCGATTATCCCACCTCCCACCAAATCATTCCCTTCATAAAAAACAGCTGATTGACCGGGTGCAACTGCAGTCACGGGCAGGTGAAACAAAACGTTTAACTTATCTCCTCTATGAGAAACAGAAGAAATAACCCCAGGATCTTTATATCTTATTTTAGTTAATGTTTTAAAATTATCAGGTAAGCGTTCATATTTAATAAGATTGTACTTCCCTACA
>Ga0302280_1003670_pt1 | contig 10944 bp, 4 predicted proteins | sample III_Fen_E1_1_FD_198771 | JGI IMG/M metagenome (GOLD analysis project Ga0302280, IMG submission 198771) | Peat permafrost microbial communities from Stordalen Mire near Abisko, Sweden - III_Fen_E1_1 | ecosystem: Environmental > Terrestrial > Soil > Wetlands > Permafrost | place: Sweden: Abisko...
AAAAAATACTTTGGAAGGAATATGTAATAGCGCCGAATAATTATTTAGAATACCAGCCGGAACTTTTTTAAAAATTAGAAACTAATCTAATTTTTTCTTACTTTCGCAAAAAAAGCGAACACTGTCCCTTAGACGGAATATAAAAGGGGCTCTTAAAAGAAAAAGTGATGGAGAAATTCAAATATGAATGCGCGTTACTCATTGATGATAATGAGATTGATAATTTTATTAACAAAAAACTTATCCAAAAGACTAAATTTGCTCAATCCATTGTTGAAAAATTTTCAGCTGTCAGTGCACTCGAATATCTCAGGGAGAACATAAAACAGCCCGAAGGCCTGCCTGATGTTATTTTTCTGGACATTACTATGCCGATTATGGATGGTTTTGGTTTTTTAGCGGAATTTGAGCAGCTACCTGAAATTGTAAAGAACAAATGCAAAGTGGTTATGCTTTCAAGTTCTGAAAGTTTTAAAGACCTCAACAGGGCTAACAGCAACAGGTACGTTAATAAGTTCCTTAACAAACCGTTGTCTGAAAAGGCACTGGAAGTGATATGTTTTTAATTTATTTATCAAAATTTTCACCTTTGTAATATCCTGACTAAAATCACTTGATTTGGTCAGATAATTATATTAAATTGCCAGATATTTTCTAGCTGACCTAAAATGGACGAAGGAGTCAAAATCTTAATATTCGAAGATTCTGTGGTAGATAACCTACTCATAGAAAACAGCCTTCTCAAATCCGGTCAAAAATTTATAATAAATTCAGTATCAAGCAAATATAAATTTATTGAATCTGTTTCCCGGTTTCAGCCGGATATTGTCATTACCGGTTATCCCCTCCAGGCTGAAAATGGGGCCGAAGCAATCTCAATTGTAAAGCAAAACCTGCCGGATGCAGCCTGTTTTTTTGTGACAGGGGAAGGTGGTGAAAAAGTTGCTGAGATATTCAATGGCCAGGTTTTCGATTATATTCCTAAAAACAACCTTATAAACCTCGTACCTGCCATCAACAAGGCTGTGGCGCAGCTATATGAAAAGAGCAAGATAAAGGCAGCAGAGGCAAAGCATAAAGCAAGGCTTGCACAGCAGGTTGCCATTGATGAAATTAGCAACATGATGCTTACCGGTGTGGGCGTTAAAGCCCTTTTTAAAAAGGCTGCCGGCATCATTATGGATATTACCAGGGCAAAATCCTGCACTTTGTATAAAATAGTGGGCTCAAAATACCTTGAATTAGTAGAAAGCGAAGGATATGAAAGGCAGGAATTAGTAATTGATATAAATACAATTCCCCGTATTGATGAAATTATATCAGGCGCAGAGCCTTATATAATTGTTCCGGTTGAAAAAGCTCTCTCTGACCTGCAAACGGTAGATAATATTAATTCCATTATTCTGCCATTACATGACGGAAACAGTATTTTAGGCATTATTAGCGGTTTTAATATTGAAAAGCCTGTATTAGATGAAGAAGGCATAAAGCTTCTGATTCATGTTAGTAATATTTTAGGCGGGGCGATTGATAAAGCGCGTTCGGAAAAAACGGTTGAATTTCCGGTAAAAGCACCTAGTGGTACCCCGGATATTTCCAGCATTATTTCTTTTACTCTGGATACCAAAGGGTTCGTTACAGAGATCAATAATGCAGGCTGTAAAATACTCGGTTATCCCAGGCAAAATATTGTAGGGAAAAACTGGTTTGCCAATTTTGTCCCGAAAGAAGTGGGAGGGGAGCTTGGGCTGTCTTTTGAAAGCCGATTGGCCCAAAATAAAGAAATATCATACCAGGAGGAATATAAAATTATTACAGCCTCGGGTGAAGAAAAATATTTTATTTGGAACTGTGCCACTGTGAAAAACAGGGAAGGGGTTATCTCCCATATTATTTGCAATGGAGAAATGCCTCCTGAGGGAAAAAAGAATATAATAGCACCAAGTGTTTCCTTTTCTCAATTTGAGATACTTGACAAATTGAATGACGCCGTAATGGTTATCAATCCTTCCGGAAATGTTGTTTATTGGAATTTTGGGGCGGAAAAGATTTTTGGCTATAGTTCAGCTGAACTAATGGGTAAATATCCCGGCAGTTTTAATTTTTTGAATTTGCCTGATGAAACAGCCATATCGGTTACAGCATTATTTGAAAACCCGGGGAGGCCTGTTTTTTGGAAAGGAAAAACAAAAGAAGGCAATGATATTAAGCTTCATACAACTACTTCCCTGCTATATAATGCAGGAGCTAAGCCCACCACCCTTGTATGTGTTGGAAGGGAGATAGCAACCGTTGTTGAAGATACCGGCGAAGCATTAAACCAGGCAGAGTTACGGTATAAAGCCCTTTTTAATAATAACCCAATACCATTATTTATTTTTGACAGGCATAGCCTTAATATTCTTGACACAAATGACGCGGCCATTGAGCACTATGGATATTCCAGAGAGGATTTTTTGAAAATGAATATTGCCGGTTTACGATATTCTGATGGCGCTGCTTCATTTATTGACGATATGAATATATGGTCAATGGAAGGTTATTTCAAGTATGAAGTAAAGCACCGCAAACAATCCGGTGAAGGGATAGATGTAGAAATAACCTCTATGCCAATAGTCTTTGAAGGCAAAAAGGCAGGTATTGCCGTAATCAACGATATTTCGGGTCTTAAAAAGGCTCAAAACGCCTTAAGGAATTCAGAAATAAGGTACACCAATTTGTTTTTGGGTAACCCTATGCCTATGTGGGTGTGCGACAATGAAACTCATCGGTTCCTGGCTGTGAACGATGCCGCGATAGCCCATTACGGTTATTCCCGCGATGAGTTTATGAATATGTACGCCAGAGACTTAAAACGGACAGAGATTAAAGATAATTCTGCACACCGTGATCGTGATAAAGACGCCTGGAGAAACGGGTTATGGAAGCATACAAAGAAAAATGGCTCTGTGGTCGATGTTGAAACTACTTCGCATCTTATTGATTTTGATGGCAGGCAGGCAAGGCTCGTATTAGCCAATGATATTACTGAAAAGCTGCGCGCCGGGGAAGCAACCCGTCAAAATGAAGCAAATCTTAAATCACTTATTGAAAATACACAGGATGCTATTTTATCTCTTGATAAAGAGCTGAAGATAGTATTCATTAATACTTCAGCGAAAAAAATGCTGGAGAAAATAAGCAGAGTTGAAATTAAAAAAGGCACTAAACTTTTTGCTTCCGTTCCACAACATGAATTGCCTTTTGACTATAATTCCGTTATCAATGCCCTAAATGGCAAAAGATCTATTCTGGAACTGGCAAGGGATAAAGACGGCCAAAACTTTTTCTATGAAGTATCTGTAAATCCAACCATTACTGATAACGGTGAAATTTCCGGCGTTTCGTGTTTCTATAGGGATATCACAGAACGGAAAATGGCTGAATTAAACATTCGCCGAAGTGAAGAAAAATTCCGCCGCCTTATTGAAATAATGCACGAAGGCGTAGTATATAGCGACATTGAAGGACGGATACAGTTTGTAAACAACCGTTTTTGCAGGGTAACCGGTTATAGCCCGGAAGAACTCCTCGGTAAGCAATCAGTTAAAAATTTCCTCACTGTGGATAGCGCCGGCCTCCTAAACGAAAAAACAGATTTACGCAAAAAAGGCATTGGCGACCAGTATGAATTGAAAATGCGTAAAAAGTCGGGTGAAATAGTATGGGCCCTTGTAAATGGGGTTCCACTTCTGGACGATGCCGGTGAGGTGGTTGGCGCTATGGATACCTATATCGAAATTACTGAAATGAAGACTGCTGAGGCTAAACTGAAATCTATAAACCAGGAGCTTAATACTTTTGTATATAAATCATCTCATGACCTTAAAGGTCCCCTTGCTTCTATAAAAGGGCTTACGAGCATAGCGCGTGACGAGGTAACCGATGAAGCAGGGATAAGGTATTTCGGATTAATAGCTCAAAGTACTGACCGCCTGGATCAAATACTTACTGACTTGCTTGAAACGGTGAAATTGAAAGAAACTACTGTCACCACAGAAAAAATTGACCTGAATGCCCTGATTAAAGATGTTTTGAATAGCCTTGAGCATGGCCCTGATTTTGGAAGAGTTAGTTTTAGGCTCAATATTACCCCAAACCTGTTTATCTATTCCGATAAGAAAATCCTTACCTCGGTAATGCAGAATCTGATCGATAACGGGGTGAAATACAGAAGGCATGGCCTGGATAATAGCTTTGTGTCCATAAGTATAGCGGATAGCAAAACAGGCATTAATATTAAGATGGAGGATAATGGCATGGGTATCCCTGAAGATATCCAGGACAAAGTTTTTGATATGTTTTATCGGGGGCATAGCGAATCGAAAGGTACAGGCCTGGGTTTATATATAGTTAAAAATGCAGTAGAGAAGCTTGGGGGCACTATTGAGCTCCAAAGCAAAGTAGGTGAGGGCACAATATTTACTATTTTCTTACCAAACCTTGCTAAAAATTAAAAAATTATGCCAATTTTGTGCGCCAACAGGTTCAATAATGAATGCCCTGTTTTGAAATAATCATTGGTATTAAATGAAGAAAGTAAGTTTTCCAGAGCCAAAGTATAAAAATGTGCTGCTCATTGATGAGGATGATATTGATAATTTTATCAATGAAAGGATAATTACATCCACAAATTTTGCTCAAAATGTTGTGGTAAGAAGCTCATCTGTGGTAGCGCTTGACTATTTGCGTGATATTATCCGTAACAATCAAACCTTGCCAGAAATCATTTTCCTGGATTTAAATATGCCTGTGATGGATGGCTTTGCTTTCCTTGAAGCTTTAGACGCACTAATTAAGGAAACAGGTATGCCAATGGAAAAATTTAAAGTTATAGTCCTTTCAGCATCCATCAGCCCTGCTGATATTGACCGGGCTTCTACCAATCCGTATGTAAATAAATATATCAACAAACCCCTGAGTGAGAAATATCTGCAGGCGATAAATATATAAAATCGTCGTAAGTCATTAGCTGTAAGCCTGAAGCAATTAATTATTTTGTTTTTGCTGCACAATTTACAAAATGACGCTCCATAGCTAAATAATTAATATTAATCCGCAACCGCTCAATAACGCAGGCAAAGCCTGTGTTATTGAGCGGTCAGCCTCCTTCAGGGCGGTGGTTAACTCTTATACGGATCTGCGAGTTTTTTAATTATTTTGTCGTCAAGCTTCACAAACGACAGTATAGGGTATTCAACCATTTGCACTTCTTTAAACTCGCGCCATAACTGGTTGATCTTTTCTACCTTCTTTTTGAATTCTGTAGGTTTCATGCCGGCGTTAAGTAGTTTTATAAAAACTTTAATCTGATCATGGCCGGGCTCGTCTTCACTTATCTGGCGCTTTATGCTGTTTATTATTTGTATAAAGAGTTCGTCATCGCCCATCATACAGTATTGCATTGCCTGAAATAGTTTACATTCTATGTCCATAAGTGGGTATTGTTTCAGGTTCATTTCGTTCCGCAGGTCATTCATTTGCCTGGCAGCTTTCTGGAAATCGCCTTCGTAAAATTTACAGGCAGCAAGAAATTTCTTTACAGCAAGGAAGTGGTAAGTTTCATTTTTGTCTATATCGAGATCATTTTCAATAGTCTCATTCAGATCTGTCAGTTCGTTCAAATTGCCCGTATGGTTATATAGTTCAAGTTTGGCGTTAAGTATTTGCACTACATAAAAATTAAGAATATGTTTTTGGCTTACATCTGCTACTTTTTCATTTGCTTTTTTATAATAATGTTCCGCACGCACTATGCTCCCGGTACGCAGGTAATAGGTGAAATACAGAAAATCAACAACAAATTTGATATTCTGGTAAAATGTATCCAGCTGGTACTTATCGAATATCTTTTTTATCTCAATAAGGGTGCTGTCGATCTCCATTTCCTTTTTCTTCAGCTCATTTATCATCTCAGGCACTATGCACAGATAATAAATCCTTACTATATTATAATACACATATAGCCTGTGTGAGCCATATAGCTCGCATATATTTGATAGCTCCCGTTCCAGGGCGCTCACAGCTTCAAGGTCCTGGGGGCTGCCTGTAAGCTGATATTGGCCTATCTTCTTTACAAAGTCATAAAACAGGTTTTCTGCTTTAGATACGGCAAGGGAGTAGGCTACATATTTGTTATATAGCTTGGTATAGTATTCATAGTCATAGGTATATAGGTTTAGTTGCGCCAGGGTTTTATATACTATTATTAGTTCATTTGATAAATCATATTCCAAAAGTTGTTTTTCAAGGTCTTTAAGAGCGCGTGTGGAAACTTCTTTATTAGGCCCATACAGGTTTGCCGGCACCCGTGCAACTTCATCCATCAATACGCTTATTGGGTTATCTACCTCTTTTGACAAAACTGAAGCTATTTTTGCCCTCAGCCTTGATTTTAAAGTATAATAGGTACTTGGGTTTACCTGGAGGTGGTCAATCATTTCCGTATCGTCAAAGTTTTTATTCCGTGCCATTTCCATTACCTGGTACGGTTTACTGTCTTTGCCAATACCCATTTTAACTAACAGGCCCGCGTACTCTTCTTCATTGAGCTTTTTAATTGTTTTCTTTAGTGCATCCATTTTTTTATAGTTCTTAAAAAATTATATCATCTGCATCATAGCCTGACATGTCTGATTAAAGCATTATAAAATCATAACATACTCACTACAAGTGCATTTAGGCGCACGGTATTCCAGTGCGCACTATTCATAAAAGCATTTATACAAAATTGCAGCTTTATTCCAAATAAAAAAATATCTATTTTATATAAAATATCACAGACCGTCATCCCCAATTTATTGACTGGCCTTTTAAAGATATAAATTCACTGTTAATAAGTTATGGTTATTCTTCGTCTTTATAGCCAAGGCGCTTTGCTTATTAAACGCTGTTATCCTTACAATTGTAATTAGCTTTCTTATCTAACAAAAATACCGGAAGCTGTCCATAGTAGTTTTGAAAGTGAATAAAACGATAATGCGGAGAAAGAAAGTATGAGGAGAATTTTTACAAATTTTTATGCCCAATTACTATCCACCCTTTACAATAGAAAAAAGCAGAAAGCTAAACGTAAAAAGCGTCGGGAGCCCGGATTTTACAATGTGCGAAATGCTGCAATGATCGCAGGCATTTTATGCTTTACGGCTTTTTATAGCCTCGGACAGGTAAAGGCTTCTTTTTCAATTAGTAATTTAAAAGATACAGTAGGCTGCGTCCCTCTTGACATTAAATTTGTCAATAATTCCAGCAATGCGGTTTCATACAAATGGGATTTTGGTGATGGCAATAAATCTACACTTTCCACACCATCCAATGTATACCTCAAACCAGGGTATTTTTCAGTGAAACTTGTAGCCACTGCATTAAATGGCTCAGAAGATTCAGTTACATATAATCTTTATATACATGTAGTTGATAGCCCAGTTGCTAACTTTTATGCTTCGGGTACCGTTATTTGTACGGGCATTCCTTTATATTTTCAAAATTCCTCTTCTTCTGCCAAAAGTTATATATGGGATTTTGGTGATGGGGGAGTTTCTACTCAGGCAAACCCATCTCATTCATATAATGATACAGGGTACCATACAGTCAGGCTAATTGCAAAAAACCAATATGGTTGCCAGAGTGTAAGATCAGACTCCGCATATATATATGTAAGGCCACCTGCGGTGCCGGCTTTTTCAGTGAATACAAAACATGGCTGTTCTACAGGGCAGGATTTTGTATTTACCAATAATTCAAAAAACGCCATGAGTTATTTATGGAGCTTTGGTGACGGAAGCAGTTCTTCTTCCGCCAGCCCAACACATTATTACAGCAACCCTGGTACTTATACAGTCAAATTATATGCTACCGCTGCCAATGGCTGTTCCGATTCATTGGTCAATATAAATTATATAACTATAGATACAACTAGAATTCCGGTATTTAGCGCAAATAAAAAATCAGGTTGCCCGCCTTTATCAGTTAATTTTACTTATGGTATGGCCTCTTCAGGCAGATATTACTGGAATTTCGGAGACAATGATACATTCAGTTCTACTACCGCCCTAATAAATCATTCCTACAAAAAAACCGGTATTTATAATGTTACCTTAAAGGTTGTTAATTCATATGGTTGCGTGGATAGTGTTACCTACAATAAGTATATTGCTGTGGATTCTATACCAGTTCCAAAGTTTACCGTTTCTTCATCAGGATGCAAAAATTCACCAATAATATTTAATAATACGTCAACCGGAGCAGCAACCTACTCATGGAATTTTGGAGATAATACCACCTCCAGCCAAAAACAGCCTATACATACCTACAGCGATACTGGTACTTTCACTATAAAACTTTATGCCTATAATGTAAGCGGATGCGTGCAAGTTTATACTATCGCTAAAGCTGTACATATTACAGGCCCGGTTTCGGGTTTCAGCTGCAATGTGCAAAATGGCTGCCCACCATTGAAAGTTAATTTCACTTCATCATCATCATCAGGCGCTGTAAAGTATCTGTGGTTATTCAGCGACAGCACTTCAGATTCAGGCAATACAGCAACCCATATCTTTAATAATATAGGAAAGTACGATGTAACGCTTGTTTGTTACAACGGCAGCGGCTGTACTGATACCCTGACAAAAAGCAAATATATAAGCGTGAGCAATGCTACGGCAAACTACATTACACCTAAGTCAATAACCACCTGCGCACCGTTTATTGAGAAATTCTCAGACCCGCTGAGCAATGATATTGCCTGGGAATGGAACTTTGGCGATGGATCTACTTCTACTCAGAAAAACCCAATGCACACATACTTAAATGCCGGGACCTACAGGGCATCGCTTACGGTGACCAATGCAAATGGATGTAAAATAGTAATAAGTGATTTTCAGGATTTCGATCTGGAAGGTGTAAACCCGGGCTTTACCACAAAAACCCATATCTGCCCGCCGGGCGAAATAACATTTAATGATACATCTGCAGGAGCAGCGTCATGGTTATGGGACTTTGGGGATGGTACTTCATCCACTTCAAAAGGCCCTGACCATATTTACACGAAATCAGGTTATTATAATGTAAAACTCACAGTTACTACCAGCCAGGGGTGTTCTTATACCATAGTAAAAAATGACGCAGTATATGTCTCTGCCCTAGAGGGATCTATATCATGGAGCGGTAATGACAGTACATTCCCCACTACCCTGAAATTTAACTCAGGGTCTGTCGGCGCCACAAAATGGACATGGAATTTTGGCGATGAAACGGCTGCTGATACGCAGGAAAACCCATCACATTATTACGCAGATTCGGCCCAATATAAAATTACACTTATCTTATCAAATGGCACATGTTCTGATACAATAGTCAGGGTTTTGCAACATATAATACCAATTGTTACACCTACAAAACAAGATTCCGGGAGTAAGAATGGGAAAGGAGGAAACGGAAGTTCAATTGTCAGCTGCGCACCATTAAAGCTTGATTTTACTGATACATCCAGCAAAGCTGTGGGATGGAACTGGAATTTTGGCGATAGCACGTATTCTTCAGCGCAGGCCCCGTCTCATTATTATACTACTCCGGGTATATATTCTGTTACTTTGATCGAAAAGCTGGAATCCGGCGCTTATGATACTATTGTGCAAAAAGGATATGTTCGTATCTCAGGCACGACAGCTTATTTTAATGTGGCGGAAAAGATAATTTGTGGCGGCTCCATAGCCACCTTTTCAGATTCATCACAAAATGCCGTGCTTTGGTCGTGGGATTTTGGAGATGGCAATACTTCTACCGATCAAAACCCACAGCATGTTTATACTGTATCAGATACTACTTATCACATTACCCTTGTCACTACAGATACATTTGGGTGTACCAATTCAATAAGTAAATCAATCTATACCGGGTATTTAGACCCAATACTTGCAAGCAGTTATAATATTTGCAATACCGATTCTGTGTTTTTCAGCACACCATTATCAGGCGCTCAATCAGTTTATAAAAACTTTACCTGGGATTTTGGCGACTCTACTGCATCTGCGCTGGCAAACCCGACGCATAAATATACTTCTGGTGGTGGCTTTTCTGTGATGCTCACGGCATCAGACAGCAATGGCTGCACCATGAGGTTCAGGCTTCCGGATTCTATACGTGTTAGCAAACCCGTGGCTGCATTTAGTATAACAGGAAATACACACGGCTGTGATTCTGTGACAGTTTCATTTGTAAACCTTTCCACCGGCTCCGATGCCTGGTACTGGAATTTTGGCGACAGTACATCATCTGATCAGAGGGCACCCGGTCATAGTTTTATAAATACAGGCAGCTACAATGTGCAGCTTACAGCCATAAAAGGAGCCTGTTCTAATGTCACTACCGTGCCGGCCGCACTTACAATCAATAAGGCTGTTGCGGTATTTACCTATACACAGGATAAGGTTTGTTTTCCTGTCACCGCTACTTTCAGCGATAGCAGCAAAAAAGCTGTATCATGGCTGTGGGTATTTGGCGATGGCGATTCTTCAAGACTTGAAAACCCTGTACATATCTTTAAAAAAGCGCCCAAATCATCTGTCTCTTTGTACGTTACTGATAGTAATGGTTGTTCGGCTATTGCCACTGAGGCGAATATTAAATACCTTGATGCGAAATTTTCTGCAAGTTCTGTAGATGGGTGCTGGCCTATGACGGTTACTTTCAAGGACCAGTCAGTGGCTGCAGTTACCTGGGCATGGAATTTTGGAGATTCAGGTATTTCTACGGAGCAAAACCCTGTGCACTTGTATAAAGATACAGGTACATATACTGTGCAGCTTATTGTTACTTCGTCAGAAGGTTGCAGCGATACGGCTACATATCTGAACTATATAAAAGTAGTTCACCCAACTTCAGATTTCAGCGCCCCAGCCACAGCCA